>Ga0180104_1000065_pt1 | contig 25490 bp, 22 predicted proteins | sample EasRiv730_16_1Da_FD_121791 | JGI IMG/M metagenome (GOLD analysis project Ga0180104, IMG submission 121791) | Soil microbial communities from meander-bound floodplain in the East River, Colorado, USA - East River metaG ERMLT730_16_1Da | ecosystem: Environmental > Terrestrial > Soil > Floodplain ... | reverse complement strand
TTCGGCCTCCACTACGCCCCCGATCCCTCGAGCCAGACGGCGTGCACCCTCGGCGGCAATGTGGCCGAGAACGCGGGCGGCCCGCATTGCCTGAAGTACGGGGTCACGACGAACCATGTCGCGGAGCTCGAGGTGGTCCTCCCGGACGGGCGCCTGGTCCGCCTCGGCTCGCCGCACGGAGAATCGTGGGGCCCCGATCTCGTCGGGCTGTTCGTCGGGAGCGAGGGCATGTTCGGCATCGCCCTCGAGATCACGGTGCACCTGGCGCCGATCGCGCCGGCCGTGCGAACGCTGCTCGCGGCCTTCCCATCCGTGCGTCGCGCGAGCGAGGCCGTCAGCGGGATTATCGCGGCGGGGATCGTGCCGGCCGCGATGGAGATGATGGACCAGTCGTGCGTCCGGGCCGTCGAAGCATCGATCTACGCGGCCGGATATCCCACCGATGCCGGCGCCGTCCTCCTGGTCGAGGTGGACGGCTCGCCCGAGGCGGTCGGCGCCGAGGTGGAACTGGTCGAGGAATTGCTCCGGCGCCACGGCGCGGCGGGGATCCGTTGTGCCGTCACGCCCGCCGAGCGGGCCCGACTCTGGCAGGGGCGCAAGAAGGCGTTCGGGGCGATGGGCAGGATTGCGCCGGACCTCGCGGTGCAGGACGCGGTCGTGCCGCGGAGTGCGCTGCCCACCGTGCTCGATGAGGTGAGCGCGATCGGGCAGCGATACGGCCTCACCATCTCGAACGTCTTTCACGCCGGAGACGGCAACCTTCATCCCAACATCAGCTTCGACCGGCGCGACGCCGCGCTCCTCGCCCGGGTGCACGCCGCCAACCGCGACATCATGGCGGCCTGCCTTGCGGTGGGCGGCAGCATCACCGGCGAGCATGGCGTCGGAAGTGACAAGTTGGAGTACATGCCCGACGCCTTTGACGCGGAGACGCTCGGCGCGATGCGCGCGGTGCGGCGGGTGTTCGATCCGGACGAGCGGGCGAATCCCGGCAAGGTGATTCCGCTCCGGGCCTGCCGCGAGTGGCGGCGGGGAGCGGCGTGATGCAGCCCCCGGTGCTCGAGCGGTTGCGCGCACTCCTCGGTCCCGACGCCGTGACGCGCGATCCGGCAGGATTGCCTCGGGCCACTCCGGACAGCGCGGAGGGTGTCGCCCTCACGTGCCGCCTGGCGCACGATGAGGGATGGCGGGTGCGGGTCGAGGGCCACGGCAGCTGGGTTCCGGGCGACGCGCCGGCCGATCTCGTGCTCTGCACCCGGGGCCTCGACCGCATCTCGTCCGTCAGCCCCGCCGACCTGGTGGCCACCGTGGAGGCCGGCGTCCCGATGGACGCCCTCGCGCGACGCCTCGCGGAGGACGGCATGTGGCTGGCGCTGGACGCGCCGGGCCGTCCGGAGCGCACCGTCGGTTCCGTGGTGGCCACCGCGACCGCCGGCCCGCTCCGCGCGGGCTTCGGCCCGGTGCGCGACCACGTCCTCGGATGCGCCGTCGTCACCGGGGACGGGAGGATCGTCAAGCCGGGCGGGCGCGTAGTCAAGAATGTGGCTGGATACGATCTCACCAAGCTCCAGGTTGGCGGATTCGGCGGGTTCGGCATCCTGACCGAGATTCACGTACGCCTCCGAGCCGTCCCGCGGCGTGACGTGACGCTCCTCGCCCGCGGTTCGCGCGATGCCCTGACGCTCGCCGGCCGCGACCTCCTCGCGACCGGCGTGACCCTCGCCGCGCTCGAGCTCCTCTCGCCGACCGTTGCCGCAGAGCCGGACTGGGTCCTGGCAGCCCGCGCGCTGGGCACCGAAGCCGGTGTGCACGCCGACCTGGACCGCATCGCGGCAGCCACCGGGCTCGGGTGGGCCACCGTCCCCCTCGAGCGCTCCCACGCCTTCTGGGACCTGATCGCCCGCGCGGGGGCCGGCGCGACCGCGACCGTGCGACTCGGCGTGCTGCAGGACGGACTCGACGAGGCGCTCGACCTGGTGACCCACGAGCTCGACGAAGGGCTGGTCTGGGCCGGGGCATTGCACGGCGGAATACGCTGGGCCGGCTCGGCAGAGGTCTCGCAATTCCGCGCCCTTCGCCGGCTCGCCGCCACGCGCGAAATCCCGCTAACGCTCGAGCGCGCACCTTGGGCACTCCGCCAGGCCGTCGGACACTTCGGCGCGTATCGAGAGGGCGTCGGCCAGCTGGTGGGCAAACTGCGCGAGACCTTCGACCCGGCCCACCGGCTCGTCGTGGCGCTGGAGGGAGTGGAGTGAGGTCGGGGATCAGCGAGGCGCTGGCGCCCTGCGTGCATTGCGGCTTCTGCCTGCCGGCCTGTCCCACCTACCTCGCCACCGGTGACGAGAGCGACAGCCCGCGCGGGCGCATCCTCCTCATGCGCGCCCTCGCAAGCGGCGAAATCGATCCCGACGACGCAGCCCTGAATCAACACCTCGATGCCTGCCTCGGATGCCGGGGCTGCGAACCGGCCTGTCCGTCCGGCGTGGCCTATGGCCGGGGACTCGAGCACGCCCGGGAAATGCTCGCGAACGCGCGCGGATTGCCGTCGGCCGCCCGCATGGTTTTGGCGGTGTTTCGCCGGCGGGAACTCTGGAAACCGCTCCTTGCCGCGGCGCGCTGGTTCCGGCAGACCGGACTCGCCCGACGTGCGGCCGGTGCCGGTCCCGTCGGCTTCATGATGGGCATGCTCGCCGCTTCCCTGATGACCGGACGGGAGAAGGAACCAACGGTCCGGCCGTCCGCCGGTCCGACCGTCCGACGGACTGTCGCACTCTTCCGGGGCTGCGTGATGGACGCGCTCTTCCCGCACGTGCACGCCGCGACCCGTCGCACGCTCCAGGCGAATGGTTACCGCGTCCTCGAGGTGACGGGCCAGGGGTGCTGCGGAGCCCTCCACGATCACGCTGGTAGAACCGAGGTCGCCCGGGAGCTGGCCCGGGCCAACGTCGAAGCCTTTGCGACGCGCGCGGATCTTGTCGCCGTCAACAGCGCGGGATGCGGCGCCATCCTGAAGGACTACGGGCATCTGCTTGGCACCGCGGATGCGACCTCGTTCTCCGGCCGGGTGCGTGACGTTACCGAGCTGCTGGCCGACGCCGGCCCGCGTCCCGGCGGGCCCCTGCCGCTGGAAGTCGCCTATGACGCCCCGTGCCATCTGCAGCACGCGCAGCGCGTGCACGAAGCGCCGATGGCCGTCCTGCGCGCGATTCAGGGACTCCGGGTGCGAATGCTGCCCGGGGCCGATCGTTGCTGCGGCAGCGCGGGCATCTTCTCCCTGGTACAGCCGGCGATGTCGCGCGCCGTGCTCGCGGACAAGATCGAGGGGCTCAGTGCGGCCGACCCGATCCCGGAGGTCGTCGCGACCGGAAATCCCGGTTGTGTGATGCAAATCGGCGCCGGGGTCCTCGCCGCCGGCCTGCCCATCCGCGTGATGCACCCCGTCGAGCTGCTCGACGAGGCCTACCAGGCCGCCGGGCTCTACTAGGTTTCCTCAATGCCACGCCACATCCAGCTCGACCAGGCCGGCCTGCGCCGCCTCATCCGCGGCGCCCTCCTCGCCACCGACGATCGCGCCATCTTCGAGATCACCGGGCCGGGCGCGGTCACCTGTCTGCAGGGCCTCTGGACCAACGACCTCGTCGCCCCCGGCGACGACACGATCACGTACGGCGCGTTGCTGACGCCGAAGGGCATGATCGTGACGGATGGCTGGCTGCTGCGGGAGCGGGAACGCCTGCTCCTGGTGGCGCCAGCGTCGGCGCGGGAGGCGGTCGCGACGATCTTCACCCGCACGCTGCCGCCCCGACTGGCGCAGGCACGGGATGTCGGGGAGGAGCAGCGGGCGGCGTGGCTCCTCGGCGTGGACAGCGGCGCACGGTGGCGCGCGTCGGGGCTGTGGCCGCTCCCCGGGGAGGCCGGCCGGATCGTGCGCCGCGAACTGGATGGCGCGCCGGTCGCCCTCGCCAACGCGCCGCACCCAGCGCCTTTCGTCGCGCTGCTCGTCGGCCCGGCGCCGGCGCTCGATGCGGCCAGGACCCGGCTCGCGCAGGCCATCGTTCACGCGGGCGGTCCCGATGACGTTGAGGCCGCGCGCATCCTGGCCGGGTGGCCCGCGCTCGGCGCCGAGATCGACGACCGGACCCTGCCCCAGGAGGTCCGTTTCGACGAGCTCGGAGGAGTGTCGTACACGAAGGGGTGCTATACGGGGCAGGAAACCGTGGCCCGGTTGCACTTTCGCGGCCACGCGAACCGCGAGTTGCGGGGCCTGGTCTGGCAGCATTCTGCCCCGCTCGACGGGGCGACCGTCATGCAGGGCCATCGCGAGCTCGGCCGCGTGCGGTCGGTGTTGACACTGCCGGCGCGGCGCCTTGGCCTTGCTGTGATTCGTCGAGACGTCGAGCCCGGAGCAGTCGTCACGGCCGGGGGCCGCGAGGCCGAGGTGAGCGCGATTCCGTTCGACCCTTCCAGGGTGGGTGGGTGAACGTCTTCCTCACCGGCGGGACCGGACTCCTCGGACGTCATGTCATCGAACAGCTTGCCGCCGCGGGCGCACGCGTCGTGGCCCTCGCGCGGGACGAAGCCGGGGAGTCCACGCTTCGGGCGCTGGGTGCCACCCCACTTCGCGGCCGGGTCGAAGACCCGCGCACGTGGGATCGCGTGCTTCCCTGCCAGGTCGTCGTTCACATCGCCGCCATCATCGCCGCGAGAGCACCGTGGCCGGTATTCTACCAGGCCAACGTCGAGGGCACCCGACTCGCCGCCACAACCGCACGCCGGATCGGCGCGCGCCTCGTACACGTCTCCTCGGTGGCGGTGTACGGCCGTCGCGCCTATGACGTCGAGCCGCTCAGCATCGGCGAGCGGTTCCCGTTCGGACCGCTGGAGGAGCATGACTATTACGCCCGCAGCAAGCGGCTGGCCGAGGAGGTTGTACGCGAGGAGGTCGACCGGGGACTGGAAGCCGTCATCCTCAGGCCGTGCGTCACTTACGGACCCGGTGACCGGCTTTTCCTCCCCCGGCTGGTCGCGGTCGCCCGGCATGGGTGGCTTCCGCTCATCGGGAAGAAGGATGCACCGCTGGCCCTCGTCCACGCCCGGAATGTCGCAGCCGGCGTCGTGGCGGCCGCGACCGTGCCGCTCGCGGCAGGTCGGGTCTACAATCTGACGAACGACGACGAGATCAGTCCCCGTGCCTTCATCGCTGCAATCGGTGACGGCATCGGTCGCCGGGTACGGACCGTCACGGTGCCGGAGACGGCGGCGCTTGCCACCGCGCGGGTGATGGAAGCCGGACTCCGAATCGTCGGACCGGGGCTTTACCCCGGCACGTTGACCGGGGCGGTCCGGTTCTGGCGCGGCGGGAATCCGTATCGCTCCCACGCCGCCCGCGCGGATCTCGGCTGGCACGCCCTGATACGACACGCTGAAGGGGTCCGCGAGGCCGCGCGCGACGCGATCCGTCCGACCGGTTGACCCGGAAATGCGAGGGGCCCCGCGCGATCGCTCGCGCGGGGCCCCAGGCGACAACGAATGAGCCGGAGTTACATCGTCTGCGCGGTATCGCGCGGCATCGTCGTGTCGGCCGGTGCCGTGGTGTCTGTCGCCGGCGGGGCCATCTCGGCCGGAGCGCTGTCCATCGCTGGCATCTCTTCCTTCTTCTCGCCACCTGCACACGCAGCGAGTGCCATCAGGGCAGCCGCAGCCAGAACCTTCTTCATTCTTCTCTCCTTGAAATTGTGGAGCCAGTGAGTGATCCTGCCCGCCGCTCGTGCCGCCGGCTTACGGCGGACGAAGGTAACTTAAGTCGCTAATTTGTCAATACTTGCGACGGGAGTCGTGAATCCTGCCGCCCGGCGGAAGTCCTGACGACCCAGTAGTCTGATTAAGTGACTCTTCACGTTCATCTCCCGTATCAAATTGCCACGCTTGCGCTTAGCTCCCCGCCTCGGCGCGATCCCATCCGAGCCGGCGCGCCTCGGCCACGATCGCGCCTGCGGCGCCCTCCATTCCCAGGAAGGCTGTGTTCAGGACCATGTGAAAGTGAACCGGGTCACTCCAATCCCGCTGATAATACTCCCGGTGATACCTGGCCCGGTTCCGGTCCGTCTCCTCCAGCGTCCGTTCCGCCAGCTTCGCATCCCCTCCGAGGCGCTCGGCTGCGATGGTCAACCGGTATTCCTTCGGGGCCACGACCCGGACATGCAGTGCATCACGCTGCCGGCCGAGGACAGCCGGCGCGGCCCTTCCCACGAGGACGACGCGACCCTGCGCGGCCACCTCCGCGACGACACTCTCCGTGATCTTCACGAGCCGCGATTCCTTCAGTTCCTCGACTTCCGGCGCCGGCGGAGAGAACAACTCCGGCGTCGACGTGGCCAGGGTGCGCGCCAGCCGTTCCACGAAGCCGGGCGCCCGCTCGTCGCGCCGGGCCACTTCCTCGGCCGACAGGCCGGCGCGAATCGCGACCCGCTCGACCACTTCGTTGTCGATCACGGACCACCCGAGCGCTTCGGCTACCCGCCTCGCGACCTCCGAGCCGCCGGCACCGTATTCCCGGGAAATCGTGATCAGCATCCGGAACCTCCTCGGCTCGACCGGTTCACACGGGTACGGGAGTCTGGGGTCGGCGCGCGATTCTCCCAACCACCAGCGCCGAGAGGAAGCACACCAGCCCACCCACGGCGATGGCAAACCCCACACCCCAATGCTCGGCGAGCCAGCCCGCCTGCAGCGATCCGAATGGCGCCATGCCGACGACCATGAAGGAGTAGAAGCCCATCACTCGCCCACGGAGGTAATCTGGCGAGGTGGTCTGCAGCAGCGTGTTCGTGAGAATGGCGTTCATCGCCCACGTGCAGCCGGCCAGGGTGAGCAGCGCGAAGGCCACGGCGAAGTGGGAGGCGAGCCCTGCCGCGATGAGCGAGAGTCCAAACATCGCCCCTGTGGCGTACACGGCGCGGTCCCGGTCGAGCCGGTGTCCGAAGCCTGCGAGGAACAGCGCGCTCCCCGCCGCGCCGATTCCGACACCGGACATGAGCGCGCCGTACCCGCCCGCCCCCGCACGAAGCACGCGATCGGCGTAAACCGGCAGCATGGTCGCGAAGCTGAACCCGAAGACGCTGAAGGCGGTCGTCAAGATCGCGAGCGCCCGCGGCTGCGCGCGGCCGAGGATATAGCGCAGGCCTTCCCTGAACCCCGCCGCGCCGCCGCTCGGCACCTGTGCGCCCGCATAGGGCGGTCGCATGCTCCCGAGCATGGCGAGCACCGCCACATAGCTGACGGCGTTCAGGAAGAAGCACGCCGCGATCCCGATGGTCGCGATCAGGACTCCCGCCACCGCGGGGCCGATTACCCGGGTCACGTTGAACACGCTGGAGTTGAGCGCGATGGCGTTCATCAGGTCGTCCCGGCCGACCATCTCCGAGAGGAAGGCCTGCCGCGCTGGAATCTCGAACGCGCTGAGGATGCCGAGGAGGCTGGCGAGGGCCATGACCCACACGACCGTCACACGCCCCGTGGCGGTCAGGACAGCCAATGCCAGGGCCTGAAGCAGCATGCACGCCTGCAGCGCGAGGATGAAGCGCCGCTTGTTGACCCTGTCGGCGATGACCCCGCCGTAGAGCGTGAACAGCAGCACCGGGAGGGTGCCGAGGGCAGTTACCAACCCGACCTGGAAGGCGGATTCCGTGAGCTTGAGCACCAGCCAGCCCTGGGCCACCGTCTGCATCCAGGTGCCGGTGAGCGAGACGAACTGGCCCGTGAGGAAGAGCCGAAAATTGCGGTGGCGCAGCGCGCCGAAGGTAGGTCGTGGTAGCGGTACGGTCACCTACTTGACCACGCGCTTGGCCAGCGACCCCGCCTCGAGCCTCCCATCGGCCGCGACGCCGTTCAGCAGGGCCAGCCGCTCGATCGGAATCGATGACGGATACCGGCGGTTAAACTCGGCCAGCGTCATCGCCGACGGGACCTTTACAATCCGCACTCGCGCCGGTTGCACGTTCAGCCGGTTCGCATCGGTGAGCGAGCGGAAGCTGCCCATCCATTGCCGGAAAGTTTCATCATAGCCCGCCGCCTGCTCCGCACCGGCGTAGCCGATGAGCGAGTAGGTGCGCCCCCCGAGCTGAATGAACCCGACCCGGCCCTGGACCTGGCCCTGCTGCGTATTGGCCGAGAATCTGGCCGTGGCGGCGGGGAGGCCGTTGATCGAGGCGTTGGAGGTCTGTCCGGCCTGGACGCCCTCCTGGGCGAGGAACTTCTGCAACAGGTCCCGCGGCGGCTCGGATCCCGCCAGGCCGAGCTGGACGATGGCATCCTCCTTTGCGCTGATCCCGGTTACGGCCGACACGCCATTCCGTGTGGCCCAGCCCTGAGGGAAGGCCAGCTGGAACTTGAGTTCCGGATGGTAGAACGCCTGGCCGTCGAAGTATCCCTGGCGGGGATCGTCACCGTAGACGATCCCATCGAGCCGCTGCCGAAAGGCGTCACGATTGGTGACCATGCTGCCGTAGTCCGCCTGCGTGCTCGCGAGGCGCTCTTCGGTCTGGCTGAGACGGTCCTCGGGGAACGGGTGGGTCGTGAGCCAGCCGGGCACTCGCCCCTGATCCGCCAGCACCTCCACACCCTGGAGCATGCGGAACAGGTCCAGCATCGCGTGCGGGTCATAGTTCGTGCGCACGGAGTACCGGAAGCCGAGCATGTCGGCCTCGGACTCGTCGTCGCGGCCGTACTTGAGGAAGAGCACCTGAAGTCCGGTGCTCGCCAGGCCGGCGAATTGCGCCAGGTCGGGGCGCAGCACCGTCCCGAGGCCGAGGCCGATCTGGGCCAGCTGTGCGCGGCTCATCTGCGAGGCGGAATGCCGGGCTGTCACGTGCCCGATCTCGTGGCCGAGCACGCCGGCGAGCTCCGCCTCGGATCCCATGTGTGCCAGGATGCCGCGGGTGATGAAGATGGGACCGCCCGGAAGGGCGAAGGCGTTGACTTGCGGATCGTCCACGATGGTGAACGTCCAGGGGAGCTGGGGCCGCTCCGAGGCGGCCGCCAGCTTCATGCCGATGGTGGAGACATAGCTCTGGAGCTCGGAATCAGCATACGCACCGAGCTGTGAAATCGTGCGCTTGGCTTCCGCCTGGCCCATCTGTACTTCCTGGGCCTCGGAGACCAGGATGAGCTCCTTCTTGCCGGTCGCCGGGTTAGTGGCGCAGGCGGCCACCAGCGCCGCCGCCAGGACGGCGGCGACGACGGGGCGGTGGTGGGCCCGACTCAGGGGATATGGCACGGCGCACCTCCTCAGCTCCTGCCCTCCAGCTCGTCCGCGAGCGCGCCCGCGTCGTATACCTTCCGCAGGGCCTCGAGGATCGCACGGCTGTCGATCCAGACCGACCGCGCGACCCGCTCGGTGAAGAGGAACCGGTTGGGCAGCATCTCAATGTTGCCGTCAAAAATAAGACCCACCACCTCACCATCACGGTTAATCACCGGACTCCCGGAATTCCCCCCGATGATGTCCGGGGTACCGACCACATTGAACGGCGTGCCCAGGTTCAGGGAGTCCCGCCGTTCCACCCAGCGGCGGGTCAGCTGCCAGGGGTCCTCCCCGCCGAACGCAAAATGCCGGTCATAAAGACCGTAGAATGTCGTGTACGGTTGCGCGACCGTCCCGTTGAGGGGATACCGCTTGATCTCGCCATCCGAGATGCGGAGACTGAAGGTGGCGTCCGGCGCTACCGCACTCCCGTATACCGCGAGCAGGGCACGGGCCACCTGCTCATCCTGGGTCGCCTCCCGGTTGACGAGATCCGTCCAGCGCTTCGACACGTCCCGCTCCTTCGGGTCGATCATAACCGCAAGCTTGATGAAGGGATCGGCGGACGCTGTGACGGCCGCCACCCCGCCTTCCACCAGCGCCTGCCGCTCCGCGGCGGTCTTGATCCGGGACTCCGCGACCATGCTCCGCGCCGCCTCCGCCGGCGACTGCCCCCGGAGCGCGGTGAGCAGGACCGGGTCTGACGCCGGCAGGTCCTTCTGCATGGCGGTGAACCAGGCGGTGAGCAGGCGAGTCTCCTGCTCGACGTCAATCGGCGTAGTGGACGCCAGGGCGCGCTCCACCGCGGCCTTGTTGGCTTCCTTGTACGCCGGAAGGCGATCCGCGTCCGGCTTCGCGGTCTCCGTCGGTCGCCGCAGCAGGATACCGGCGAGGGGGAACAGCCGCGACCCGTAGCCGCTGAAGCCGTAGTACTGCCGCCTGACGGCGAGCGACCGCATTTCCGTACGGATACGCTCGATCTCGCTCCACGGGTCGCCAAAACGGGAACGCAGCTCCGCATTGGTTCGCACCGAGGTCCGGAAGCCGGCTTCCCAGGTCTGCTTCTGCTGCATCAGCGCAGGATCCACCAGGCCCGTCTGGTAACCGGCGATCGCCTTCTGCGTGTTCTGCAATGAGAACATGGTATTGCGGAGCGCCTTGGCGTGCGTGGTGTCCATTGCCGAGAGTTCCTGGTACACGGCAATCTGCCGCGCCAGGGCGTCGAGCGTCATCGGGTACTGGATGTCCCGCAGGTACTCGAGCTGCGCCATCGAGTTGAGCCGCCCCGTCGAGCCGGGGTTTCCGACGACGAACACCAGGTCGCCTTCCTTCGACCCGGTCTGCGCCCAGCGCAGATAGTCCGTGACCGCGGGCTTGCCGTCCACATAGGCACGGACCATTGCGACGTCGAGATCGTGGCGTGGATAGGTGAAGTTGTCGGGGTCGCCGCCGAAGAAGGCGGTCTGGCTCTCCACGGCGAACACGAGCCGGATGTCCGAATATCGGCGGAAGCGATAAAGCATGTACTTCCCGCCGCGGTACATCGCGACCACCTGGCACGCCGCGTCGGCCGAGGCTTCCTTGCACCGGTCCTCGATCCGCTTGACCACTTCGGCGCGCTTCTCCGCGGCCACCGCGGGCGTGGCGCCCGCGGGGATGGCCCGGACCACGCTGTCGGTCACTTCCGTGATCGCTTGCAGCTGGTCCAGGAACAGGCCCTGGCACGCGCGCTCGTCCTCACGCCGGCCGGCGTAGAACCCGTCTCCCAGCAGGTCCTCGCCCGGCTTCGTGGCGGACTCGACGCAGGCGCGCGCGCAGTGATGGTTGGTCATCACGAGCCCGCTGCCGGACACGAACGAAGCCGAGCAGCCGCCGCCATAGCGCACCGCGCTCTGGCGCACGTGGTCGATCCACTGCTGGCTCGGCCGGAAGTTGTAGCGCTTGGCCCAATAGCCGAGCGGCGCCTGGTCGAAGGTCCACATCTTGCCGGTCTCGAGACCGGGGTATTCGCCGGAAGCGGCGTCCTGCGCGGCGAGCGGCGCGGCCAGCGCCAGGGACAGAACGGCCAGGAACAGCGTGCGACGGGGTGACATGCGCGTCTCCACTGCGGGATTGGGCGTACTATTGCGGCCAGAGCCAGCCAAAGACTCCGGCGGTGAGCAAGCCGAAAACAACGCCATCGAACATCTCCCTGCGGATGCTGCTCCACGTGCGGTTGAACCAGATCGCGGCGGGCGCCAGCGCACCCATGTAGGCGAGCGTGGCCGCCACGCCCGCCACCCGGAACACGGCGAGGTAATCGGCACCGGCCGCCAGGGTGCGGCTGGTCAGATACCCCACCGTGAAGCTGATCGCGAGGGTGTACAGGAAGTACTGCCCGAGGGAGCGGTTCATGTTCCAGTTGCCCGGAGCGGCCATGATCAAGTGCCCCATGGGGCCGGCCTCGCACTTGGCGACGAATGTCGGGTCCTTCATCGCCTCGCGGCTTGGCGGGTGCGGAAAATTGTACTGGCCGCCGCCGACTCCCGCACCTCGCAAGGCGTTGAGAATCCCATCCTCATCCGGGAGCTTGCTCCAGTCGTTCCGGTGATGCGGCATCACCATCCACATGACGAACCCCGCGATGTGCACGACCACGGCGGCAAGCAGGATGGGAAGCCAGAGCTGCGAGAGCGGGATCATGGCGATCCTCCGGGGGACGGGGAGCGATACCGCGAAACGACCGTAAGGTTCACCCGCCCGCCGAGTCCGCAAGGGGCTGGGCGGGCCCCTGTACCGCCATGAGCTCGACGACGAAGACGAGGTTGGCATTCGGCGGAATGGCCCCCGCCGCGCAGCGGGCACCATACCCGAGGTCCGGCGGGATGACCAGTTGGCGGCGGCCGCCGACCCGCATGCCCGCAACCCCTTCATCCCAGCCGGCGATGACCCTGCCGGCGCCGAGGGTGAAGGAGATCGGATCCCCCTGGTCCCGGCTGCTGTCGAACTTGCGGCCGTTCGGAAGCCACCCGGTGTAGTGCACGACGGCGACGCTCCCCGGCGTCGCTTCGGTCCCCTGCCCCGCGTCGAGATCCCGCCAATACAGTCCCGTTGTGGTCCGGGTCATATGCTTGAGATCGACGCCCAGGCCGGATAGGAACACCACCTCCTCGGGCCGGCCGCTGACCCCCTGGCTGCCGCCGCCCGGCGCCTGAAGCGGCTTGCTGCGGAACGCATCGAGGGAGCAGCCGGCGAGCAGGGACAGGGTTGCGAGCAACACAATCGGGCGCATCACGGGCTCCGGGTCGCAGGCGAATGGGCGCGGGCGAGCTGTATGGCTTCCTCGACGGAATCCGCGAACGCCACCAATCCCGGCTCGGGCTCGATGCCGGCGCGGGCCATGAACTTGGCGGGCTGGTCCTGCACTCGCGCGAGAACGACAAGCGTGTGATCGCGATGCAGGCGATCCATGGCCGATTCCAGGTTGACCATGCCGGTGGCATCCATCACGGGGACGGCCCCGATGTCGAGGATGACGACGCGCGCTTCGCCTGCGATGTCGTGCAGCGACTCCATCGCCTTTTCCGCGGCGCCGAAGAAGAGCGGGCCAGCGATCTCGTACAGCACCACGCCTGGCGGTAACGGCTCCCGAAGCGCCGGATGCCCCTCCTCGATCAGCCGCGCTCCGGACAGCTCGGCCATGCGCCGCATGAATAGCACAGCCGCGAGCAGGACGCCGGCAGTCACGGCGACGACCATGTCAAACAGCACCGTCAGCGCGAAGCAGGAGATCAGGACGAGCGCGTCGCTTCGCGGCGCCACCCGAACCACCCGGATGCAGTGCTGCACGTCGCTCATGTTCCAGGCCACCACCAGCAGCAGCGCGGCGAGCGCGGCCATCGGCAGGAGGCCCAGGAGGGGCGCCATCGCGAGCACCGCCGCCAGCACCACGACGCTGTGGGTGATCGCAGCGACCGGGGAGCGCGCCCCGGCGCGGAAATTGGTCGCGGTGCGCGCGATCGCGCCGGTGGCCGCGAAGCCGCCAAAGAACGGCGCGATCAGGTTGCCCGCGCCCTGCGCGATGAGTTCGGTGTCCGGATCGTGCTTGGTCCCTGCCATGCCGTCGGCCACGACCGCGGAGAGCAGCGATTCGATCGCGCCGAGCATTGCGATCGCGAAGGCGCTCGGCAGCAGGTCGCTGATCAGCCGGAATGAAACGCCGAGCTGCTGGCCATCCGGGCTGGTCAGGTGCCAGGGCAGCAGCGGCATCGGGGGCAGGCGGGGAATACCCGGGTGGACGACACCATCCGCCAGGTAGCTGAACCGGCTCGCGATGGTGGCCACCTCGAACCCGGGGAGCGCTTCCCGCGCGAGGACCGCGCCGGTCGCCGCCACCGCCAGCGAGACCAGCGGCGCCGGGATGCGGGTGTGAAGCCTCGGCCACACGAGCAGCACGCCGAGCGCGACGACGCCGACGACCAGGTCCGGCCAATGGAGCGTGGGCAGGGCGGAGACGAGCGCGGCTACCCGCTCGGCGTAGTGCTCCGGCGCGCCCGCAACACTGAGGCCGAGGAAGTCCTTGAGCTGAAGGGTCGCGATCACCACGGCGATCCCCGCGGTGAACCCGGCCGTCACCGGCAGCGGAACGAACTGGATCAGGCGACCGGTCCGCGTCAGCCCCATCAGGATGAGAATGAGCCCCGCCATCAGGGTCGCCATCAGGAGTCCGCCAACCCCGAATCGCTGTACCACGGGCACCAGAATGACCACGAAGGCGGCGGTCGGCCCCGACACCTGAACCCGTGAGCCGCCGAGCGCCGCGATGACCGCACCGGCCACGATGGCGGTGTAGAGACCGTGCTGCGGCGGCACGCCGCTCGCGATGGCGAGGGCCATTGAGAGCGGCAGGGCCACGATGCCGACCACCACCCCGGCAAGCACGTCGTTCCGCAGCATCCGACGGCCGTAACCTTCCGCGAAGACCTCGCGGAGCGCGAGCGCGGGGGTGAGCTGAAGATCGGGCAATGCCTGTCGGGCTGCGCGATACCTCCGGCGGACGTGCTTCCAGAGCGGCCGGCGCCGTGGTGGAGCGGCGGGTTCGTGATCGGGTGTCATGCGGAGGGATATCCTGGGGAACGGCGGATGCGATCGAGCTGCCGCCTGTGGTGCGCCAAGTGGGTCACGAGGAACGCAAACCCGCTCGCCGCGGGCAACCACCCGGCGACGGGATGCCGGAACTTCGGGACCCGGAGGTCAGCGCCGTGCAGGCCGGCCAGACGATCCCTGAGCGCAGCGCTCACGGTCGCCCATCGGCGCTCCAGCTCATCGAGGCTCAGGCCGCCCTGGGGCATGATTCTCGACGCCGGCACCCTCGCCCGGAATCCTGCGGAGAGATAGAGCCGAACGAGCACGACGGCGACGCGATTGCGGAGGGTGACGCGCGAGCCGGGCCGTGGCCCCTTGGTCAGTGACAGGAGCGCGCCTTCCTCGGCGAGCACCAGATGTTCGACAACGTCCAGCATCGACCAGGAGTCCGCGGCGGGGCGAAACGCACGCTGTACCGGGGAGGCGTTCCGCACCGTCGCGAGCAATTCGGACCGCCTGCTGTCGAGCGCATGTATATGGCGCGCTAATCCGGGATCCACCGCCGGCTCCTTACGCTGCCCGCGCCCGCGCGCCCAGACCCGCGGCGCGCCCGGTCGCAAATGCCCAGAGAAAATTGAAGCCCCCGATCGGGCCGAAAGCGTCCAGCATTTCGCCGCACAGGAACAACCCAGGACACCGCCGGCTCTCCAGGGTTCCGGGATGGACCTCCTCCAGGGCCACGCCACCGCCCGTGACCTCCGCCTTCCGGTATCCCTCGTCGCCGGTCCACGGCAGGGTGAAGGCCGTCAGCGCCTGCAGCAGCTCCTGTCGCTCCTCCCGGCGGATCTGTGCCAGCGTCCGGTCCGACGGCACGCCCGCCTCGTCGGCCAGCGCATCGGCGAGCCGGGACGGCAGTTGGCGACGGATGACGGTGCGAACGGCCGCCGTGCCGCCCGCCCCGAGCTCCGCCTCCCAGGCCGCCCGGTCGAGCGGGCCCCATCGCGCCACGATCGGCTGCCGCGGTCCGCCATTCAGCTGCGACCGCACCGCGACGTGCGAGATATTCAGCACCGCCGGTCCGCTGAAACCGCGGTGCGTAAACAGAAATCCCTGCGGCCGATTGTAGCGCGGCGTGACCGGCGGGGAGGTGAGCGACACTTCCAAAGACACTCCGGCAAGTGCGGTGAATCGTGGGGCGTCGGTCGTGAGCGGTGTGAGCGCGGGATAGGTCTGACAGACCCGGTGTCCCAATCTGGCGGCGATGCCAAGCCCCGCTCCGTCACTCCCGGTCGAGGGGACCGACAGGCCGCCGGTCGCGAGGACGACGGTGCTCGACCGGAGCTCCTCGCCACCGGCAAGGAGCACGCTCCAACCCCCTGCGTCGGGGCGGACCTCCTCGGTCGTCGCCTCGAACCGGATCGTCGCCCCTCGCCCGCGCGCGAACGCCAGCAGGCGGTCGCGGACATCCCGGGCGCGCTGCGACGCCGGAAAGAGCTTGCCGGTCTCTTCCTCCAGTACCAGCGGAATTCCGGCCTCGGCGTCGAAGAACTGGCGTTGCGCCGCGAGCGGCCAGGATCGGAGGATGTTGCGGAGCGAATGCGGGGAGGAATCGCTCACGAACCAGGCCGGATCCACTTCGGACGGGAGAATGTTGCATCTCCCACCGCCGCTGATGAGGATCTTCCGTCCGCCGTCACGGGTCCGCTCGAGGAGGAGCACCCGGCGGCCCCCGCCCGCGGCAAACGCGGCCGCGAGAATTCCGGCCGCACCCGCTCCCACCACGATGATGTCGGCGCTCAGCGCCCGCACTTGTCCGTGATCGCCTTCGCCGCCGCGAGCGCCTCCGGGCTGGGCTTCCGGGCGTCACGCGTGAACCCCGCCTGGCTGATGATCTCCTGGAACCCGACCGCCCGCACCTCGAGACGATCTCCGCCGGTGTCCTGCAGGATCCGGATGTCGAGCTCGTCGCCCCGCCGGGATTCGTTGACAGTCGCGCTCACCACGCCCTTCTCGGAACGGTCCGCGATGACGAACAGGTCGTGCTCGTCGGTTCGCAGGACGCGGAACTTCTGCGCCTTCACCTCGGCCACCACGCAGGTATAGACCTCGGAGGACGCGGCGGACGGCGTGGCGGTGAACCGCTGTTCGACGGATGGGGCACAGGCGGGAAGGAGCAGGATCAGGGCGGCGGCGCGAACCGTGCGCATCGGGATGTGCCTCGGGGAAGCGGGTGAGGGAATCTAGGCGAGTAGGGCGTAAACGACGAGGTCTTCGTATCGCCCCCACTTGAACACGTGCTCCCGGAGTACTCCCTCGCGGGTCATTCCGAGCTTCTGCATCACCCGCCCAGATGCGAGGTTGTGCGCCATATGGCGGGCCATGATCCGATGCAGGCCGAGCGCGCGAATCCCGTGCTCCACGATCGCCCGCGCCGCCTCCGTCGCATATCCCCGGCCCCAATAGGGCACGCCAATCCAGTACCCAAGCTCCGCGCGGTGGTCACGAGGGGTGAGCGCGAGGCCCACCGCGCCGACCAGCGCGCCGGACGCGAGTTCCGTCACGGCGAGCGTGAGCGACTTCCCTTCGGTGAAGGCCGGACCGTGCGTCGCGATCCATTGCTCGGCGAGACCGTCCTCGTACGGGTGAGGAACCGTGAGGGTGGTGGCGGCAATTTCGCGCGCGCCGGCGAGCCGTTGCACGTCCGGCGCATCCGCCACCGAAAACGGCCTGAGGCGAAGCCGCGCGGTCTCGAGTGTGGGAAGGGCCGTGCCGTTCACGCGCCGGTCACGGGCGTATCGTCCCGGCCGCCCCATTCCGACCAGGAGCCGTCGTAGAGCACATGGCCGTCCGTTCCCAGCGAGGCGAGCGCCAACAGAAGCGCGCACGCCGACACGCCTGATCCGCAGGTGGCGACGACTGGCCGGTCCGGATCGACTCCCGATCGCGCGAGGTGGGTCCGGAGCCGCGCCGGTTCCAGCAGCGTTCCGTCCTCCGCGACCAGTTCGCCGTACGGCACGCTGACACTGCCCGGGATGTGGCCGCGGCGCAGACCGGGGCGGGGCTCCGGGTCCCGGCCGGTGAAGCGCCCGGCCGATCGCATATCGACCACCTGCGCATCGCCGGAGGTCAGGTGATTCCGGAGCGCGTTGAGGCCGATCACCTGGCGGGAATCGAGCCGCGCGATGAAATCTCCGGCGGGTGGAGCACCAGGCGGTCCGGTCTCGAGCGCGCGGCCCTCGTCTCGCCACTTCGCGAGGCCGCCGTCGAGGACCGCGACGCCAGGGTGTCCGAAGACGCGGAACATCCACCACGCACGGGCGGCACTCAGGTTCGCGCCGGAGCCGTCGTAGACGACGACGCGACTTTCCCGTCGCACGCCGAGATCCCGTACACGGGCCTCGAAATCACCGGCGGCCGGCAGCATGTGCGGCAGGGGGGAAGCCGAGTCGCTGAGGGCATCGATGTCGAAGAACCGGGCTCCGGGGATGTGGCCCGCAACAAACTCCTGTCGTGCATTCCGCCCGCTCGCCGGGAGGTACCAGGAAGCGTCGAATACGACGAGTCCAGGGTGGTGCAGGCGATCTCCGAGCTCCTGCGTCGTAATCAGCGGCCGGTCGTGCATGAAGAATTCTAGTTTGCCGGCGCGGCCGGCGACAATACTATTCCCGCGTCCAACCCCTCGATTCCGGAGCCCTGCCTGTGGAGCCCAGCCGCGCCGAGCGCCTCGCGGTCGTCGTGATCATCGCCGGCGCCTTCGCGGCTGCCCTCGCGGTGCTCCCGTACCGACTGTTCGAGCTCGATCGCTTCCTGGTCCCGAAGGAAGTGGTACTGCACGCGACGGCCGCGCTGACCGCCCTCCTGCTGTTGCCCGGGCGGTCCCGGCTCGAGGGCACGCCGGCGGACGTGCTGCTGCTGGCCTTTCTCGGGCTCTCGATCGTCTCAGCCGCGGTGGCGCCGAATCCGTGGCTCGCCATTCGCGCCGTCGGGATCACCTGGTCCGGACTGGTGCTCTTCTGGAGCGCGCGGGAGCTCGGACGCGCGGGCCTGCAGCGGCCGTTGCTCCTGGGGCTGTGCATCGCAGCAGTCACCGGCATCGCCACCGCCCTCCTGCAGGCCTACGGCCTGGCCGATACCGTGTTTTTCAGCCGGAACCGGGCTCCCGGCGGGACCTTCGGCAATCGCAATTTCGCCGCCCACCTCGCCGCGCTCGGGCTCCCGATCCTCCTCACAGTGGTCCTGCAGGCCCGCCGGCGTCGTGGGTATTGGCTCGCGGTGCTCGGCATCCTCCTCTGCAGCACGTTCCTGGTGCTCTCGCGCTCCCGGGCAGCGTGGATCGCCGTGCTCGCTTCCTTCACCGTCGGGGGCGGCCTTGCGATTGCAGGCGGCCTGTGGCGGGACGCGGTGGCCAGGCGACGGCTGCGGGGGCCACTCGTCGCAACCGTGGTTGGCTGCGCCCTGGCGCTGGGGCTGCCGAACGCGCTGAATTGGCGATCGGACTCGCCTTATTCGGACACGCTGAGGGACATCGCGAACTTCCAGGAGGGGAGCGGCCGCGGGCGGCTGATTCAATGGACTCGCAGCCTCGTGATGGCGGCGCATGATCCCATCCTGGGCGTGGGGCCGGGGAATTGGCCGGTCCGCTACCCAGGCTTCGCCCAACCGGACGATCCGTCGCTCGATGGTGAAGCGATGACCGCCAATCCGTGGCCGAGCAGCGATTGGGTGGCCTTCTTGTCCGAACGCGGCCTCCCGGCATTCCTGTGCCTGATCCTGGCCGGGCTCTCACTGTTCATCGCCGGGACGCAGGCCTGGCTGGGCGGGCGCCGCGATACCACCGACCTGGCCGGATTGACGCTGGCCATGACCCTCACGGCCACCGTCGTCGTCGGCGCCTTCGACGCCGTCCTCCTGCTGCCGGTGCCCACCCTGTTCGCCTGGGTCCTGCTCGGCGCGCTCTCACCGGTGGACGAGCCCTATCTCGCCCGGGCAGTGCGCCTCCGAACCCGCCTCGGGCTCGCGGCGCTGGCGGTGGTCGTCGGGGTCGGCCTCACCGTCCGAAGTGCCTCACAAGGTGCGGCAATGGGGGTCTTCTCGTCGTGGGGCCGCCTCGCGGCGCGGGCGGAGGCCGCCAGACTCGACCCCGGGAGCTACCGGATCCGGATTCTCCTCGCCGAGTCGTATCGCCGGCGCGGTCGCTGCGCGGATGCCATCCCGCAGGCCCGTGCCGCCGGTCGGCTGTTCCCGGAGGCACCGGCTCCCCGGCGGATTCTGCGGGGATGCGGTGCACGCTGAACGCGCGCGGGAAACCGCCGCAGGTTCACCATCGTAGAGGTCCAGATGCCGTACAGCGTTCGTTGGCCCCGCGCCGCGCTCCTCGCCGTCGGGCTCCTGATTCCTGCCGGGCTCGCCGCCCAGCAATCTGCGACGACGCTCGAGTCCGCGCAGCGCGCGCGGCGAGTCCTGGAGGAGGCGCTCGCCGCGACCGGCGGAGACCGGCTCAGCGGGGTCCGCACGATTCTCGTGCGCCACGAGGGCATCACCCTGAACCGGAACCAGAGTCGGCGCGTTGCGGCTCCGTACGACACCACCCCGAATCGGGGAAGGCTCGCGATCGACATCCCTGGCGGGCGATTCGCGTGGGACCTGGAGACCGGATTCCCGGGTGGCTTTCACAACTGGAACCGGACCGTGGTGACCGGCGGCCAGGGCTGGGGCGCCAATCCCCTCGAGCGAAGGTGGTTCACGCTCCAGGCGAACATCCCGACGCTCCGGCAGAATCTCTCCCGCCGGCTGCCACACGCCGTCCTGCTCGAGGCGGCGGGCCGCGCCCAGACACTCCGGTGGCTGGGCACCGGCGACCACGAGGGCCGGCCGCAGGACGTCCTCGCCTACGCCACCGCCGACGGACAGCAGATCTCGATCCACCTCGACCGGGCCACGCACCTGCTGACGAAATTCGAGCAGGCCTACACCGATCCGCTGACCGGCGATGCGCTGTTCGAGATGCGCGTGTCGGAATATCGGAACGTCGGCGGCGTCCAGATCCCCGCCCGCCGGGTGCTCCGTCGTGCCGGAGAAGTCGTCGAGGACGTCCGATTCACCGACATCCGGGTGGACGAGCCGCTCGCCGACTCGCTGTTCGCCAGACCGGCGGATTATCTGGACGGGACGGGAGGGCCGAATCCGGATACCACGGTGATGGCGGTGGGCGATGGCGTTCACCTGGTTCGCGGTGTGGCGGGCGGAAACAACACGCTGGTGGTGGTCTTCCAGGAGTACGTGTTCGCGATGGAGCCGTACGGCGGGGAGGCGGACAGCCGGCGCACGTTCGCCAAAGTCCGCGAGATCGCTCCAGGCAAGCCGGTGCGGTACATCGCCGTCACCCACCATCACGACGATCACTCGGGCGGGATTCGCACCTGGATCGCCGATGGCGCGGCGGTGGTGACCACCCCCGGCAACCGGGGGTACTTTTCGCAGATGGCGAGGGCTCCGTACACGCTGTTCCCGGACCGCCAGCAGGACGTGAGGGCGCCGCTCCGGCTCGAGCTGGTCGATGGCGCGAAACGGGTGTTCACCGACGGCCGCCGTACAGTGGAGTTGTACAACATCGGGCCGTCGCCGCACGCGGATGAGATGTTGGTCGCGTACCTTCCGGCGGAGCGCGCGGTGTTTCAGGGCGACCTGATCAACCGGCCCGCGGACGGACGGGCCCGCGCCGGCAATCTCACGACCGCGCACTTCCTGGAATGGCTGGAGCGGTCCGGGCTGGCCGTGGACCGGGTGCTCGGCGTCCACGGGCCTCCCGCGACCCTTGATGAGCTTCGTACGGCGGTCCGGATGTTCCGGGAAGCCAACTGATCCCGCAGGAGAATTCCATGCCGACACTTCGCCCGCTGGCCGGTGCGCTGGCCGTCCTGGGCCTCGCCCCCGCGCTCGATGCCCAGGCCCGCCCCGTAGAAATCGTGGAGTATGTGATTCCGCGGCCCAACAACTTTCCCCACGACCCCGCCGTTGGTGCCGACGGCATCGTCTGGTATACCGACCAGCGCAACAGCTTTATCGGCCGGCTCGATCCCGCTAGCGGGGCGATCATCGACTATCCGACGCCGACTCCGGCCTCGGGGCCGCACGGACTCGAGGTGGCGCCGGACGGCTTCATCTGGTACACCGGGCAACGGGCCGGCGTGCTGGGTCGCGTGAATCCCCGGACCGGCGCGATCGAGGAGTTCGCCCTTCCGGACAATGCGAGTCACCCGCACACCCCGATTGTCCACCAGGGGAAGATCTGGTTCACCGACCCCAACAACAACACCTATGGCCGGCTCGATCCGGCGACCGGAAAGGCGGACGTGTGGGCCGTCGTCGTCCCGGAATCGGACCCGTACGGCATCGTGCCCGCACCTGACGGGCACATCTGGATTGCGCACCTGGGGTCGAACATGCTCGGACGGGTCGACCCCGCGACGGGTGCGTTGACGAGGTTCGCGCTGCCCGATCCGGGCGCGCGGCCGCGCCGGCTGACGGTCGCGAATGACGGCACCGTCTACTACACGGATTTCGCGCGCGGGTACCTGGGCGCGCTCGATCCGAAGACCGGCAAGGTGCGGGAGTGGAAGTCGCCGTCGGAGAAGTCGGGACCGTACGGCATCGCCATCGGGGCCGATGGCCGGGTGTGGTACTGCGAGAGCGGCGCGGGAACGATGTTCGCCTTCGATCCGCGCACGGCGAAGATGGAAGTCGTGAAGATCCCGACACCGGGCGCGATTGTGCGGCACATGGTTTCAGACCCACAGCGCGGCAGGCTGTGGCTCGCCTTGAGCGGGACGGGTCGGATCGGCAAGATCGAGGTTGGTACGGCGCGCTGAAGCCGGGCTTCAGGCGCGGAGGAGCACCCGGCCGTCGATGGCGACGGCGCCATCGGGAAACGCCAGCAGCGGGTTGATGTCGAGCTCGCTGATCTGGGGAAAATCGGTGGCCAGGCGGGCCAGCCGGAGGAGTACCAGTTCGAGGGCCGAGCGGTCCGCCGGGGGCGAACCGCGCACCGCATCGAGCAGGCGGGCGCCGCGGAGACTGCGAACCATCTCTGCCGCGTCGCCCCGATGGATTGGCGCGACACGGAAGACCACGTCCCTCAGCACCTCCACGAACACCCCACCCAGGCCGAACATGACGAGCGCACCGAAGGAGGGGTCGCGTGTCACCCCCGCGATCGTCTCCCGGCCTCCGCTCACCATACGCTGGACCAGGACGCCGTGAATGGTGGCGTCCGGCACCGCCGTCGTCGCCGACCGCATAATCTGAGCGTACGCCACGCGCACCGCGGCGTCATCCTCAAGCCCCACGATCACGCCGCCCACATCCGTCTTATGGACGATCTCCGGCGACACGATCTTCAGCACCACCGGCCACCCCATCTCCTCCGCGGCCGCGGCCGCCTCCTCGGCGGATCGCGCCAATCGCGCCGGCGCCGTCCGGATCCCGTAGGCCTCGAGCAACTGCAGCGCCTCGAGTTCGCCCAGGCGTCCGTCGCCGTCCGACCGTGCCGCGTCGAGAATCCGTGCGGCACGGTCACGGTCGACCGACAATTCCTCGGCCGGCGGTACCGGGCGCTCGACCCATTCCCGGTACCGGCACATCGCGCCGAGCGCCCGTGCAGCCGACTCTGGAAAGATGTAGGCTGGAACCCCGACCTCATGGAGTTCCGCCTTCCCCTGGGGCAGGCCCTCCCGCCCCATCAGCACGGCCAGAACCGGCTTGTCGGGATGGGCGGCCGCGACCCCGGCAATGGCCTCCGCGACATCCGCCTGCTTGATGCCGAGCGGCGGGACGAAGATGGCCATCGTGGCATCGATGTTCGGATCGTCGAGCAGTGCGTCGAGGGCCGTGCGGTAGCCGGCGGGCGTGGCGCTCGCAATCATGTCCAGGGGGTTGCGGAGCGAAGCCTCCTCCGGGAAGAGGGGCCGGAGACGGTCAACGGTGGCGGCATCGAGGTCCGGGAGCTGCAGCGCGTGGGTCTCGAGAGCGTCCGCCGCCAGGATTCCCGGGCCCCCGGAATTCGTGAGCACCGCCACATGCCTGGATCGGGGAAGTGCCCGCCCCGAGAATGCCATCGCCAGGTCGAAGAGTCCCTCCACCGAATCGGCACGAAGCACGCCCGCCTGGGCCAGCATCGCGTCCACCAGCGTGTCGCTTGCCGCGAGGGCGCCGGTGTGGGAGGAAGCCGCCCGGGCGCCCACGACGGAGCGCCCCGACTTGACGACGATGATCGGCTTCTTGCGGGTGATCCGGGAGGCGATTTCGAGGAACCGGCGGGGATTGCCGAAATTCTCGACGTACATCAGGATGACGCCGACCGCGGGATCGTGCTCCCACTGGATCAGCAGATCGTTGCCGCTCACGTCAGGCTTGTTGCCCATCGACACGAACTGGCTGATCCCGATGCCATATTCCTTCGCGTAATCGAGGACGCTCAGGCCCATGGCTCCCGACTGCGAGACGAAGGCGGCGTGCCCGAACGGTGGCATCGAAGGCGCGAACGTCGCATTCATCGAGCAGGCCGGGTCGGCGTTCAACACGCCCATGCAGTTCGGGCCGACCATCCGCATGCCGTGCCGGCGCACAACGTCCATCAGCGCCTGCTCACGAACGACCCCTTCCCCACCAACCTCCCGGAAGCCGGCCGAAATCACGACCAGCCCCTTCACGCCCGCGGCGCCGCACTCCCCGGCCACCTCGAGCACCAGCTGCTTCGGGACCGTGATCACCGCCAGGTCGACAGGATCCGGCACATCCCCGATGCGCGCATACACCTTGAGGCCGCGGATCGATTCGGCCTTCGGGTTCACCGGAAACACCGTTCCGGTATACCCGTAACCGACCAGATTGGCGACGATCTCGTGCCCTATTGTGTGGGGCGTCCGGGATGCTCCGATGACGGCGATGCGCCGCGGCCGGAGGATCGCATCGAGGGCGCCCACCATCTCAGCCCCGTCGGCCGGGACCACCCCTGCCGCGCCCCTCATCCTTCGGGCGCGTACGGGCCCGCTCGGCGGCCTGTTGCGCCGCCTGCCGGAGCATCTTCTCCGGGGGAAGTGGATTCGCCCCCGGGCGCGGGGCACCGGCCTTGAGGGTGAATTGGCCTTCGGCCCGGCCGATGGTCATCGGCCTCCCGCCCCGCACTTCGTAGGCACCGACAACATCCTCGCCCATGAACGCCGCGCTCTTGATACGCTCGATCAGAGCCTCGCGGCTCGGGAGCCCTTCGCAGGAATGAAAGGCCACGCCGCTCGCGGCGTTGACCTTGATGATCACCGCGTACTTGCACCCTGCCATCCCCTTCGTCGAACGCAATTCCGTACCCGCCGTCTCCCGCGCCCAGCGGAGCGCTTCCTGCTCCTGCACGGTCAGACTCGCCTCCGCGCCGGCAGCCGCCGGCCCGGAATGGAGCTGTTGCTCGCGATGCTTGCGCAACCGCTGGAGATAGACCGGTTCGTCGCTCATTGGACCCTCCCTGCCTGGTGACACGTCGAGATCTCGGCGCGCAGGATAAGCTGTTACCCTAAGAGATACAAGGAGTTGCGGCTTCGCGGCGCGGACCGGCGACAGCGGTTGTTGTGGCATTTCGGACGCAATCTTCACCGCGTCAAACCTTGCACATCGCAGAAGCTTTCTCACTTGGAGAATTCCAAGTCATTGTCCCGAAAGATCTTGCAACTGGCCCTGTTGTTGCTGTTCATCCCGGGGCAGGCCCAGCGCGGTGGCGCCCGCGCACGGAATCTTGGGGGCAGCCATGTACCGCATCCGACTCGCCTCGGGCGAGGAACAGACCTACCGGTCCATCCAGGAGCTCACCGCCGGCGTAGAGCGCGGCGAGGTGGCCTCCAGCGCCAGCATTTACCACCAGCGGACGGATCGCTGGCTTCCGATCGAATCCCACCCGCACTACAGGATGGCGCGTGAAGGGGCCGCTCCGGCCGTCCCGAAAGCGGGCGAAGCGAACGCGGGCGAGGAGAGTTCCCCGGTTGCGGCGCCTCCGTCGACGCGACTCCGGTTCCAGCGGCCTGCGAATCCAGTTTCGCCCACCGCCGTCCGCCCCACACCCCCACCGGCCCAGAAGCCGGAC
>Ga0180104_1000064_pt1 | contig 26105 bp, 52 predicted proteins | sample EasRiv730_16_1Da_FD_121791 | JGI IMG/M metagenome (GOLD analysis project Ga0180104, IMG submission 121791) | Soil microbial communities from meander-bound floodplain in the East River, Colorado, USA - East River metaG ERMLT730_16_1Da | ecosystem: Environmental > Terrestrial > Soil > Floodplain ... | reverse complement strand
GCGCTTGCCCATCGACCAGGGCGGAGCGCGGGCCGCTCGCGACCAGGGCGCAGCGCTTGCCCATCGACCAGGGCAGGCCGCTCGCCTGCGATCGACCAGGGCGCAGCGCTTGCCCATCGACCAAGGCGGAGCGACCAGGGCGCAAGCGACTAGGGCGCAAGCGACCAGGGCAGGCAGGCAGGCCACACTAGACAGCGCTGGCAGGCCGCTCGCCCAATTCCAACAATAGGACAATTCCGCGCGACGTTTGCTGATTGTCATAATTCTCCGGTTGATCGGGGTTCTGACGTTTGCGCCACTCTAGCGCGTATGTTCCACATTCGCTGATTATGCGCTTTGCGCGGAACGAATAGCGGGCGCGCTTGAATAACCCGCGCACGTCGCGCCGCAGGAAATATACGCTGCGGCGCAATTCGCGCTCCAATCGGTGTTTATCGTTGCCAAGCTCAAGCGCGGTATCTTCGGGTGTCATCGGTGTAATCCTTATAGTTGGAATTGACCAGGGCGAGCGACCAGGGGCAGGCCGCTCGCCCTGGTCACAATCGCAGGCCGCTCGCCCTGGTCGATGACCAGGGCGAGCGAGCGGCCTAGAATAGCCGATCGTCAAAATTGGCGTACTCGGCCCATTCGTCACGATCGACCTCTTCGTCGCGAGTGCCCCAATCCTTATTGAAGCCCTGCGCGCCAAAGATATAATCGTCGATCAAATCCAGCGCAGCCGCGCGACCAGGTAGATACTCTTGCCAGACAATATCCTCAACATCCTTGTAACCCATAACCCGCGCCCAACGGTCATATTCGCTCGCAGAGGCATCGTCGGCATAATCCACAACATCGGCCGGCGTAGGCCACTTATTCCGTTTCTTCGACTTGACCGGTTCGGGCCGGACGTAGGGCGTGTGCGGAATGTGCGTGTTTTTCAACGCATTCCAAAAATTCTCAAAGCGCATGACCTGCGCCGCAGTATGCTCCAGATTGGCATAACTGTTGCGGGTATGTTCGTGGTAATAACCCGTACCGATATTCAGGCCGGCGCAGCCTAGGTGCTCCAGCCAGCAAATATCAGAAAACGACCCCTGCCCTAACGTAAAGAATTCCCGGATATGCGGGGCCATCGCATTGTATTCATAATGCACAGCGTCCTGACCGCGCCGATCGAACTGGAACATCCAATTGTATTGCTTATGCGGGATGAATTCCTGCGCAGTGCTGCGCCCGATTTCCTCATCATCCGTCAAAAGCACGTCAGGCAGGATTCCCAGCGTAGGCAGTACATCCAGGATAACGTGAACCCCTAGCCGATCATCTAGGGACGTACTGTAGGCGATTGTGCCGCGCTGTTTGTAGCGGGTTAGGCCGCAATCCACGCTATCGACGTGCGCCACTGCTAACACGTTGCTACCGTTGTCAACGTATCGGAAGCGACCGCCAAGCAACAATTCGGCGCTTGGCTGCTGGCATCGGTGCTGCAAACTATACATAATTCCCGTCCCCCGTTGAATAGTGGTAATTCGGCAAAGTAGGATTCGCTGCACTCTTCGCATTCGTGCGCCTCTTCGGCGCAACTCTCGCAAACGTCTTGACCGTCAATTTCGGAAGTTTGGAAAACGGAATCTTCGCATCGCTCGCAACAATGCGCCTCTTCGGCGCAACTCTCGCAAACGTGTTGACCGTCGATATGCGACGTTTCCCAAACAGTATGGTCGCACCGATCGCATGAACTGGCATTCTCCGCGCAACTCTCGCAAACGGATTGACCCTCAATTTCGGTCATATCGTCAGAATCGTATCGCTTGCTGCACTGCTCGCAACGGCAAAGGTTATCGTAGCAACTCTTGCAATAACCGTCAGTATCATCACCGAACGTCCAATTGCTGCAATTGCGACATTCGGTAGGCTCTTCCCCCTCGGTATTGTGACAGGTTAGACCGTCCCCATCGGTCGATAGGGTTGTGCCGGATAGATCGCAAAATGTGTCAAGGTAGGGCATCGGACCGACGCGCACCTTATAAATCCTATGATCGGTGCGGATGTTCCCCATGCTATGATGCGGGCGAATCTCACAACCCCTATTGGCCGCCCATTTTACATAATGCTCAATATGCGGACCGCTGTTGGGATAGATACGATCCAGATATTCGCCCTTATCCGTCTTCCATAGCAAAGCCCGCGCGATCGGTCCGGGACATCCCGGCGGAGTGTAGCATACAACCCGCACGCCGTTGTTTTCGTAAAATTCGACACAAGACATATCCGTCATGCAAGACTCGGCAACGGTGTTATAAATCTCGCAAACATCATCCCGCACCGCGAACCGATCGCCATTGTAGGCAATCTCGCTGAAAATCCGTTCGATGGCAGAATTGATTGTGGGGGTTATCTCGACCCCGTAGTTGCGCGACAGATAACGGCCTAGTGACGTTCGCATACGTTTTACCGGATCATATGTATGATCCGGCTTAGACGCATATGACACTTGCAACGGATTGTCAAGCGACCAGGATAGCATATGACCCTTGTCGTCACATTCAATCTGGTCGATAACCTCCGCACATTCGTCAGGCAGATTGCCACGCATAGCGTAAATCAGTTCTGTCCGCGCGGCTTGTATCCGGTCCATTTTTTCGCACATGGTTTTCTGTCCCTTTGAGTTGCGTTCGTTTCACCTACACTTACAACCTAGTATGTAGGCCAGATTGTGCAAACGAACTAGCAGAGAATCTGGGGCAGAATGGGCGCAATCTTTCCTAGTTAGTTTGCTAGTTTCTGGAATCAACCTAGGTTGTAAGTGTAGGTGAAACGAACGCAACGCAAAGGGAATCAAACAATGTATCTTCTCATCGGTATCTGTGTGGCTGTTATCGGTCTGGCCTACGTCCAAACGACAATTCTCGCGCCCCGACAATACTAGGCCGCTCGCCCCGGTCAATTCCAATTGTAAGGATTCTACCATGTCTGTCGATACAATCATCGCCGTTGCCAAAATCCATCTAATCGGTGGCAAAATGGAATCGTCCGCTAGGTTGTGTCTAACCGATGCGACCTACTTATTTGGTAAGGGCGATATGATCGCTGCAAAGCATCGGGCGCTTAAATCGCTCGCATATTCGGTAGGTGTGCTACATCCGGTATATCGCGCCGCATTGGCCTAGGCCGCGCCGCTCGCCCTGGTCATCGACCAGGGCAGGCCACTCGCTCTAGTTTTCCAATTACAACGGAGATTCCGATGTTTCAGGTTATGCGAACATATCCGATTGGTCCGATTTATCGGACAGCTCAGACAGCGATCGATTATGTCGATGGCGCGGCGCAGGGCGATAAATCGGAATATACTTTTGACGTGCGCGGCGCGTCCAGTTTTCAGGTTTATCGCACACGTCCGGCCGGTCCGGTCCGTGCGCAGCTTGACGATTGTGTGCAAGATTTCGATGCTGCCATGAATGCCGATTCCGCCGGCAAATTGTACATCGTGCGCCGATGACCAGGGCAGGCCGCTCGCCCTAGTCGATGACCAGGGCAGGCCGCTCGCTCTAGTTTTCCAATTATGGGGACTATTCCATGTGCATCCGATATGACGTTTGCTACGTCAAGTGTGACGGTTGTAAGATTGTGAAGCATGGATTCGCATCTAACGATTCTGCGGCGCGCGAAGCGGCGCGGCAGGCCGCTCGCCCGAATGTGCGCAGTGTATGGATTATGCTGCGGAGGGTAGTATGATCCTAGCTTGCGGATTCTGCGGGGGAACTTTGGAAATTGGCGCGGCTGTAGCTATTAGCTCGGCTGCATGGATTGCAGCGGATATTTACAATCGGGTGCAATTATGCCGGATGGTTCGCGCAAACGGCGCACGACAGGCTGCGCTGCAAGATGCCGATGGTACGCATTCTGGCGATCGTACCGATTCAACCGTCGATTCGGATTGTGACAATTATGATAATTAAATGGCAAACAGCCCGGCTTATCCGATATTTTCGTGATATTGAGCCCACCGGGAAAATGCAGCGCGGCTGCTACGAACGCAAAGATCGTTCTGATTATTTTTGGGATTACAGGCGCACCAAACGTCAAGAGCGGCGCAGCCTGTACCATGCTGGAGATTCCAACCATGACGATTAAAGTGGTGCGCGTGTATGAAACGAAGGGAAAGCAATTCCGGCGTGTGCAGGATGCGCTGGATTATCGGGAAGGATTGGTCGATGCGTTTATGCGGGAGTGTCCTGGTTTTCAGGATGTTCCGCTGAAGCGGCGTATAGCGTTCGTCCAGCATGTGCTGGAAAATCGGGCGCGGCTGCGCGACTTGTTGGATTATGCCAGCAACGTCGATTATGACGAAGACTAGGCCGCTCGCCCTAGTCGCGCCCTGGTCGCTCGCTCGCCCTGGTCGATGTTTCGACCAGGGCGAAACTATGCGCAGGCCGCTCGCCTGCCATCGACGCGCAGGCTACTCGCTCTTGACCAGGGCAGGCTACTCGCTCGCCTGCGCCGGATCATTGACCAGGGCAGACCGTTCGCCCTAGTCGCTCGCCCTAGTCGCTCGCCCTAGTCGCTCGCCCTAGTCGCTCGCCCTAGTCGCTCGCTCAATTCCTGGTCGCTCGCTCAATTCCTGGTCGCTCGCTCAATTCCTGGTCGCTCGCTCAATTCCTGGTCGATCGCCCTGGTCGATCGCTCGCCTGTCATCGACCAGGGCAGGCCATCGACCAGGGCGAGCCATCGACCAGGGCGAGCGGCGATTCTGCCCGCACAATCCGCATAAATTCTTCTCGCGGTTAGCGCGCAATTTCCGGCTCATCCGTTATCTACTGGTTGACCAGTAGATGTGGCATGACCTCTACATGCGGAATAACCTTCATAACCCGCATGATCTGTGCATCCGCACCTGGATTTGCCTATAAAATCAGCATAATCCCTACCATTCGGGCATCGACCAGGGCAGGCAGGCCGCTCGCTCGCCCTGGTCGATGACAGGGCGAGCGACCAGGGCAGGCAGGGCGAGCGAGCACGCATCATACAATCAGCACATCTCATGCAATCACAATATCTTGACGAACAACAATGATTCATGTTGCAACGATCGTAACGTGTGTAATGCCAACAACTTCGGTGCAGCCAGAGGAACCAGAACAATCAGCACAACCGGGTGGGTCAAATCGGGGAATCGGGCCAACCGGCACAACCGCGCCAACCCACAGCCCTTTCCTCTGTGCTCGGGGTGTCTGCGTAGGGGACTACCGCGTGCAATAAAGCCGGGATTGGGCTTTACGCGGACCTCGCGGCGGCGTGCGCCGTCTGGCGGCCCGAGCAAAATCAGGTGCCCACGCCCAGCCGGGCGGTGTAGAACAGGTGGAGTGTTACCCGAAGACTGATTAGCACCGGCCAGATTCAAAGGGGAACACGCTCTAAACTGTTGCCCATTCAGTAGTTACTACTTATTTGTTACTGATTGACTCAATTACCCTTTCTAAATTCAATATCTAAGTAGCAAAACACAGTAGATTCGTCATAGATAGCCTAAAGCGCAAAATCGGTTCAAACGGTCAAACCGTCCATTTTGACGTAACCTGAAGGCCAAGAACGACTTACGGCCTGAGCCTCAAAATACCGGCCGTAAATGGGTCACAAGAGCGCCGCGTGCTAATCGCAGGGGCGTTGAAGGATCGGGCCATCCTGGTGTTGCCAGTCACGGATGAGGCTGGCAATCTCGTGTCGGTGCCCGAGGCCGAGCTTCTCGGCCATCTGGGCGAAGAGGTAGCGGCCGGCGTCGGTCGAGATGTCGTACTCCGTGTCGATCTCGGTGCCGTCGTCGAATTTCCAGATGAAGCGATCGGGGCCAGAGGCGTAAACCGCGAGGCAGCGAGCGGCGTTTGAGCCGTGTCCTTCGAGCGTATCCATCATGGTGCGAGTAGTGAAACCAGGGACGTGGTGAAACTGATTTGTTCAAAGTAGCTCGCAAAGACTTGACTTGCAAGTTTGTTGATGCATACTTCACAACATGAAGCTCTATATCATCTACTACCGGGTCAGCACGAAGAAGCAAGAAGAATCCGGCCTCGGCCTCGACGCACAGGAGACGATCGTGTCTCGGTTCCTCAGTGCCGACGACAAAGTGGTGGCGACGTTCACTGAGATCGAGACGGGTAAGAACTCGTCCCGGCCACAGATGAAGGCCGCACTCTCCGCCTGCAAGGAACACGGAGCCACGCTGATCGTCGCCAAGCTCGATCGGCTTGCGCGTAACGTCGAGTTCACATCCGCATTGATGAACTCCGGGATCGAGTTCATTGCGTGCGACTGCCCGTATGCCAACCGCCTGACCATCCACATCCTGGCGGCCGTCGCAGAGGACGAAGCGGTTCGGATTTCCAGCCGAACGAAGGTCGCCCTGGCCGAACTGAAAGACCGTGGCGTCAAGCTCGGTTCCGCACGACCTGGACACTGGGAAGGCCGGGAGCACCTTCGAGGCTGGCAGTCCACTTCGCCCGACCGCAAGAGGATGATTAAGGCCCAGCGCCTTGAAGACACGTACAACAGGGTTATTCCGCTCATACGTGTGCTTCGCGATCGCGGCGAATCGTTCGAGAATATAGCCGAGGTTCTCAACGGACAGGGGTTCAAGACGCCACGAGGTTGTGACTTCAAAGCTGGCGGCGTCCATGCCATCGCCACCCGACTTGAAGCCAGCGCCTGATCCCGAACGGGATCATTCGGCAAATTGTGCATAAACCAGCCAGTTGGAAAAGACCAACTGGCTGTTTTTGTAATTTTCCAGCCCGATTTGACTTCCTAGAATCTTGCTACATACTAGAAGTATGGATGCAACGATCTACAAAGTGCCCGCCTGCAACGTCGAGGCCCTTCGCGAGCAGATCGCGGAGCTTAACAAGAAGGCCGCGAAGCTCGGCAGGCCGGAGATCGTACTGACCCAGGTCGGGACCGAGATCGAGAAGCGGAAGAACGCCGCGAAGATCGAGATCGAGTTCGTCTATCACCTGTTCACGGTAGAAGGGAGCACTCCCAAGCTCGCTGGCTACACGTTCGTAGCCGTCATCGAGCAGCTTGGCGAAGAGAACCTGGTCAAGACCGTGCCGGGTCAGACTTGCCCGCCGGAGTTTCGCAAGACGAGCTACTTCTGCCAACACTGCAACACGGATCGTCGCCGCAAAGAGGTCTTCGTGCTCCTGCACGACGACGGAATCTACAAACAGGTTGGCCGCAACTGCCTGAAGGACTTTCTGGGCGGCGTTTCGCCCGAGCAAGTCCTGTCTTGGGCCGAGATCATCTTCTCGCTCGACTCGATGTGCAAGGAATCGGAGAGCGAGGGCTGGGGAGGGTCGCGTTACTCGCCGAACATCAACGAGTACCTGGCTGTCGTCGCGATCTGCATCCGCCGCATCGGCTGGATCAGTAGGAAGGCGGCCGAGTCGATGTTCCCCGAGCCGATGACCACGGCGTACCTCGCGTGGCGCGTCTGCTGTGAGGCGAACAAGCGCGCGATGAAAGAACTGATCGACGAGAAGGAACTGTTCGTCGAGGATAGAGACCTCGAACTCGCCAAGGCCGCGTTGAATTGGGCGGGGACTCTGCCGGCCGACGGCAAGGACGACTACCTATACAACCTCGGCGTGGCTTGCCGGTCCGGGATTGTCAACGGCAGCACGATGGGACTCATCGCTTCGGTGATTTCTGCGTACCAGCGTCATCTCGACCGTGTAGAAGAACTGAACATCAAGGGCCGCGAGAAGTTCCTGGACGAGCACACCGGCGTCGTCGGCGAGAGGACCGGGTTCACGGGCCTCACGGTCAAGTCGCTGAAATACTTCGAGGGCCAGTACGGCGTGAAGACGCTGGTTCGCTTCAAGGACGCCGAGGGCCGCACGCTGATCTGGTGGACCGGCGAGGTCGAGTGTCTCAAGGAAGGCGAGACCTATGACATCACGGGGACGGTCAAAGAGCACGGCTCCCACAACGGGTACAAGCAAACGGTCCTCCAGCGCGTCAAGCTAGGATTGCCGAAGGCGAAGAAAGTGTCCGCATGAAACCAGCATACACCGACAGCTTTGTCACGCATCCCGGCACCGTGTTGGCCAGCCTGCTCCAACTGGAGTGGCTGTCCGTCACGGAAGCCCGGTCCGAGTATTTCATGTCGGACGTGCCGAGATCGTACACCTACGGCAAGGGCGAACATGCACGCGAGTATCACTCACAGCCGTACTCGCCCGAGGTCGCGGCGATCCAGGACCGTTTGAACGTCGTGCTGTTGTGCCGGTTCAACGTGTGCTTCCTCAATCGCTACGACAACCAGAAGCAGCAGTTGGGTTGGCACGCGGACGACTCGCCGACGATGGACCGGAACCACGCCATCGCCGTGGTCTCGTTCGGGGCCGAGCGTGAGATTTGGTGGAAGCTGCAAACCGAGAAGGGCGTCGTGCCGGCCGAGCAGCGGCAGCGGCTCGGGCACGGCTCCCTGTTCGTCATGCCACCGCTGTTTCAAGACAGCTACTTCCACCGCATCCCGCGAGCCGACCGGCAAGTCGGCACCCGCATAAGCCTCACATTCAGACGCTACCAATAATCTTGCTTGACTAGCTAGATTCTTGGTACATACTAGAAGTATGAACCGCAGCACCACAAACGAGGCAGCCATATCGCCCGAGCCGCCCAAGCAGGGCTGGGGCTGGCCGTTGAACTCGAAGAAGGCGCACTACTTCTACGAGGGTCTGGCGATGTGCGGCCGGTGGATGTTCTTCGGAGCCGTCGAGCAAGGCAACGACGAAAGCTGCGACAACTGCGCGGCGTGCAAGAAGAAACTCGCAAAGAGGGCAGCATGAACACATTCGAGAAATGGGTCTGCGGAAAGAACATCAACGGCCATTACGTGGTCCGGCAAGTCTTCGTCCGCGAGACCAAAAGTCAATTCATCGCCGAACAGGGCGACACCGAGATCAACTGGCTGCTCGGTCACAAGACCCGCATTCATAAGCTCGACAAGATTCTGTTCGACAGCGCCTTGGAAGCCATCAAGCAACAGATCGCCATGATCGAGTCCGAGAGCGTCAAGCTACGAGAGGGGTTGTCCACGAACGACCTGCGGCTGCGATTCCTATCAGACCTGATGAGGGTCAAATGAGTCGAATGAAAATCGGCGTGATCGCAATCATCCCGTACAGCTACGGCTTCCTCGGACTTCAGTGTGACAAGGGGCGGGGTCTGACGTTCCCTGGCGGGAACTTCGAGCGAGAGAAGGACCGCACGTTCCAGGACACGGCGATTCGGGAGTGCCAGGAAGAGATCGGCGTGACGCCCGAGGCCCTCACTTACGTCTGGCACGGGCCGGACGGCTACGAGCACACGACGTTTGCCTTCATCGCTGGCTGGCACAGCGGGCAGGCGAGGGACTCGGCCGAGGGCCGGTGGCAGATCGTGACCTGGGATGGCCTGCTGAAGAGCAACTTCGCCGCCTACTACAGCGTGCTCAGGGAAGTCATGGAGAGCCGGGGCTTATGAACAAGCGACAAGAACTTGAAGCCCGGATGAACGTGAAGACGTTCGACGGAAAGACGGCCCGCGTCGATTGCAACAGCGCGGGTCAGTGGTACGTCCATACCAAGATCGGCCGCCCCGGCGTCGAGCCATACACGCACTATTTGGAGCCAGACGGGAAGTGGTATTCGGCCAGCGCCCACCGCTGGCCGTCAAGGCAAGAGGCAATCGACTTCGCCACGAATGGCCCGCCGAAGGTCCAGCCCCAGGTCAACGCCTCCGGCTACTGGACGGTGGCGTCGATGATCGAGTGCCTCCGGCAGTTCCCGCAGGACGCCGTGATCCTCGGCAAGTTCGAGACATACGCCGTTCGCAGCGGTCTCAATGTATCAGGCGACGGCAACGACCCGACCAAAGCAACCACCGTGTACATCGAGGTTTTGGACTGATGATTCAACGATTCACTGTCACGATCTCCGTAAACGTGGACATCAACGATCGGCCCGAGGGTGTCACCCTGGAGCAGATCGCCGAGATGATGACCCACGACAAGTGGAGCGACGGTCGCTATCCGTTCCATACGGAGATGCTCCAAGAAGGGCTGAGGTATCAGATCAAACTCGCGATCCAGGACGCCACGTTCACACAGATGCGGGTGAAGTACGGCCACGAGATGATCGAAGAGGGCACCGGATCATACTCGCTCGCCAACCGGAAAACCGAGGAAGCGGTGGCGTCGGTCAGCGTGTACATGGCCGAAAGCATCCAGGCAGCGGAGATCAAGCCATGCTCGACCTGAATCAACTCGAAGCGGACCGCGAGAAGGCCATGATCGACAAGGCCGACCTGTTCGACTTTTACAATGACAACTGGGCGGCCGTAATCGCCGCACTCCGCGCAGCCCAGGATCGGTTGCACTGCATCGAACTTCACCACGAGTTGAAACGCAAATGAGCAAAGTCAAAGACCTAGAAGCCCGGATGAATGTCGAGACGTTCGACGGCGAGATTGCGCGAGTGGACAGCAACAGTGCCGGCGAGTGGTACATCCACCGAGACATTTCACCACGAACTGGGCCAGCGATGGTTCGCTACTTGAACAGAGCCGGCGAGTGGGAAGCTCACAGCATTGATCGTTGGCCCACGATGGCAGCGGCGATCAAGTTCGCCAAGACCGGACCCAGTTCGATCGAAGCGGTATTCCGCTCAATCCTCAAAGAGGCCGAGGCGTTTCCGCTGGCGATGCGGATCGCGGTGAAGCTCATCGACGACGGGTACACCGAGATGGATTTCGCCAAGGGCAAGTTCCCGCTGATCGGGCAGCCGCTCCTGATCGAGGTCCGCAACCACATCCGCGACTTCGAGCGGAAAGGTCGGCCGGGTCAGATGGGCATCGCACCGAGGCTCCTGGAACTGGCGAGGAACCTGTGACACTACCACGATCACCACGATACTTCGGCTGTGCGGGTCCGATCGGACATTTCGTCTATCAGCCAAACATGGCTCGCGGCGAGTCCAACATCCAGTGGCTCGCCTATCTCGACGGCCTGCTACCGCCCGAGGTTGAGACCCAGGGCGTAGCGCGACTGCATCACTTCAACGGTTGCACGCTGCTCGCATTCTGGGATCGCACGGGAGACAGTCGGCCGGGAAGCAACTCCGTGTTCTTCATCCCTGGCCGGGTTTTGTTCGACGAGGCGGTCGAAGCCGCCCGCAAAGCGTTCCCTGGCATCTGGCGGCGATTCACCTTTGAGGTAGTCCTGGAGGCACGATGAGAATCAAGAAGACGTTCCGTAAAGGGCAGAGCTACCACGTAGATGAAACAGGGCAGCTACCTGCCGAATGCGTGTTGTACTTCGTCAAAGACGGCGACGATATTTCCGAGTTCGATCGCTGCATCAAGTCGTTCGTTGTCGAAATCAAGATCACTGAGTTGAAAGAGTGAACACATGCTTGACCTAGACAAACTCGAAGCCGAAATGGAGAAGGCCAGAATCGACAAGGCCGATTTGTTCGACTTTTACCACAATAACTGGTCGGCCGTGGTGGCAGCACTGCGAGGCTGTCAGGACCGCCTGCACGCCATCGAACTCCACCACGAACTAAAGCGGGACAAGTAATGCCAGTCTGCAAACAATGCGGCAGCACGAACTGGTTCTGGCACTGCAAGGTCGGAGTTGGTCTCGCGACCTGCAACCAGTGTAAGACGCTCACGTCGATCAAAGATGGCAAAGACACCAACCCCGACGAAGAAAGTTTGGCGAAGGTTCCACTGGTGGAAGTGTAACCATTGCGGCGACTTGGTTCGTACCCGCTACGACCACCCGCCGAGACGCAGGCATAAGTGCGGCAGAGAAGACTGGAGATACGACGGATTCCGATGACCTACAACTTCGCACGCATCAAGACGCACCCGAAGCTCGACCTGAGCGGCTGGTATCTCGTGATCCGTAAGGAAGACGTGGGCCTCACGATGGAGATGCACAAGTCGGCAGCGACCACGATGTTCCTGAAGTTCTTCCGCGACCCGCACCTGTTCGACCAGAAGGGCGCACCGAGGAACGAGAACGGAACGCTGTTCAACCCGATCAAGCTCGCGGCCGGGTGGATCGAGTCCGCACTGAAGGGCCTCGCCCGGCACGGCGTCATCTACATGAACCACTGCCACGGGATGCTGTTCAGCGAGTCCGTGGACGTTCTCGAAACGCGGCATAGTGAGACGCGCGTCTTCCCCAAAGGGGACGATCACAAAGAGGGCGTCAAGATCACTGTATCGAGATGGGCAGCCGGAGAGCACTACTATCTCTCAGCCAGCAACAACCGAATTTTCTCGAAGCCAAAGTACGACACCTACGAAGAGGCGATGGCGGAAGCCAGGTTGTACGCCTTCGCAGGCAACATCTCGTTCAAACCGGCCGACCACCTTTACACCCGCGAAGGCGACTAATGCAGTCATACGAAGAGTGGATCGGCCACGAGGTCCGCAAGAAGAGCAAGGACGGGTGCCAGTCGCACCCGTTCAAGTCGGGGTCGAAGGTCAACACCGTCAAGAGCATCGTCCCACACCCACAACTGCCGGGCAAACCAGCGTTCACATTCGTCGAAGACGACTCCTACGTTGCCTGCCACACCTGCCAACTCGCAACATAATGGCCAAGCTCATCGAACAAAACTGGTGGTTGGAAGCCCTGCTCCCGAAACGAGTGTGCGACGGCAACGTGTGGGACGAGAACCTTCAAGACTACACACGCATCGTCACTCGGTTCTTCCTGTTTCCCGTTCGCAAGCTCGCACCGAACTGTCGGTGGGAGTGGCGATGTGGGTTTCAGCGCGTCACAGAATTCAGGCGCTGGTCATCGAGCGGGAAGTACCCGCCCGAGCAACCGTTGGGCCAGTATTGGGACGACGGTGTCTGGGCGGACTAACTATGCACGACAAGAACCTCAACGAGGCACCGCACTGATGGCACAAGTCACTCTCACTGAACGCGAGTTCGCCCGTGGACCGCAGCGTTGGCGTGTTGACTCCAAAGGTCGCTGGTCCGTTCTGACCTTCGGCTGGTTCCCAGGCCACACCGACAGCCCGAGCTACCGCTGGCAGGTCGTGGAACGCGAACGTGTACCTGCTGAACTCTTGGAGGCCGCCCGCTGATGCCCGCCTTCCTCGGATCACACGGGACTCTGTTCGAGTTCCCCAACATGCCCCACAGCGGGATGTCGATCACGATCACCCAGGCGGACGGCACCATACAGGTTCCGACCACCGACCTGATGCAGATGGCACAAGAGCTTTGCCGGATGCACGACCAGCCGCCGCTGGAGCCGAACGGCAAGGTGAAGGAATATCTGGAGATGGCGGTTGCGTGCGCCGTCGCGGATGCGGTCGCCGAGGATCGCAAGGTTCGGATCAACGAGGTACTCGCCCAGTACGCCGACGAGACACAGAAGAAGCTCGAACACAAATTCCACCAGAGCATAGCGAGGACGATCTTTGGCTAAGAAACGAACCGACGCCCCGTGTTCCTGGGGCGACTACAAGACAACCACGGACCCGCTGAAGCCCAGCCTCGCGCTGCTGGTGAAGCTCGGGTCTGCCCTAGTTCACGCTGACGAGTTCTTTCGCCCGAACCGGCACGAACTCGACAAGACCGCCTACGACGATCTGATGCGAGACGCCGAAGTCAAAGCGTGGATCGACGATATGACGGCGAAGGGCCTGCTTCCGGTGAAACGATGAACGGCGACTACTTCGCATACACACTGCTGGCGATGTACTGCATCGCCACCCTTTGCTACGCCTGGGACGGCAACTGGCCGAAGGTCTTGTACTTCGGCGGCTCTGCGATCATCACCATCGGCATCCTGATGAGCCACTGATGATTCGGTTGCTCGGCGGTAGGCCGGGTTGCCATCACTTAACGCACTGGAGATAGACTATGGACCTGACACCAAAGCAGCTTGAGCCGGCGTTCGTTGACCCGGACTACATGCGCCGACAAGCCGATACGATCAAGACATTCGGCAGCAAGTTCGCCGAGCATCGAATCCATCGCAAAGGCAAGCCAGTAAGCTGGCCGCCGCACCCGTTCATCACGGCCGATGGCGTCACGGTCGATCCCGGCCAGGGCGTCAAGCTATACGAGCACTTCGAGGGAGTTGTCACGGAGAAGGACAACAGCAATGAGTGCTTCCTGTACTCGGGTCATCTATACGCCGACAGGAAGAAGGCATTGCAAGCCGCATTATCGTTCTGGGAAGCACGTCGGACGCACGCCACGGTAAAGATTCGTGCGATCTGCAAGGAACTCGGTTTGACAGGCTAGTTTCATTGTACATACTTGCAACATGCCACGCCTTCTGATCGGCAGTCCTATCGAAATCCTTTCGGCCGGAGCGTATCCCCACACGTTCGACTGGGCGGACTGGTGGGCGCTGACCACGATCCGTGACGAGGGCTTTGAAGCGTTCGCCAGGGGCCAGTGGGAGTGCGGCAACATGCCGGGCTGGGCCGAGCATTGCTGGCGGCACCGTGACCCAAATCAGCCACGCGATAACGACCGAACACCCCGCGCGACCAACGTCGGACACCGAAACAACTTTTCACTCGATGGGCCGGAGGCGAAAGTGACACGAACACCGGAACAACTGGACCAGATCGCCAAGCTGCTCCTGGGCACGACTCAGAATGTGTACCGGGTCGCGGAACGGGTGCTAGGCACACCCGTCGAAGAGGAAATCTTCGACGAGCTTAAAGAGCACTCGAACATTTTCAAGTGCGAAGAGTGCAACGAATGGATGCACGTCTCGAATAAGGACCGCGCGTTGGACGGCCTTTGCACGGCCTGCGTGGACGCAATGAACGACGACCTGAACGAAGAGCCGGAGTGGGAATGAAAGCGTTCTACGACACAGAGCACGGCGCGTTCCACCGGCCGCTGATGCTTGCCTCCATCGGCATCGTCCGTGAAGACGGGCGCGAACTGTACATGGTCTCAGCCGAGTGCAAGCGCCGAGCCGGTGGCCCCTGGTTCGTCAAGAACATCTGGCCGCTGATCGAGCACGCTCCCAAACACTCACTGGCAGCGATCTCTGAGGCGGTCTCTGACTTCCTGATCCCCGTCAGCCAGATCGTGACGCGGGACGGAAAGAACGACAGGAATCTGCTGGAACAACTCATCGGTCCGCTTTGGTTTCAGCACATCGACATACAACCCGCTTGGACCAGAAAGAGTCCGACCGATCGCCCGAAGCTGGAGCGACCGAACAAACATCACGCACTCGAAGACGCGAAGTTCTACCGCTCACTGTTTTACATCCTCTACCCAACCAGGACAGCCGCATGAACTACCTGATTGAGATAAACGTCCCTGGCGAGGGTTGGAAGCCCTTCATAGTCAATCGTGGCGTGCCTTTGGACGCCGTGCTGTCTCGTATCCGGGTGCTTTATCCCGGCGATGAGATTCACGACTTGCGGGTGAAGTACCTGCGGACCCGCGAGCAGATCATCCGTGCCATCCGAGACGCCCACAACTACTGGAAGAAAAATGACCGAACTGAACAACGAAGACGGAATAAAGATCGAGGACCAGGGCGGGACACTCGTGGCCAGCATGGACATCGCTGACGACGACAAGCGAACCATCATCCTGAAGTACATGCCGGACGGCACGATCGCCATCGACTGCGAGAACGATCCTGAGTTGGTGGCGAAGTACCAGGAACAGATAAACGCCATCATTGAGCAGAACCGGCGGCCGTTGGTGCGCCCGCTCCCGTCGCTCAAGGACTTGTTCTTCGATACGAGTCTAGGCAAGGCGTTCGCCAAGGGGACGGAGCCAAAGCGTTACTCACCCTGCGTGGACTGCGGGAACCCAGCCAAGGGCGGCCAGTGCTTCAAGTGTCAACAGAAGAAGAGGTCTGCATGAGCCTGTTCAAGTGGTACAAAGTCCCGTTCGCCCTGGGCTTGGACGAGTGGGACGTGTGGCACGAAGAGACGCGCCGGAAGCACCCGATTCAACACTTCCTTCGCTGGACGCTGCCGATCTGGTGGTCTCGAACCACAAGCTGGCTCATCAAAGACCCGTGGTACAAGCTGAAGTGCCGGTTCTGGCACCGATACAACGTCGTCGTGTGCCAAGGGCTGCCCGCGACATGGTGCGATCGCGACACGCTGCTGCTCCATGTGGCCTTCCAATGTCTGACGGACTTCATCGAGAAAGAGAACCCTTGTGAGTTCGAGGCGACCAGCGAACAGATTGCCGAGTGGTACGAAGGCGGGTGGTACGAAGGCGGGCGCACCGAGGACTGGGCGTCGATCAAGGAACTCTACGTCTGGTGGCTCGCGCGTCGGGACGACTATGAGGACCATGCTGAAGATGACGCCATGCTCCACCGCCTGATCGACCTTCGAGGGTATTTTTGGACCTGATTTGACTTTCTAGATACTTGGTACATACTTGAGTGTATCAATCAACACCTGGAGCTAGTCAATGCCCGCGTACCTGATGATCGAGAACCCCGGCGTCTGTCCTCCCGAGGGTTTCACTGTTTTAGGCGTCAGTCTGGCCGATACTTCCTCGAACGAAAGCGTCATCGGTCAGTTCGGGTCCGGCAACAAGCACGGCGTCACGCTCTGCTTGCGTAAGGGCCTGGAGCCGACCATCTTCTGTGGCACCCTGCGGCTGGAGTTCTTCACCAAGCCGCAAACCGTCTCTGACTCGAAGGCCAGCAAGGACTTCGCTCGTGTCTGCGTGAAGTACGGTGGCACCTACGAAGGGTCCAGCCGGACCGCCACCGAAGACCTGGGCTTCGTGCTCGACTACGGCAAGAAGGACTGGGACGACATCGCCCTGGCTCTCCGTGAGTTCATCTCGAACTCGATCGACCGCTGCATCCGCGAGAACGGAAACTGGGATGATGTGCGGATCGAGATCGTGGACGAATCCAAGGTCCGCGCCAAGGCAGGCGTCACACGAGTCTTCCTACCGCTAACGGCCGAAGTCCTGGAGTTCTACAACAACCTCGGGAAGTGGTTCCTGCACTTCTCGGAACCCGAGTCGATCAACAGTGCGATCTTGCCGAAGAAGAATCGCAACCTGGGCGGTCGTGAGGCGGCCGTGATCTACCGTCGAGGCGTTCGGGTTCGCGAGTTCCAATCATCGGAATTGCAGTCGCTCTTCGACTACAACCTCAACGATCTCTCGATCGACGAGGCCCGAAAGGCGAGTGACTGGGACGTTCGGCATCACTGCGGTCAAGCATTGGCGAACGCCAGCACGGACGTTCTGACCGTGCTGTTCACACAGATGTTGAGGGGAGAGACAACCGCCTGGGAGTTCACCTTCGACAATGGGTCGCTGTCGAACTGGTACAACAACGAGAGTCGGTCGGACCGTTGGAAGTCAGCGTTCCTGGCCGTAGCGGGCGACAAGGCCGTGCTGGCGTGCGACGAGACCACTGCGGATCGGTTGACACGCAAGGGTTACACGCCGATCCTGTCGGGGGAAGCAATCCTGGCTGCTGCCAGCAGCTACGGTGTGCCTACTGCCTCTAAGGTGCTCACGTTGGATGAGATGGCTGGCCGGATCGTGACCGGAGCCACGGACACTGCCCAGACCGCCGTGCAGTTCGTGTGGGCGGTCGTCAAGAACCACGGTTTGAGTCGCGGGAAGCAGATTCCCACGGTCTATTGCTTCACGACTACGCTGGACGGTGGCGTGATGCTCCACGGGTACTACAACGAAGGCAAAGTTTACATCAACAGCGCCCACGCTCCGGCCGGGCAGTCGATGATGCCTTCAAACATGCTGCTGAAGGTCGCACTGGAGGAAGTGGCGCACCACGTCACGGAGGCAACAGACAACAGTCGCGACTTCCAGGACTATCTTCTCGAACTGGTGACGAAATTGATCGTCAACCCGCTGGCGCACGCCGATGAAGAAAAGATGTATGCGGAATCGGCCCAGGCGTTCATGGCCAACGAGCGGGTGATTTGACTTTCCAGAATCTTGATACATACTTGAGTGTGTACCTGGAGAACACAATGAACTGGTTCAACGTCGATAAGAATGGCCTCGCGAAGCTCATGGAGGGGCGTGGGAAGGCGTTCGTGCTATACGAACTCGTCCAGAACGCCTGGGACGAAGCGTCGAAGACGGTGATAGTCACTATTCAGCCCGTCGAGGGCACCCGAAACGTCGAAATTCGTGTCGAAGACGACAATCCCGAGGGCTTTGCGGACCTCTCACACGCCTACACGCTGTTCGCCGAGAGCAACAAGAAGACCGACGCCACGAAGCGGGGACGCTTCAACATGGGTGAGAAGCTCGTGCTGGCCCTGGCCAAGAGCGCCTCGATCGAGACCACCAAAGGCTCCGTGGACTTCAGCGATCGCGGGCGACATGAATACCGAGACTGTCGGCCGTTCGGCTCGACGATCAGCGTGACCATTGCCATGACTCGCGCCGAAATGGTAGAGATCATCGCCGCCGCGAGGCGTCTGATCCCGCCTCCAGGCATCAAAACGACCATCAACGGCGAGGAAATCCCGCATCGACCGTATGCAACGTGGTTCGAGACCACGCTTCCGACACTGATCGGCGACGGCGAGGGCGTTCTGCGCCGCACTGATCGGAAGACGCTCGTGCGCGTGTACGAGCCTGCTCCGGGCGAGGCGGTGATGCTCTACGAGATGGGAATCCCTGTCGTCGAGACCGGAGATCGCTACCACGTTGACGTGCAGCAGAAGGTGCCGCTAAACATGGACCGGGACAACGTGACGCCGGGCTACCTGAAGGCCGTCCGGGTCGCCGTGCTCAATCACACGCACGCACTTTTGACCGAGCAGGACGCCTCAAAAACCTGGGTCCGTGACGCATGTTCGGCTCCAGAAGTCGAGAATTTGGCCCTAAAACGGGCAATTTCGCTCCGTTTTGGCGAAAATGCGGTCACTTTTGATCCCTCGGACCTCGAAGCGAATAAGATTTCAGCCTCGGAGAGTCGCCAGTTGGTCCACGGTGCGCATCTGACGCGCGGCGAGTGGGAGAACGTGCGCCGAGCCGGTATCCTGTTACCGGCCGGGCAGGTGACGCCCAGCCCGAGGCCGTATCACCCGGAAGGCAAGCCGCTTAACCTGATCCCACCGGCCAACTGGTCGCCCGGCATGGTACGTGTCGCTGACTTCGCCAAGGATGTCGCCCGCGAGCTTCTCGGCCGCCGGAGCTTGCCGGTGCAGATCGCCAATGAGTTCGACTGGAACACGGCCGCGACGTTCGGGAAGGGTGCCGACCTCGTGTTGAACTTGGCCCGCCTCGGCCACAAGTTCTTCGACGGCGGGATCACGAACGAAGTGATCGACCTCATCATTCACGAGTTCGGCCATCACTACAGCGGCGACCACCTGAGCAGCGACTACTACGACGCCTTGACCGATCTCGGAGCGAGGATGACACGACTGGCGCTCGACAAGCCGGAGTTGTTCCGATGAAGAAGAGAAACAACCGAGCTAAGCGCCGCGAAAAGCGAGATCGGCATCGTCGTCAGGCACAGCGGGCGATCTTCGCGGCGGCCGACGCCATCGAGACCGCTTGCCGATCGCTGCTGAAGGCAATCGAGTCCCGAACAATCCCAAGCCGCTATGACTACCTTTGAAATAGAAGAACGCGAACCAAGGTTGCCGTTCTTCGCCGACCTGTACGCGAACTTCTGGAAGGAAGCATCTCCCGATCTGCAAGCGTGCATGTTGGCGGGGTGCGAGATGGAGTACGAGAGCAAGGTGACAGACGAGGGGATCAGACTGACCGTCCGCACCAAGCACAAAGTCGCTGTCGTCCGGCACCCGGACGGCCGAGTCACTGTGTACGTGCAGAACAAGGCAGCGTAATGTCAACCTGTATTCACGGTGATTGTGTGGGACGGACTGAGTGCATCTACGAAGCCGCCCGAGAGGGTCGAAGTCCGAAACAGTGGACCGTAGAACTTAATCAAGCACACGAATCGTCACAGACGGCACAAGAGTTAGTCCAAAGGCATCAAAGCCGGCAACTGGGACCAGTGCCGCAACCGACTCCAAAGCGAATGACGTAGCCTTGTCTATCGGCGGTCGTCCCCGGAGGCCCATATGAAGCTACTCAAGAGAATTTTGATCGCCATCGTGATCCTCGTGATCCTGGGGCTGATCGGTAAGAACGTCCCCGATCCACCGAAGCATGAGTCGGCACCAGAGACACGAGAAGAAGGCATCCGTCGTATCGCTGCCGAGTACGGGTACTCGCAGGATGAGGTCCACAAAGCCATTAACCGATTCGAGAGGAACCGATGATCCTGATTAACCCAGTAGTCGATCTAGTCTTGGGTGGGGCCACCGGCCTCGTGTTCTACTTCCAGGTCACGGATTCCTGGTGGACCGCTCCCATCCTTCTGAGACGGCTGTTCGGGCGTTAGTCCTCACCCCGGTTCTCCAGGCCGGCGTCCTTCATCAATCGCCTGGCCTCGTCCATCGTGTCGCAGTCTTCACTCTCGAAGACCTCCACTATTTCGCGGGCGACCTTCTGCCGCTTGTCCTTTGGAATGTGCTTACGCACGGAGTCCCAAACGCTTTCCGCGATCGCTGATCCGCTGGCCCAACCCATCATGCTCTCCGATCTGCGAAGATTCCTGTGGCGTACCAGAGCTTGTTTTGATCGTTCTGTAACATGGCGTAGCCCCAGATGTCACAGCGACCATTAACCCAGACCCAGTGGTCGCGCGAGTGTCTCCACGACTGAAAGATGTTCCCAGCGGCTACAGGGTGCTCGCACCCGGTGTAGGCGCAGACCTCTCGGAAGCCGGTGTACTCTGGCAACAGCTTGAAGAGTATCTTGGAGCGAGACTCCCATCGCTGGTGGCCCATTTCGCCGAACTCAGCTTGGAATGCCGCCTGACCCTGAGCGGCTTCTTGCAGCACCGGGTGTAGAGCACCCGTTTGCAGACTGAGCACGTTGAGTTTTCGCCCAGCCTCGATCAACAGTCGGTGTGGAGACGCCAAGAGTTCAACGGGATCGGTCGGAGCCGGTTTAGGCTCGTCGTTGAAGTCGTACTTGGTCACTTATGCTTCTTGGCCTTGTCTGGATTTTTCTTGAGAAGGAATTCTAGCTTCTGCTGACGCTTCTGCTGTGCCAGCATCTTGCGTGCTTGATCGTCCGTGATCTGCTCGGACTCAGGCTTTCCCTTGTTGAACTTCTCGCGAAACTCGCGTGACTCTTTCCACGCGCGTTTCGGCCCGGTGCCCTGCTTGCCGTCGCCTTGCTTCCTGTTCGTAATTGTCGTCACGAACTGGGCCAGCGTCATCGAGATGGCAGTGACTAGCGAGCGAGCATCGGGGCAGGTTATCTGGCCACCGTTAAAATCAACGGTGACAGGGCCTTGAATCGGCCCGCCGTCCTCGGGGCAGTGAACCTTCACGCCATTCGGCAGTTCTACTACCGCGCCGTTCAATTTCGACTTGGACATGGTGGGCCTTTGCTAGAAACAAGGGTACTTCTGCTGAAGTCTATGCTAAGAAACTTCGGCTGTCAACCCTGAATCCTGCAACTTACCACCACCGCTAGTCCTCGGGATCAAAATCGTCCTCGTCGTCAAAATCGAAGTCATCGTCTTCGTCGTCGAAATCGTCCTCGTCGTCGAGACCGAAGGGGTCGGTCGGCTCCCACTCGTCGTCGAGGTCGATGTCTTCGACATCATTCTCGTCGTAGAGGGTGTCGGCTTCCTGGTCAACAACCTGGCCGATCTCCCCCAGCATCTCGTACCGGCTCTGCGGGTCTGTGTCCTTGTCCTTTGATAAGGCGCGCACGGCTTGCATGATTTGTTCCTTGGTCATGCGGGTCATGCTGGCTCCGAGGGGTAGAGGATGAAGGACTGGGGCGCGAGAGCTTCCTGCTCAAACGTCACGACGTTGAACAAGGCGTCCTCGTGGGCCACTACGACGGCCTGGATGATCGGGTGGTCCCGAAGCACCTGGATCGCCTCCGTGACCGGAGGCACGTCGTAGAGGGCCTTGTTGAGGTCGGGATTGAGCACCCCGAAGTTCGGGGCCTTGGCTCTCTTGTAGAACACGCGGTATTGCTTGGGCATTGGGTTTCTCCACGGGTGCTACACCGCCTTTCCCGCGTTGGAGCCGACCGGATCAAGAATCTACCGCGTCGGTTGTGACGATTTTGATGATTCTAGCAAGATTGTTGAATGAAGAGGCCCAATCCGCACATAGTATGAGTAGCCACTTTCTTCACACCGAGTTCGACCCGATGGACCGCGTTACCGACCTTGCCGACCCCGATCGTTGCAAGGGGGCTGCCCCGGATGGGCAGTGCCGCAACAAGGCCGAACCCGGCTGCGATTACTGCCGGGCGCACGGAGGCTCTGACAAGCTCGCGCCTGTCAGGAAGTCTAAGTATCTGCTGACGAGACACCGCGCAAGGGTCGCGGAACTGGCGGCTCACGAGGAAGCCACGACGTTACAAGAAGAAATTGGAATGGTCGGGCAGATGATCGAGGACATCTGGAATAAAGTCCAGAAGTCGACGGCTGACGAACTCACTAGAAACAGTGAGCTAAGCAAGCTCTTTATGACTCTGGAAAGGCTCATCAAGACTTCTGAGCAGGTCAAGCGGAACAACAATCTCACGCTGTCGAAGACGACCATCATCGTGTTCGGCCAAGAGATGATTGGCATCCTGAAGGACGAGTTGCGGGGTGTGCCGGAGTTTGAAGAACGAGTTGATCGTATCACCACGAGAATGCTCGATACGATCGAGCACACCACAAACACCACCGAGGAATGAATGAAGTTTCTGACACAACTGATGAAGTCCAAGACCGTCATCGTGAACACCCTGACCGTCGCTGTCGGCGTGCTAGGCTATCTCGCCGGCCATGACGTGATCGCGCAGAATCCCGAAGTGGTCGCGGCCCTGGTCTCTGCCTTGGGCGTCGTGAACGTCCTTCTGCGGATCGTGACCGTCGTGCCCGTGTCGGCGAAGTAAGCACCCCTCCACGGATAGCATCTGTGGATCGACGCCAAGGGGCGTTTCATCTGCTCCCGCAGGACTCGCGTAAAGGCGCTCCTGGCGGGTTCTTTCGCCCGAGGCTTGGCCACGCTTCAGGGCTGCCCGACGAGGACGCTCGAAGGGTCACAAGGCGGCCGGGTTTACAAGACCCGGCCGCCTTTCTTTTACACACGAGCCTATGAGCCAACAGGAACCCCCGCGTTGTGAGTGCGGAAACATCATCCGCGATTCCAATGACAATCGCTGTGAGGACTGCTGGGCCGCTGGGCAACAACGATTTTCGGGTAAGAGTCAACGTGTGAACACGAATACTCCGACCGACGACAAACCCAAGGTAAATAAATGAACTTCCAACGACTGGCGATCAGCGCCTTTCTCGTGCTTCTGATCGGCCTGTCGATCGGAGCAAGTCCGAATTTTGTGAAACAGCGACCAAACTTCACCACGCAGGTTGATGGTGATGGTGCCGCCCGAGTGGTCCTCAAGGCTCCCGATAAGGCCAAGGTCGGCCAGCTTGTGGTGCTCGACGTATCCGAGAGCGTGGCAGCCAACTTCAAATGGGTACTCAACTCGAAGACGACCAACTTCCTGGTGATCGACGGCGGCAAGCGAGCCGTGTTCAGCGCCGAAGCTGGCGGTGACTTTACCTTTGTCGTGGCCGCCGCCAAAGGCGACACAGTTGACGTTGTGATCCACACGATCAAGGTGGCAGGCGGTCCAGCCTCACCCACTGATGATCTCCCGACACGGGTGGCGAGTTGGTGTGGAGGGGTTGAGTCGCCGACGAAGCGAGACGATGCGTTGAAGCTCGCCCAGAGCTTCTCGTCGCTGTCGGCCGTCATCACACCTGAGATGGCTCCAGAAGACATCATGGAAGCCACAAAGAAGTCCAATCGTGACGCCCTGGGTGACAATTTGAAGCACTGGACGCCGTTCCTCGACGGTCTGGGTGCAGAAATGACCAAGTTGTCTGCCGCCGGCCAGCTTAATGACGCTGAGTCGCACAAGCGGGTTTGGAAGACGATCGCCGAATCGCTCGACGATTACGCGAAAACTTTATGACGCCTGGCCGCCGGCTTTGTAGGTGACAAGCCGGAGGCATAGTCATGTTCACTCGCCGCGAACTGTTGGTCATCGGTGCGGGCAGTTTGATCTCTGGTGCCGCGATACGCGAAGCACTGGGTCAGAGTAGCCGACCGATCTTTGGCGGATGGCTCCAAATCCCTGGTGTGAGCGATAACGCTCCCAGGGCGCGTGCCTTCTCCAAAGCCATCAAAGGTGCCAGCGAGGGTAGGGCGTCGGTGCTGTGGCCCATCTACGAGCGGGTCACAGGCAAGAAGTTCGTTCCCAACGACCAAGAGAGTGTGGGAACTTGCTGCGGCGAGGCCGGCACGCTGGGTGCTCAGTTTGTCTCGGCGGTCCAGATAGCTGAGAAGAAACGACCCGAAGAGCACAAAGGCCCCTTCAGCGTCGAGTACACCTATGCCACCAGCCGACATGAGATCGGCAAAGACAAAATTAAGAGGGGCGACGGCTCGACGGGAGAATGGACCGCCAAGTCGATGCAGCAGTACGGACTACTGCCTCGTGACAAGTACGGTAACTATGATCTGAGAGTCCACAACGGGTCTTTGGCTCGTCGCTGGGGTATGCCCGGCGTCGGTGCTCCTGACATCCTGGAACCAATCGCAAAGAAGCACCCGATCAAGCTGGCCCCGCTCGTTCAAAGCTGGGCAGAGGCCGCCGACTGCATTGCCGCCGGCAGCCCAGTCTTGCTCTGTTCGAGTGTGGGCTACAACGGCGTGTGCGATCGACAAGGCTTCTTAAAGCACGATCGCATCTGGTATCACGCCATGCTGCTTGTTGGCGCGGACCGCCGCAATGGTAAACGCGAAGGTGGTTGCATCCTGAACTCGTGGGGACCGGATTGGCTTGTCCATCGGCAACACGAGCTTGGCACCCCAGCCGGCGGCTTCTGGGCTGACGCTTGGGCGATTGACAAGGCCATCAAACAAGAAGACAGCTTCGCTCTGTCCGATTTCGTCGGCTTTCGACGACGCAATCTCGAATACCTTCTCTACTAAAAGGCACGCGATGAGTCGCTTCCTACTCGCGTTGGTGTTGGTGCTCAATGTTCCGAGTCTGGCTGAAGTTCAAACGCTGGCTGCGGACGTTGGGCCTGGAACTGTCCAGGGGCGCACGTATCAACTGGTTGACAAAGCTCAACGAGTTGATGGCGATCGTCAATCTGTGGCTCGATCGAAAGAACGAATCGTCTTCCTCAACCGAACACCAGGAGACTACACCCCCGCCTCTGAAGCCCCGCAGACTCCGCAGCAAGCTGTGGCATCTACGAAGACGATCGACGGAGGATGGGTGAAGTGTCCGTGCGACGACTGCATCTGCGTCGTCGAGGACATCTGTAAGAACGGCGACTGTAAGAAAAACTATGTCGTTCTCATTACGGCCAAGTGGTGCCGAGCCTGCCCGAGAATGAAGGGTGTCGCCGAACAGTTGCGTAAGGATGGCTACCTCGTATATGTCGTGGACTTCGATGAAGCCGGCGACAAGATCGCCCCGCTGAAGATCACACACCTGCCTACCACACTCGTCTTCGACGAGGGCAAGGAAACCAAACGCTTCGTCGGCGTGGCCGGGATCGACGACATCAAGGACGGCCTCAAGAAGAAGAGCGAGCAGCCGGACAAGAAGCCGGTTCCGCTGAACCCCTACAACTTCAAGTGAAGACCGTGGAATCCACCAAGAACTTTGCCGACGGCCTGGAACTGGCCCGCGCTGAACTGTCCAAGGACGGCAAGCCAGACGAGAAGGACGGACGGGTGATACGCGCACTGCTCGACAAGCCTGTCATCGAGCGCGATGGCCGAAAGATTCGTGCTCTATATCGCGTTCACGTTCGCACACGAGCCATGTACGCCAAGCTCAACCGTGGGGCATCCATCGGCAACCTTGACTGGACCAAACTGGTCCAATGGATCAAGGACCACTGGATGGAGATCGTGCGAATCATTCTAACCGTGGCCCCCTTCATCTTACTGTGAGGCAATTGTGGCACGACGACGCTGCCG
>Ga0180104_1000063_pt1 | contig 26513 bp, 52 predicted proteins | sample EasRiv730_16_1Da_FD_121791 | JGI IMG/M metagenome (GOLD analysis project Ga0180104, IMG submission 121791) | Soil microbial communities from meander-bound floodplain in the East River, Colorado, USA - East River metaG ERMLT730_16_1Da | ecosystem: Environmental > Terrestrial > Soil > Floodplain ... | reverse complement strand
TGCCCTGCGTCTGACCTTCCTGGCCGTGACCCCGTTCGTCGCCCGTTGCCGCTGCCAACGCCGTGTTGCCAGCCTTGAGCAGAACTTCCAGCGCCGTGAAGTCTTCCGCCTTGATGGCTTTCTTGACCCGGTAGAGTAACCGGGTGGATGCATCGACTTCACCGGGATACGCCTTCACGATGTCCTGACTCTTGGCAACAAACTCGGACTCCTCGCGCGCAGCCTTCTCGAGAACTGCGGTTGCCGTCGCTTCCTTCGCTTGGTCTGTCGCTGCCTTGGCATCGGCAATCGCCTGAGTCGCATCGGATTGTGCTTTTTCGACCATGGCTCGAATTTCCGGTGCCAGGGTCTTGAGCACTTCCTCGGGGACCGGCTCGGCCTCGACCGTCACGCCGCCCTTGGCAAGCAATGCCTTGAGTTGGTCAACTTCTTCCTTCGAATACTTCGTGGCGTCGATTTTCATGTCCGTGAACTCCTTGTCTCCGGGTTGAGGTGCTTTGCTTTTGAACAGCAGAATTTCGGCTTGGGGATTCGACCCCACTTCCACTAACGCGACACGAGTGATGGCCAGCTTCCGCAGAATCTTCGTCGCCATAGTTACTCCCCTGCTTCAAGGACTGCCGAACCCGAGATAGAGAACATGGAATACTGGCCCGACACCACCTTCGCAAAGACAGCGGCATCCGGCACCCAGAACCCTACCCACCAGCCGATAGGCAGAGCGTCTTTGGCGAGTCCCATTCTCTCCAGTTTATCAGGGGTTACGACGAAGGATTCTATCTGGATGCCCTGGACAGCTTCGGTATGCTTTTCGTCCAGGTCTCGATAGAACATGTTGAACTCGTAAACAGCGGCCTCCAACTCGTCAGGCGGGATGATGTGCTCGTGGGAGTCCACTATCACTTCACCGCCGGCAGACACAGCCACGGATGCCCACCCAAACACTTGTTGTTTGAGCCCGTCGATTTTTGATACTTTGAATCGAGTTTCAGTCATAAAAGTTAAGGCGGAGCCCTCAACCTGGTCGGCTGTTGACTCCGCCTCCTCACCTCTGACGGACGAGCTCTACGACACCATGCTATCTTCTTCCCACACGGACAATACCACGGTCAGGATTGGGCCGTCAACTGTCGGGCGTCTCCCCCTGGGTAGTAATAACCACGGCGCGGACGGTTTGCCCGTCACGGTTTAGCTTTACGTCGATTTGCACCGAGCGAAAGTTTATATCCGTATTCAGCACGTCCCGGTATCGGTCCAAGGCTTTCCGGACAGCTTGGGTCACGGTATCCGCCCGGGTCACGGGGGCACGAGGGATAATTTTAGGAAGTGCCATATACCCTTATGCTACAGCTATTATCCATTGCTCATCGTTATCAACGACAGCAACAGTGATAGTGGTCGCCGGTAATCGCTGACCAGCAATGGTGCCCGACGTTTTCTTACGCTGACACCGGCATCGGGTCTGACTAATGGCCAGCGAACGAGTCACTAGAATGCGGCCCACTAAAACTTCGGGAGGGGTGTAAGGACGTCGAGGGCGTGGCACCCGTCGAGGGGCGTAGCCCCCACCAATGTCTTCATCAACGACAGGCTGTGCCGCTGCCGTCAATTCTGCGGTAATGTCTTCTAAAGCGAGACCGCGTGTGACCGTTATCGTGCCAGCGACATCGATGACGAGGCCAGTGGCATTCTCCGAGGCTAATCCTCGGGTAACACTGATATCACCTTCGACCGCTGGCGCGGCAACATCATCATCACCCAGTTCAGCACTAAACCATCCAGCAGCGGACAGTAATCGGCTGAACCAGCCTTTGACGGTGTAGATAGGGTCAAAGATAAATTTCATCAGTGTTACCGCATGTGTTTAGCTGGACTTTGCCGTGAACTGGACTGTAATGGTAACGGGCCACGCGCCAGATAGTGCAGTTGAACGAATTGTGATTCCCTCACCCTCGCGCAGGGTAAAGGGTCTATTTCCAGGGATGTGCCGATAACAGTTTCCATACGCACTATTCGATGCTTGTGTCTCTTCTCCGTTAATCGAACAACCAAGAATATTAGGGTTCGCTGGTTCTGTCGGGTCAGTCGTGCAGTTCGAGTTCGTATTGAGATTCGCGTGTGTTGATGGCTGCGACGAATCGAATGAAGTCTCCGAGAGACCCGTGCAGGTTGTGCCTCCAGATGTTGTGCGACGAATTTGGAATGACTGCACAAGTCCAGTTACAGCAGCAGCAAGGTCAGGATTGATAGTGATGGAATAGATTCGGTAGACCTGACCCGTCCCAGCACCATTGAACATGTTGAGGTGGTCTTTGCTCGCCGCTGCTGCACTCGCATAAACGACAGCGGTGTAGGTGTTATCTACGTCCTCTCGCATGAACAGCACACCAGCCGAGTTGACAGCAATCGGAGAATATTCCCCGTTGCTCCCAGCAAGAGTTGTCGCGCCGTCATCATTACGCACAGCCAATGCCATCACACCGACATCTCCGCTGGTATGCGCAGTATCTTCCGTTTTGCCAAGGTCAGTCTCGACCGTTGCCGTCTGCGTCATCGGAACAATCATTAGGTCATATGTGACTGTAACGGTTCCCGCGCTGTAGGCTGAGATACGCGCTCGAAATGAATCGTATCCGGCGACTGGAACTTCCCACTGCGTGATGCCAGCTGTTTGTGTCGAAGACGCAAATGTAGTAGTGCCCGAAAGTTTACCGCGAAGGAAAGTCCAATTTGAGCCATCTGACGTCGCTTCAAAGTTGATGGTAGTGCCGCCACTGCAAGCGGAGCAGTTTATGGTTAGGTTAAGAGTGCCTTGCGTTGACACGACTACACTGCTGCCGTTACCGTTTGCTGTAGCTGCAGTCTGTAGATTAGCTTCTGCAAACGAGCCCGCTTGCAACTGAACACCAATCGACCCAACCACTCCTACCTGTAATCTACCCGAGGTGTCCGTCAAAACATCTTGAGTATTACCACTACCATCACGGCCACCGATGCGAACAGGGTTGCCCGACACAGCAGCACCGTCTGCAGCAGGACCGATGACTGTTGTTGTGCCACTAATTGGAACGGGTGTCGCACGAAGCTCGGCATCAGTCAACCCTCCCCCACCAGCTGGGAGCACTACTGGAATGCGACCGCCGACTAATGCAGGCAGTTTACCGTCAACACTCCCCAGAGTTGCTTCCGTTGCGGCACCAGTCGGCAGTGGCAACGACACGGCAGACACAGGCACCGCACTTGCACGAAGTTGTGCGTCAGTAAGACCACCACTTACCGGCACCGGGGTCGCGCGAAGTTGTGCATCAGTCAAAGGGCCAGACACTGGTACCGCCGACGCACGCAATTGTGCGTCCGTCAGACCTCCAGTTGTTACTGTTCCGCTAACCGGGACAGGAGTCGCTCGTAATTCAGTATCCGTCAGTAATCCCGCGACCGTGGCTTCGGTCGCCGCTCCCGTAGGTAACGGCAATGATGCAACACTTACGTCTTGTGTGCCACTTGGAATATTGCGCGTCACAAGGCCATAATCCGCTGCACCGGGTGCCGCATTAAATACGCGCATGCTTCTCGCTAGGGCACCACTATCAATACCTACAACAACGTTGCCTACACCGTTTAACGTAGTCGAACCATCCCCCGCTGCAGTAATCTTCCAATGAGACTCCATCGTAGATGCGGTCATCTCAACAAGAACACTACCACTTGTATACGCCAGCACCCGCACACGATACCCGCGCTCGTATCCACCGATATACGCTGCGTATTCCGCTGACTGAATATTAGGGTTCGTAACCGTGGCACCCCACCCTGGGCCGGTGAGGTCAAGAGCATACGTAGGCTCCCAATCTCCATTGCCAGAGATGTGCTCAAATATGAGTGTGCCTACAAAGGACGATGGCCAGAGCGCAAATCCTGCACTTCGATAACCACTTAAGGGAATTTCAACAGCCTCGTTCACTACGTCAAGTGTAGCCGACGATGTAGCCGTCACAGGTCCACTAATCGGTTGTGTGGCACCGGACCCGTCAACGGGAACTGGCGTTGTCCGAAGTTGAGCATCCGTCAATCCGCTTGTCGTCACGGTGCCACTAATCGGGACGGGGGTTGCACGAAGTTCCGCGTCGGTCAATAATCCAGCCAAGGTGGCTTCAGTTGCCGCACCAGTTGGAAGTGGAAGTGTAGCCGCGCTAACAGGGACTGGCGCCGCACGAAGTTCGGTGTCTGTTAGGCCTGCCGCTCCTGGCGTGGATACAGTCACCAGCGGACCCGTGGACGGCATGCCTGACGCCCGAATAGAAACAGCAGCGGTGCCTGACCCCAACGCTGACGCTCGAACACGGACACGCTGATATCCAGCCACAGGCATTTCAAATGCTCCGTTAGCGGCTGTGGCGGTCGCAATGGTGGCAGACCCCGGGGGATGGGCGGAAATACTCACGTAGTTTGTGCCATCCACTGTCGCTTCAAATTCCAGTGTGCCCGTCCATGTGCCTGTAACTTGAACTACGACCGCGCCGAAATTGTCCAAGTTCAACACGACGGTTTGGGCTGGCGCCGTCAAATTCCCGCTGTTGCTTGCATCCTGGGCGAGAACCGACGTATTTAGCACGAAAATGAACAGTAACGTAAACAGCAGTCTAGACATGTTGACTCACTACTATGTGACCGGCCACGGTGCTGACCGTTTCTGCAGACCAACTAATCCCACCTTCGAACAGCATCCCGTAAAACGGTTGAACGCGAGTTTCATTGGCGAGAAGCTTGAAATCTTTACAATACGAATGCGGGGCACCGGCTTTATCTTTGATGGTGATTTTCTGCACTTGAGCGGTGAGGTTTACAAGTGCAATAGCCGTAACCTTTGTTGGAACACTAGTCACGTCTGGGTCAGCCACCGGAATGGCTAGATACCCGGAATCATAGTCTAGAGAATCTCTAGCGCTTTTTCGAGACCCCCATCGGTCAAAGACCGAAAAGCCGTCACCATCCACGTATTGAAGACTTTCGCCGGCAAGCAATTCAACTTTGAATAGCTCGGCCGGAGTGGCCCCATCTGTATGCGACACTGTAAGTGTGTTCGGGTCAGTGGCATGGGCGTTACGGGCCAAAATGGTCTGAACGTTTCGCTGCTGTGTGGCAACAGGAGAACCAGATATATCGGTCGTTGCGGCAGTTAGGATTTCCTTGTTTTTGTTCCCAGGTGTGATGGTTACTCCATCTTTATCAACCCACGATACATGTGAGTTAATAACCCCGGCAGCTGACGTAACAAGCTGTATCTTGTCCGATACGCTAACCAACAATAACATGGCTTAACCTTTCGGAATAGAATATACAGCACTCAATGCGCTGACAATAGCGCCAGCGACAATGTTAGTGGTGTTTAGAACAAGATTCGCCGCCGCCACATCAGCTGACCCATCTTCCATGACGGTGACGCCATCTGATTTCAAGAAACGATACCAAGTCGCCGTGCCCGTCGCATTTGCTGACGTGTCAGGGGCAATCGGATTGGCAACGGCCACACCCCCAACAGCAGGAGCGTAGGCCGGGGTGCCGAACCGAAGTTCAGCCAGCAGTGTTTGTGCGCCTACAGGGGTGTCGGCATCGACAGCTTGCACCCCATTATAGACACGAATATAGCCATTGTTGAGTAATGCACGACTAGCATCAGCTTCAGCGTTGACTAACGTTTCCGAGAATTTAGGATTAGCAGCCATGCCTATTCTTCTTTCGATTCGGGTGGGACTTGTCGGATGCGCGTGGTCAGACCCTTATCGTCACGCTCGATAACTTGGTCCATCTTTGGCGGTTGTTGGATGGTTACAGCAGGCGCTTCCACCGTTACAGCCGGGGCCGCAACATGGATGACGGGTTCCATTTTTACTTCTGGTGTGTGAACCACGACCGTCCGCTCGGGCACGGTAACTGTAATGCTTTGGTTGGACGGGACCGGAGCCGGAGGCGGGGTATCCTTGATGACTTCGACTGTCTTCAAGATTTTCCCGAGTATTTGTGATGCTTCATCACGCGCCTGTTTGGCAACGGCTTCCTTGTCGTCATCTGAATCACCTTTGTCATCGCCCTTGTCATCAGGGTCAGCATCATCAGGCGAAACCTTTGCTTCCGGTTTTGGTGCTTCACGACCAAGCTCGACTCCTTCGGACGGTAGTGACCCAAATTGCAGCAATTTCTTTTCCAGCAGGATATTCGGGAACATCTGGAACCCGGCATCATGCAGTGATTTGATGTAGTCGCCCAGTTCCTTCAGGTTCGGGACTTCCACATCAGTATAGACCAACTGGGGGGCACGTTCTGCATCCAGTCCATTGATAGCCAATAGGCGCGGGATGGCATACCGATTGAAGACAGCCTTGATGGCTTCCAGCCAGCCACCAATCGCCATGCCAAACATGTGCGTCTTACTCCCAGCAAGAGCAAATGACCCGTAGCGGTTGTTGTGTCCCAGGACAATGAAGTCTGCAAGGACTGACATCGCTATGTTATTGTTGTAGCGGTCAATGATTTGCGAGGTGTCGAAGTTCCGGCGACCGCCCGTGGACAGCAGGGTTAGTTCCCATCCGAAGGGAAGTAACACACCTTCTTGCTCATCTCGACGGATGTTCCGAATTACCGTTTCCGCTTCCGTGCGAAGGGCTGCCATCGTCGGGTCGTTCGCGTCCCAGATATCGACGTTCTCCGGCGGTTGCAGCGTAGGCAATCCAGCCAAGTCACGTTCGATGCCGACGCCCTCAATCTCTTCGATGCGTTTCTTGAAATACCAGGGGCGATAGGAATTGCGAAGAATGGAACGGCCTTCCGGGTTGTTCTTGGCAGTTAGAGTGCGGAACAACAACGCTTTCTCTACTGGGATAAAGACCGAGGGTTTGCTGGACCGTCTCTGCCATAATCCTTTGATACCGCCGGAATCGTCAAACTCCCATTTTTCAAATGTGTCTTGGGGACGCAGCGGCATCTTACGCCAGCCAATCCGTCCATCCGAGAATCGTGAAGCTTGCCCTGGTTTGGCGTTGAACCCGTCCCGCTTTTTGTAGACAATTTCCAGATACGCCCAACCGAAAGGCAGCATCGTCAAGACTTCAGTGAGCACGTCCTGCCACGTGGAGCTCATGTCTTCACGACAGCTGTCCACAAACTCGGCAATTTCTTTGTCTTGAGGGGTAGGTTCTTTGGCCTCGGCATCTTTGAACGGGTCCAGATGCCAGTTGGCTTGGCGAATCAGCATTTCAACGGCAAACAAGATAGCGCCAATGATAGGGTCATTGTCGCGCATTTCTTTGTAGTTTTTGATGCCGAGACGGCCTTGTAATTCAGGAAGGAATTCCTCTCGAACCGTGCCCCCTGCTGTATTCAGCCCGGAGGAGCCGATTTCGGAGAAACCAACGCGCTGGGCTTCAGGGCGGCGGAACTTATCAACAGGCTCTTTCTTTTTCGGCATATCTCCTACTTCCCTGCCCGCCAGTATGAGGGACGGGTGAAACTGCCAATTGAAGGTTTGCGCCCACTAACTTTCTTTTCTAGAACTCGGAGGCCACCTTCTGTTGCGTCGGGGCCATCGTCGTAGGTGCCTGGAAACTCGTCATATTGCGCGAAGTATTCTGGAACTGCATCGATTAAATGCTTAGCGAACCGAATGATACGCTGACGGATGGGGGATTGTAAACTCAAAATCCGGGTGATTTTATTCTGCGTTGAATTACGGACGCGAATCCGGGGATAGAGTTGTCGTTCTTTTGCTTTACGCCCAAGCGATGTGGCCAGCAAATTCTTATACATGTTTTCTTCAACGCCCAAGGCCGCTGGATACTTTTCATACATGTCCAGCATCGAATCCATCTGGGCGTCAGGAAGGGTCCGCGTCATCTCGACATCGAAGACATCAATGAAATTCTGGCGGTTCCGGCCCATCGCCACAATTGCACAGAAGTCACGCTTCCCACGTTTCACTTCACCGGGATTCTCGCCACCTGCCGGGTCAATGCTGATAATGATTTCAGCATACTCGGACAACATGGATTTATCCCACTCAATTAACTCAAAATCTGAAATGTTGAACGCCTTGTGTTCTTCTTCACGCGGGTCATTCATCATCTCGCGCGCATAACCTAGTGAACCGACGTTCGGCTCATTCTTGTAACGTAGCAAGGCTTCTAACCCCCATACTTCTGGCCACAGAGGTGAGCCATCCGTGCGCGTGTTGCCTATTTTATACCGTTCATTCTCGCGGGTCGGGATGTTTTCAGCTCTCCATAACTTCCCGTCCCACGTTGGGTCTTTCACCAGGGTCGCAATCAAGCAATCATGGTGCGGCAAGTTCCCAATAACGAAGATATCCCAGTTCGTTGCGCCCAGCCCCATGAACGTGCCGCCAAACCATCGCTTGTGCCGTTGGCGCTTCAGAAACGTATCTGCTGTCTCAGGGCTCTCGGGGTCATCCAGAATTGCCAAGTCTGGGCGACGCTCGCGATGCTTCATGCCGCGCATCCGGGCACCCATACCTTTGGCTCGAACGGTGGCAAAATTCGCAAAGACGATTTGCCGGTCGGTCCACTTGATGGTTTGACCTCGTTCATCCTTTGCTGGAGCGAGATGCGGGAAATCCGCTAACAACAATTCGTTCGTCTCGCACTCGTGCGATAATGTGGCCAGGTTCGCTTCGGCCGTATCGGCAGACTCACCAATCATCAAGATGAAGTATTTCTCTTGATAAGCCAATTTCTGTAACGGAAGGGCCAGGTCGATGATGGTCGTCTTGCCAAACTTGCGGGGGGCAATTCTCGCTACTCGCGACCCCTCGGGCACCTTCCCCATGTTGTCACAGGCTTCGAAGATGTCGTCATGCATCTCACAAAATTTCTCAGTGAAATGATGCCCCAGATATCGTAGGGCAAAGGCTCGTAACGACAACCGGCCAGTATTCAGTGTTTTTTGTTGGGGGGAATCGGGCGATGCTTGACGTAGCCCTTTCACTGCAAACCGCAAGTCAATTTTCGCGGACGGCATATCCAGTGCCGCCGCATCTTGAAAGGAGCCTAGTGTCCTAGGCGTCGTGCGTTTCGGCATGGGTGCCTTCTTCTAATTGATACGTTTCCTGCGCCGGGGCCGGTAGTCCGGTCAAGGATGACTTGGTATCCAGAGATACTTGCGACCACTCATCCTCAATCGCCTTCAGCACCTTGCCATCCCGCACATGCTTGGCGACGATGATACCCATTGCTTCCGTTGCACGGCGGAACGTTTCTAGGTCGATACTGCCAGAGCGTTCAATCCGGTGCTGGCGTTCGATGATGCGGCTGACCGCTTCGATGAGATGTGCAGCTTCCGTAATGTCAAGCGCCATACGGGGCTTTTGCTTGCCATCCTTATACCACTTCATCAGTGCGGTGCGGAAGGTGTAAAATCGCTCGACGTAATCGACCATCATCGCGCGCATCAGCTGGATTTCCGGCACCAGGTCAAAGATGTTGCGCTCCATGGTGTCAAGCTTCTTAAACTGCTCACGGATGGCAGAGTTGCCGATTTTCCGATAGCGATGCACCGGGTCATAGGGCACTCGGTTATCGTGGTCAATACAGTAACCAGACCCCGGGTGCGCCGTCCGTGCCCCGGCTTTCACTTTACAAAACCGGGTGCTTCCCGCTAGGGGGTAGTTGCACCGGCCCATAATGGGCTTTACTTTCGGTGTCAACGCCTCCTTCAAAGCGGCGAACCGGCGTCGGGCAACTTTCATATTAAGCCGTGCCTTCCGGCTTCGGAGGTTCTTCACCCACAGGGGCAGCGGACTTCATAGCTTCATATTCCCTCGTAAGTTGGCCCATCACTTCTTCCACATCCTTACCCCGCTGCCCAGAAATGGTCTGCAATACTGCTTCTGATTGCATCAATGCCAGCCGTGCATAATGCGCCATCTGAACATCTTGCAACGCCAATCCATCTCTCTGAATAGCCGCTGCCACAAACAGCGCGGCCATATGTTCTCGTTTGGTCAACCCCCGGAACACTTTGATATGTTCCCTTCCATCTTCCGTGGTGACCACCATTTCTTGCGGCATGACGCTCTGATATGGTGGCAAGATGTCCAGACGCATCACGGCGCGGCGGCGTAACTCCATCTCGGGAGATAGCGGAATCGCGGGTGTGACTTGGGCATGGCGATTCCCACTCTTCTTACCGAACTGGTGCTTTTTGTCGTTCATGGGAAAGTCTCCTGAAATGGGGTTACCGGGTCCAACGATACCACAGCGCCGCAATCAGCGCGGTGGGGTATTTCTTGGTGAGCTTTGAGTCTGTCGCGGCTGGGTAGTGACCAACGTCAGCGGCGTGGAGAGTTTGCAACCGGGCAAAGTCATTCTTGGGCAGCACAATGGTCAGGGACCGTCCTCCATCGCGGAAGGTGACCTCACGTGGATTGACTGGCACGACCGGGGTAATCTTTGCCGGCTTAGCGGTCCTTACAGCGACACGCGCCCCCGCCCGGGGGGTATGACGCGGCGACCGGCGAACGTTGCCTACAGTGACGGGACGGCCCTGCTTTCGCCGCTTCCCGGATGCGGTGCGGCCCCGGCATAATCGGCATGTTGGGCGCAGAATCCCTCCCGGCTGCCGTGGTTCCCGCTTCCGGTGACAGAACGGGCATTTCTCCTTATCACTCCATGTCTGATTCATGGCGGCGTAAGGCCTAGGCCTCGATACAATCGGGCCCAGCAATTGGCCGCGTATCGGGCGGTCAGCCTCACACCAAGGGCGGTAAACCTTGAACCCCTGGCTGTTCCGATACATATACTGGGCACGACGAGTGCATCCCGGCTGTTGGCATTGTGGAGCTGGGTCACCGTCGTTAACTTTCACACAATGGGCGACTTTTACTTTAACCGTTCCCATCGCACCTTCCCCATGCACCACTCCTTGGCGATTTCCCAGTGTTTGTTTAGAAAGGCCTTCCCCTCAAGGTCACGCTTTAAGAGCAGGACGCGGCCCGTGCGAGTATTGAAATACTGACACCGGGTCGTTACGTTCACTCCATTCAGTGTCACACGAAAGTTCGAGGCCATGGCCTTTTTCCGTTTTCGTCGATTCGAGGTGAAGATTGATAGTTGCATGGAGTAACCTTCCTGGTGCTCCGGCTGCGATGAGCGCGATTTCACGCTCCAATATCTGCATGTGGGCGATGAACTTCGTAATGTCCACGTCAAGGGTAACAACAAGTGACCCCGGGTTCAAGGGCGTCTTCAGCGGCATTGGCGTCCAGCGGACCATGGCTCCCACTGCCGCCATGCTTGTCAACAAGAAAAATGACCGCCGCGTAAGCCCTTGATGGTTCATCAGACACAACTGCTCTACTGGGTGGTGTAGATGGCACCACGGGCATTTGTCAGTCATCGCCCTTCCCTCATTTCCACCATGTCCCGCAAGTCGCTGGCAAGCTTCGGATAAAACGTCTCGCACGATGCCGCATAAGCTCGCAACGCGGCCAGTGCATGCGGGTCATGCGTCACGTCCAGCACGAAATACTGGCATCCGTCGTGCTTGGCACCGGTAGCGCTCGTGCCGTCCGTGCGCCACACCTTGAACTTTTCGTAAAGTCCCATGGTGTGCTTGTCGATGGGTTCAGCTGGAATCACCGGGATATCGATAACGGGAAGTGCGCGTTCGGGGAAGCCGTATTCAATCGACTTTCGGTCGAACACCCGAGCGATGACCTGCGAGGCACTCACGTAAAGCACGCTCAGAATCAGCAAGCCATAGATGATGGTGTCGCCCACTTCGTCAGCCAACTTCTCGCGCAAGGCGTCCATGTCGGCTTTCGGGATACCAGCTTCTTTGTTCGGAAGTTCCAAATCCAGCCGACGCAATTTCTTCGCGGCGTTGGCCGCTTCACCAGCCTCACCACACATGGCCCCGGCCCACTCCAACAGTGACCACTGTGTCAAATCCCCCTGGTGCCAGCGACGCCCCCGTATGGCATTCGTGGTCTGAAACTTATCGAGGTCGAGTATTTCGTTCATGGTGTGCCCTTTTCTTTTTCTTTAGACTGTTACAGTGTTTTTGATGCGGTGTGTTAGCATAACGGACTTCAGTCCCAAAATTCCGACAGTCACATTTGTCTGTTAAAATTCGCCGTTCTCGTTTAGTTGCTTTATTGTCCAGATACACACGCATCCGAACCTGCCGGCGTTTCTTCACTTTAAAATCGACCCGATGCGTTAAGCCGCAATCGCAACAGGCCATTTGAAACCCCCGCTTCACAGGACGGAACCACACCCCTTCAACGATTTGGGTCAGGCGTGGTCTACCCTGCTTGGGTGTCACAACTTGAATTCCAGTTCCACATGGCTGACTCGAAATTCCTTCATGGCATTGGAATGGCTTGATGTCTCCACCATGCGGATATGGATTTCAGAAGGCGAGATGCCGGTGTCATTTCTGAAATTCTCCACCGCATTATGCACAGCTTGATGGATTGTTTTCTTCAGCAACGCCGATGCTTCTGCAATAGGCGTCATTTCTTTTCCCTTGCCTTCTGCCTCTGGGCCAAATCCTGGTATTCCGCGACATACCCAGGGAATGCCTTCAGCAAGATGACCCGGTTGGGGTAGTCGGCTTTCGCAAAACATTCAGCCAATGCTTTCACGAAACCACCGCCCAGCCGCCGCATGGCCTCGGTCATATCAACAAAATCGTCTTCTGTCATTTTGTCTCCTTTACTACATTTGAACGTTCAACGACCTTCCCGAATTCACTGGGTGCCGGGGTCGTATTCAGCGGCCAGCGGTGCCCACATCGAAGGCACCAATACTCGAAATCCCACGCGTCAGCCGTGTAGCGCACTTCGGGATGCCGACATCGTTTCTGCTTCCATAGTTCCAACTTGTCGGCAATGGTCCGCAACAGTCCAATCATGGATGTTTCCTCATTATGAAAGCGATTCGAATAGTCTGCAAGAATGTCCAGCTCATAGCATATGGATTACGCCATAAACCTTCTTTTACAGCAAACCACCACAAGTGAAACCACACCACTGGGGCACCTAATTGGGGTTAACGATATCGCGCGAGCCTTGACGTATTTCTCGAAAATCAAGCAATGCCATGAGTGCTTTTTCATGCGCCATGCCGATGCGCGTCGTCAAGAACTTGTAGAACATCTCATCCGACACGGCAGCCTCAATCGCTTCATTCAGCATGCAAACAATCAACCTCGCCTTGTCCAAATCCATCTGGGTCAATTCACCATTGAGCGTGAAATCGATGCGACCCGTCTGGTCTTTCGAGCTCAACAGTGTGCTCACCGAGATGTCGGTGCCGGTTTTCCCGCCTCGAGACTTCAAGGCGATGCCATGCATATCAATGACTTCGCCTTCCTTTTTGTCGGCATGAAACGTATGCTGGTATTCAGCCCGTTCCAATAGAGTGCGGACAGCGATGTAGACGGCATGTGGAACTTCCAGAACAGCATAAGTGTGCGTCATGGTTTTCTTCCCTTTCGTTTCATCAAGATGACATACGCTTCTTGCAACTTGTCACTGAACCGCTGCAAATTGTCCAGTGTCTGTTCATGCACCAATTCTCGTGCGTAGTAATTGCCCTCACGGTCAGTGGGACACGTCAAGACGATGAGACTCTTCGCGTCCTCCTCGGTGTCCACACTAAATACCGGAAGCCAGCCATCAGGCACCTTCGGACCGAAGGCGACACGGACGGCTCAAAAAATTTTAATCGGTCTTGCGTAACGGTCGTCGGTCGCCATGTGCTTGTTCCTTACCTTCCATGCATATTCCTGTGCAATAGACGTTCAACACGGTTTCGGTCTGCGAAATCTTACACGCAGCTGTTTGACGAGGACACCACCAGACGCCGCACATCTGGTAGGCTGTCGGACACGGCGGCGCAACAGTTGCGGCAATCGCCAGTGTGGATTTCATGGCCTCTGGGCTTATTTTCCAGGGATAATGCGAAGTGCTTCTGGTTTCCCCGGAGTTGCGCGCATGACAAATGTAAAAGGGTCAGACCATGGCCCTACAATCGGTGGAGTGGCAGTGTCAGTGGCCCGAATGCGCGCCACATGCTGGCTGGGCGTAACGGCGGGAATCGCTGCACTACATTCAGTCGGCGTCGCGGCTCCGGTGCAAGTCACAACCAAGGGCGCAACCAAGACTGCACCATCAATTTCAATCTCGTATTGAAAGACTTGCGCGACCGGGGCCGTGTGTGGCATCGACCAAGCGAAACGGTCAGTAGGCACGGCCTGCGCATAGACGAATGCCGGCAAGAACGTGACCATCAAGGTGAACAATATCTTTTTCATTGGGTTCCTTTACTGGGGTTGAACTTGGATACGAAAGTTGATGGGTTTTCCGGGAAGTATCGATGGGCCTGTCTGGCGCACCCAATACACAGACGTATGCGGGTCAATGCCAATATAAGCCTCGGGGGAAACCCCTGAACCAGCATTCCACGTCTTGGTAATTTCGGTTGTAGCGATATGATACTGGCCAGGTGTTAAGCCAGTCATATACTGGGTGATGTCGATACGGCAATGCTGGTCTTTTACCTTTGGGTCGGGCCACATGACGGCTGTGGGATTGACCAATCTGTCAACCAGCACACCGACCACAAACCCGGGAATCCCGCAGGGGGGATTTCTAACTTCTATCGGCGGCGTGTAGCCGGAACCCCCTGTCAAGATAAACCAGACAAAAATGACTTCCATCAATGCACCTCAACTTCATTTTCCATATTTGACCTTTCGATTTTGGAAAGCACGGCCAAATGCTTGAAAAGCAGCCACCGCATGTCCAGCGGCATCCGCCATATGACTAAACGCTTTCATGAAATCAATAGCCAATTCGTTGAAGGGCCGCTGGTCTACCGGCACCATGACCATTACAACTTCTTCGGCACGGAACCACGGAAGTCCTTCAACCCGCCACGACGCCCCGACTTTGAAAAGAGGACCGGCTTTCATCGGGACGCCTCAATCTTTTCGTCTATTTTCTTCAGCAATGCAACGACAGCAGTATTGTGGGTATCGGCTCCACAGGTGCAAATGCCATCTCCATGTAGCGGACCTCGGATATTGTCATGGCCTCTCCCCAGATGCTCACCTGGGGCTAACCCATGGTCCTCGCACCGACAAGCGCGGCAACAATACCAGGAATCATCACAGTGCCGGTGTTCTTGACGTGTTCCAGCAATGAAGGTGCGGACTTCCACCAAGAATTCACGCGCCACTATCATGGTAATCTCCTTCACCGGCCATTCTTGTTTTAATTCCTTTTCCCACCGTGCATTGCGCTCACACGGCTGTGGTTGCTTATCGCAGGCACCCGTGTTGTAGCCACATGTCTCGCACCGATACGGACACAGGGGTCCGCTGCCGAAATGGGTGCCCTTGCACAGTTGGCACGACCCCCCAGGTCCAACATGGCTCATCGCCCCACCAACTTGTTGGGCGGTGGTTCTGGGGGTCCGCCACGCTCAAACACATGGCTGACGTTCAGGCCGTGTTCCGATTCAATGAGATTGCATCCCTCGCGCGCACACTGGCGTTCACGCACGATGATTTGCTTCGTGGCGTCGGCACGGCCTTCTTTATAGATAGCAGCCAGGTAATACAAGCTTATGCCGTTGTGTGCGGCCACGCGCATCAACTCGCTAAGAAGGGGTGGCGGCACCCCCAAATCAATCAGCTCGAATTTGCCGGTCGCCCACGGGTCCGCAACAAAGCGAAGAATGGTGGGCTGGGTGGATGCGGCGGTTTCCACTTCCAGAAGTTCAGCAATGGCGGTGCGAAGTTCTTCGGTTTCCTGGCCCAATCGACCTTTGTGAACCGGGATGCCGCCGAAGACTGCGATTTCACGAAGCAACAAGGCGTCGAACTTTTCCCGAAGTTTGGCGAATTTACTCTGCATCAGCATGGTCGGCCTCATATTCGGCAAGTGTCCAGACTTCCAATACTTTATGTGTCAAGCTAATCGCCATGGAACAGGCACGGCATACGCGCTTGATATTCGTAGACGGGTCATCCCCCTTTACGAAGATGACATACTCCGCCGTATTGTTGCACTGATTCTGGCACAAGGGGATGAAGTCGTTCCCGTTAACAGGCATGATGGTTCTTTCAATCATAGCTGCGTGCGAATTCCGCCTTGGACGGCCAATCGAGGCCATTAACTTTCTTCAAGCGTTCGTAATTACCAAGCAACATGTGCAAGTCCGAAACACGGACAGTGACCATGCCGCTGTCACCGGACATGGCGGATTCCAAGCGCTTCAACGCGGCTGGTGTCATCGGTCGCTGCCGCGCCACACACGCTCGAATATGCCCTCGTTTACTTGTGCTTGGCATGGGCCTGGGCTTCCCGGAACCGACGTTCAAATTCTTCAACCGGAACGTCTTCCCCGTTTATCTTGCACCAGCGGAGTCCCGGCATGAACTGCTGGTATTCGTCGGCACAATATCTGGGCTCGATATGGACGTGACAATCCTTGCACTCGTGATGCCCGACATCATGCGGCTCATCGTCACCATCCCAGTATTCTTCGCCATCTTTCACCCAGATGAGGGTGGGGGTCGTGTATTTTTCTCGTGGGGAGTAACGAAGGGCGGGAAGGGTGTTATCGGTGTCCAACTTGGCAACTTCATACCACTGGTGGATATGGCCAGCCGGGTCCGTGAATCTCCAGCTTGTGTCAGGCCGGTGCATGCTGGTCACATCGACCATCTCGCAACCAGTCTCGAACGTGTCGCCGAGGTGATTGACAATCCTCATTCGGGTTGCTTCACGGTAATCTTCACCACCAAGTTCCCGCCTGACCGCTCGACGAAAATCTCGGCTTCGGAATTGGGTTTCTTCAGCAGGGATTCGCGCACCCACTGAAGATATCGTTCGACAAGCACCGGGGTTACAGGTTCCATGGTTATCTCCTATTTTTCTTTCGGGCGGCACGAGCGTGTTTCTTCTTGGAATCCCGGGACTTCCGGTATTTCACGATGGTCTTCTGTGTCTCCCATTTCCCGTCGCCCTCGCCGGTGGGGATTTTCTTCTTGAAGATGTTGCCGCCTTTCGGCTTCTCCTCACGTTTCTTGTCTAACTGGTCGGTTAGCGAACCCATCAGTAATCCCCACTGGCGCCGCCGCCTCCGGAATCACCGCCCCCAAAATCCGATGATGAACTGGTTGAATCGGACACGCCACTACTTTCCATCGGGGGTGAAGGGCTGATGTCGATAGGGGTCCACACAGGGGTCAACGGGTCAGACAATATACCCAAAGAACTGACGGGCGCGGGAATGGTCTGATACTCTGGGTGAGATGGACGGCGGCCAGTAATGGTGGTCGGCGAAGACAAGGTAGCCAAGATGGTCAACCGATTCTCGACGCGACGCGCGCCCTCGATATCGCCTTGATTGACCAGCAGATGACCCGTCATCCGGCACCCACACTTGCAACAAATGCTGTAGTTGTTGGGGCACGGCCAGAAATCGTGCCGTTCTTCAAGGAACGGTGGTCCTGGTGGATTGTTGGTGCCACTGCGATATTCGTCATCGGCTTGAGCTCGTTTTCGTAATTCACGAGCCGCGACACGAAGACTTCCAGTTTTCGCACGTCCTATCTGTAATTGGGGTTCCCCCGGTTCTGGTGCCCGTGACTGGCGAATCAGACGACGTAACCACTCCCACATATGCTGCTCCTTTGGCCCCGGAACGGCTAAACGGTTACTTTGTGTTCGGCTGGTTATGAACCGCGCAATACAGTTCGTATCCAGCCTCCTTGATGTCATCGGGAAAGTCGTGCTGTTGGAAGAGTTTCAACAATGCTATCGCGGCATCGCTGAGCCGGATATACCGCTTAAGCAATTCCGGCGCGTCCAACTGCTGGGGGTCTTCTTGTTCTCGTGGCATGGCGTCACCCCTTGGCGTAAGTAATGACGCCCGACAACTGCAATGCCGCGCCGTTCGTGACGCACAGAGCACTGCCGATGGGAAGCCGTATCAGGACACCCGCGCCGCTGCCATGACTGAGGCTGGTATTGTCGCCCAGTTCCATCGCGCCGGTCAGCACTACCGGTGATGTTGCACAGTTGGTGCCGGTCCCACGCACCAGGGTGACTGCTGTGATACCTCCACCAGTAAACGTCCACGCGCAGACGTGAATGCGCTGGCCGGCGGTCAGGGCCACGGCCTCCAGTGTGGACGCCGCTGCGGTGTTGATGGCGACGGACTGGTCACAGGCGACGGGTTGGCGGTAGCCCTGGGCTTCCACTACCCCACTGGATGGATTCCACGTTATCCCAGCGACGAACGCTAAGACGCCTGCTATTACGGTGGCGACGAAAGTGGTCATGGCGGCTGAAAACGGTGACGGTCTGGTCATTGTCTGACTCCTGATGGATGGCCCCGGAAAATGGGACGATACCACACCTTGTGGGGGTTTGTCACCTGTTATTTTCCAAAATAGGGGGAAGGGCACCTAAATGAAAACTTAGGCCGAAATTCGTGACTTTCGGTAGAAGGGACAACTGGAAACGATGGAACTGGCTGTAACTCACGAAACACACATGCCGGTGGGGGTCGGCCACCCCATCCATTGCCTGTTCCAGTGTAATTCCGTCCCTGACATTTCCTCTATCTTTCTTACATTCTAAGTGACTTCTTTTTTTATAATAAGGTCTTGGGAAAAGAGGGTATGGGGGTATGGGCGGGATATCCACCACCGGGGAATCGTGAGTTACCAATAGGGGGGTTCCGACCTTTGATATGCTTGCCGGGTAAAATTTCTGCAGCCGTATGGTTGGACATAGGGGGGTTCCGACCTGCGCCATGGGACGCCGGTAGTCCTGCAGGAAGACCGACATCCTAGGGTGTAACCGGCGAGGCCAACCGGAACTTACGCAAAACGGGACCGGCCATCCCACTGACACGAATCGGAGACACACATGTCCAAGAAGAATACGACCGTCGCCCTCGTCACTCCTTCGAATACGACCGTTCCGGCCATCGTCTACACGGCGCTGGCCCTCACCGACACCGGCCTGCCCATACCCGAGGGATACGTGGCACCGGCCTACCTCACGGCCTTCGTCCATGGCCTGCGGGGCATCGCGTCCCTCCCGTCCAAGACCCGCGAGGAACGCACAATCTGTGCCAAAACCTTCGCGGACATCGTGGAACGGGCCATGCCTGGCACCCCCATGCCCCAGGGCCGTCACACCGGGCGCTTCACGGGCATGCCGGTCTTCGAGTCGCAAAACACGCTCTTCGTGGCTGCGGCCCTCGCCAACGTGGTCCTCACGTGCGGACACCTGATGTCGGCCTGGCGCGTGGAACTGCCCAACGCCAAGTGCGATTACCTGGCCAAGGACTACGCCTGGACCACGCTGTCCGAATACGTCAACGGTCGCCACAACGGGACCACTATCCCAGAAGGTGTGAACATCGTCACCGCCTGGGCTCGCCGGAATCGGATGCCCGTCGAAACGGCCATCGCTCCGGCGGTTGCCAAGAAAACCACACGCAAGGCCAAAACGGTCAAGGCGTGATTCACCCGGGGAGGGTGCCTGTGGCCCTCCCCACTTCCCGTCACCCGTTACCGTGGAGTGTATCATGATTCTTCAACTCACCGTCGGCGTCCGCTGCAATCCCGCCATCGTCCAGAACGTCATCGCCTCGGTCGGTGTCCCGTCCATGGCCTTCACCTCGGGTGAGGATTATCACCTGGAATGGAAAGTGTCATCCGTGCGCGAATCCACTGCTCTCCTGGCCCGTGCCAACGCTGCCGTCCTACGCTACGGGCATGTCATCGCCGAGACTGTTGACTCACCGCAGTGCCTGGACATGGACGCCATCCGGCGCTAATCACTTACCGCAGTCCACGGGGTGAGGGGACGGGCCTTCGGGCCTGTTCCTTTTTTCCCGTGCGTTCAGCGTAAGCTTATTCTACGCAGGCCATCTGAAAAAAGAAATTACAGCGTAAGCTTACCCTGCCTGGTCCTTCCCGCAGTCCCGCCCGCAGCGCAGCCTTCTTCCCATCAGCCCTAGGAAACTGCCACTTTAGGTAAGCGCTAAGCGCTCCGTAACCCGGGGGAAGCGCTGGTAAGCCGCAGTTAACCACAGCGTAAGCTTATCCTGTTGCACGTCTTTGCACAGAAGGTTACATTAAAGGCAGTTATTCTCACCTTAGGGGGTCATAAGCCAGCATAAGCTAAACCTGACTATCATATGATTATGCAGTGCAGCAGTAGTGAGACGACCGAATGCCAGCTGGTCCTGGTGCTGCCTGGATATCGCAGCCGTTCCCTCCCTGTTCTAGGTAGGTTTCCCACACCCCTTTCCCACCCAACTTCCCCATTCTGACCCGCTACCCCCTTCCCCATAGCAGCCCACCCACCCATCCGGTAGCCTTCCCTTACCCCAGTTTCATTCATTTTCTTCACTCGCAGCCCAAACAAAGTGATTGACCGCCACCCGGCACCAGTTCACAATTGAACCATGAACAATATCACCCAATGGGAAGCCGTATGTGCAGCCGTATGGCGACGGGACCGTAAGTTGAAACGTCCCCATTTCATCGCAGGCCCAGATTCCCCCACCCACGGCAACAACATGGGCGCGCTATTTCGTGCAGTGTCAGCACACTTAATATGGTTAGTGGAAACCGCAGATGAAAGGAAATGACCATGCACCTTACCACCGCAGTTTTGCATCGCAGATTTGGAGACAAACCATGAAGAAGCCCATTCCATCGCAGCTGACCATCACCGTGCGCGACGATAACACCGTGACCGTCTTCAACCCGAAGACCGGCATCACATCGCACTTCACCGTCGCCGAATTAAAGGCCAACGGCACGCCTGAAATGAAAGCCGCCATGGCCCACCTCCACCCCGTGCGCGTCGGAAGTTGATATGAAGAAACCTACCCACGTACCCGTAAAAATAGCTTCACGCGGCGATTTCGGTCCAGATGTGCAACGGCTGGTCACACAGCCCCCACCACGGCAGCAGATTAGCGACGACATCCTGAACGGTGTTTACGTCTTGTTGGACGTAGCCGTTGAGCATCACCATGACCGCCCATCAGGCGAGACCATGGTCGAGTGCCATGTATGCGGCGAATGGGAAGGCCACACCACTGAATGTTTTGTGCCAGCCCTTGACCGTTGGCTGGCGACCCCGGGTGAGTTCGTCAGCCCCTCAACGCCCGTGCCCACACGCATCGAGTGCAGCTGGTGTGATGCCGTCATGCAGCTGGGCACACGGCCCATCAGTCACAGCATGTGCCCCAGATGTCAGTCGTTGACCGATGAAGAAGTTGATTTGCAAGTCGATTACGTCCGCGCTATGCGGCGTAAAGAATAGGAGTAGCCATGTCTGACCTTGCCACCGTGCAGCAATTAGAACGAGATAACGCAGATTTGAAACGCCAGATGGGGGCAATTCCCGACGGCAAGCGAGCGTTAACCAAACTTCGCGTCCTGATGCTGGAACGCGAAAACAGGATTCTCCGCAAACTGTTGGCACTTATGGTGAAGCCATGATGCGGAACACCACTCCCGCAGAAGCCTTGGCGGAAGCCTTTACCCGTGTCGCCGCAGCCAACCATTACTTGGTCGGTGTATTGACTCGAACCGACGACGGCTCGGAAACCTTTACCCTGGACGAACTGGGCGCAGCCGAGCAGATATTGATTACGGCACAAAACAAGTTGATACCTGGCGACCCTGCCCACACACGCTACGACGTGGCGCTGGATTTGGTCGGGCACGAACGCACACGTCGTCAACGAAGGAGTTAACCCATGACTGACCAAGAGAAGGCAGCCCATCGTCGTGAAGTTCTTGAGGAAGTATTCGATGCCCTGACCGCATGCCCCGTCTACGCCGTGCAAGACCACAACGGCCGCAGTCTGGGCCTTGGCATGCGGCGGGAAGATGCGTCGAAAGCATTGGCTGGGCTAAATGGTGGTGTCATTCCCAGACGGGACAAGGATGACCCCCGCACTGACCTGAACCTGCCGGAAACCGGCGAAGGCAGATACTAACCATGACCACCCCCATTGCAGAATTTACAGGTGAGACACGATGGCTGTCCAATTTCCATCCGTGCCCTATCATCTGGCGGACGTTGACCCATCCGTCGGTCGAGCATGCGTATCAAGCAGCAAAGTTCATCAGTTTGGACATTCGCATGCAGTTCACCACCGGCACCCCAGGTCAAGCCAAACGCTTGGGTCGCACATTCAAAGTGCGTGACAATTGGCAAAGTGTTAAGCTGGACATCATGCATGAGTTGTTGCTTCAGAAGTTTGCCATCCCCGAGTTACGGGACAAGCTGATTGCCACCCATCCGGCACAGCTGATTGAGGGCAACTGGTGGGGCGACACCTACTGGGGTGTCAGCAATCACACCGGCAAAGGCCACAACCACCTGGGCCGTCTGTTAATGCAGATTCGAAAGGAACTGGTGTGATTATCGTCAGCACCACACGCACCCATCCCATCGGAGCGCAGTTAGATAGCATGTTCATTTTGGTTCAAGTGCAGTTTCGACCCGAAGTTCATGCTCAACCATGCGTCATTGTGCGCGAAGCTACATATGAAGAATGGTTCGCGTGTTGTGTTGAATTAGGCTGCGATGTCCAGCATCTACCAACTAAGCAAGATGATATTCAGTTAGGCGTTCATTACTACGAAATCCGCACCGATTAGGTGACCTTACAGCCCACATCCAACCGGCCCGGACATGGACCCCACACCGGCCCATGCAGTTGCTTAGAAGCCATGCCATGACCTTTCCGGCCACACTGTTGCCGGGGTCAATATACCCGAATGCATATTCAGTTATAACAAAGTAGTTGCGTGGTGTATAATGCCAGTTCACAATCGCATCATGGCCCAACGATTCAAATTTTACTCGTATGCTGACGGGAATCCCGAAGGCTGCATGAAGTGTCATGCCGAACCCATCTCCGTCCAGGTGACGGATTACGACACCAATGCAGTCATCGAGTTGATTGGCGATAACTGCGCTGAGACCGCATACGAAGAACATCCCGACAGCCGACCGTTCGATACCATGGAGCGTAAGAAGGAGACGTAATGGCACACACGCACACAGACACAATGGCCCAGCGGCATCCGGCATCGCTCCAGCTATGGTATAAGCCAGGCGACGACGTGCTTTGGAAGCGTGGTCAGGGGTGCATTCACGTGGAGTGTGAACTATGAAGCAAGTGCGACTCGAAACCTGCGAAATCAAGCGGACCAAGGACTCCGAATGGGAGACCATGATCAACGTCAACGAAGGCAGCGGGCCGCTAATCGACATGGACGGGAAGGTCGTCAAGGGTCCCGTGTGGTCCGGCCGCGATACGCACGATCAGGTGATGATCGTGAAGGTGGAACGATGAAACGCATTCTTCGCATTCGCTACGGTGCAGGTGGTTGGCACCAAGTGGATTCACCTACAATCTGACTATGGATACAAGTTCAAGATTGCCACCACCGCGTTTACCTTGCATGTGTATTCTCAAAAGTTTCAGCCATGATACGTGAAACTTACGACTTGTCCGTCGAGGAGAAAATCGCCCATACCAAGGCGTATGGCGATTACAACAGCTTCCCACCCAACTGGCGCGAGGTCACGGCGGAGGATATTGCCACCAAGTGCTTAGTGCGTATCTATACGCCGAAGATAACCGAATACCGGCAGATTGGTAGCTTGAAACCGGGTAGTCCGCCCGTTATGGCTTGCACCTTGTGGTTCTTCCACGATGGCACCGGCTATGCCGTGCATTACGACTATTGGAAGAAAACCATTCGTTACTTTATGTTTGCGCGCTGCATCCACACGTATAAAGCGCTCAGTCGGCCAGCTGGAAATCGGTCGGGCTTGCATGAAGAACAATGCACCCAGTGCGATTACATCAACAGTTACGATACCAGTGGTTAATTATGCCTAAACTTCCCGGACGCCGCACGGCGCAGGACGCCCATATGCAGGCGTATTACTATGGCCGCAATGCCAGCCTGTGTCATCCCACAGATAGTAAACCATTGGACCGGGAGAACATCCTCTATCTGGAGCAGTTGCGTCTGATGGCGTTGGAGTGGGCCAATAGTATCGATACCGAGATTCATCGGATTCAGGAACAAACATGTCGGAAACTCAAGTCGCAGTCATTGTAGTGTGTTCCATCGTATGCCTTATTCTGGTGGCTGCGTGGCTCATGCGACAGTCCGATGCGTTGATAGCAAACACCACAGCACTATACCAATGTCGAGAAATCTCGCTACGGGAAATGTTCTATAACCTGCGTCATCCACGAGCGCGCGCAAAGAAGCATCGATAAGGAGCAGTATGCCAGACCGTGATTGGTTTGAAGCAAACGGATGCGAGTTAACCAGACCTGACATTCGGATATTCTTTGCAGTATTCCAGATGTCAAACGGCAATCCCTGCCGTGAATGCAACTGTAAATCAACGTGTCCCGCCTGGGCGAAGATGCAATCAGGTGCCTCTGTGCAGCCCACCAGGCATGGGTCCGGGCATCCGCTGTGTCCAAAGTGTAAGTCACCCGTCAACCTCGATAAAGCCAAACGTTTGCGCGGCGGCAAGTGTGTGTGCGGACAGGTCATGGTCGAATGATGCCACGCAGAAATTACCCTATCACACGGAAACAAGGGCGTTGGGCCTCGACCGTGCAGCAACGAGTGGATTGGCTACTAGCCTACCCAAACTTTTGGAAGGATTGGTGTGCTAGAGATTCGCGCACCCGAGCGCTCGTAGACCTGATGCGGGACGCAGGATTGGTTAGTAAAACCACTTACTGGAAAGATATCCGCATGGATTCGCTTATCTTACTTGCCCAGCGGGAAAGCAATAAATAGTTGTTGTATTTCCCCGGCACCAGTTCACAATGGGGTTATGGCAACACGCATTATCTTGTGCCCGACTGTCAATTGCAAATGTCCATGCTATCGCTGTGAGAACATGCGGGGCTACCGGATATTAGCTGGGACATCCAATCAGGTCATGTGCGGTGCAGCTAATTGTAAAGGTAATAAAGGAAATACAACGAAAGCAGTAACAAACGTAAAGTAAAGGAGACTGTATGCCGACCATTGGTGACTTGCTCAAACCCACGGGGCGTAAGGCGATGAAGGGTATTAGCCTGCGCGACCGTGCCAAAGCCTTCCGTGCCACCGTCTACAACGCGCTGGATGCGGACGCCGGCCAGAAGGCCAATGCCTGGGGCCGCAAGCAGTTGAAGCGCATGAAATATCAGCGCCGTCACGGTCTGTTGGAAGCGGCGCCGGTTATCACACGATGACCATGGACGACGCTTTCGCAGTCGGGCGTGTCATTGGGATGTTAGAGGCCACAATCTTCTTGTTGAAAGTAATAGCGGTAGGCCTGGGTATCCTGGTGCTGTGGGCCATGTGGAAATGGCGAAGCTCAAAATTTACACGGAGTTAACATGGCAAGCCATACCTTGACCCCCGACGATAACTGCAACAGTTGCAAACATGGACGGCGCAGCACCGTTACCATTAGCATCATGGCATTGAAAGTTGTGCATTGTAAGAAAAATATCTTGGACCCACAAGGCCACCAACGTCTACGCCAGATAGGGGCCAATCGCCCCGAGTTTCGCTGCGTGAAGTTTCAATCCCGTGACCCACGGAGAAGGTGACCCATGACGTTTGAGGCCGTTATCGAGATGTGCCGGAAGTTATTGGCTGACGCATACACAAATCGAAGGCGATACATGCGATGGACTCGGATACGAACTTCATCCAGTTCACGGCGGAAGAAGTTCGGTATCCCTGCCAACGCAGAAATCACTGTGCAAATCCCTTCTGGCAGGGATTGGTCAGGGGAATCTGCCGTGATAGATGATAACGAAGCTATCCCACATATCAAGGTCGATTGGGAAGAAGTCAAATGAAACCCATTTCCTTCAAACCTATCCCTGGACCCAATGGTGGGCATTGTTGCTTGTCCATTCACCCACCCGGCACTTGGTTCCACAATACAGATTTTGCTGTCTTCGTCGGTGGCTGTGGTGTGGGCCGTGCCGAAACACTGCCAATAGCGAAAAATCTTCTTTTCCACCACGCCAAGAAAATGTGCCAACGCCGTATCCGCGAAGCGGAAGACATTGCTGCGCACTATCGAAAGATGGAGGCGCAATTCGACAAGAAGGGATTGCAAATTGAGAGGGGGTGATGTGTTATGAGGTAAACCACCGCGACGTGGTGGGCTCTGACAAGTCATCTGGCCCACCACGTCCATTAACTCATATCAGGAGGGCACAATGGCATCAGGTATTGAGTATTCGGGATTAAACACAAAGCTTCAACGATTGGCTGCGATGATGCAGACTCGCCTACGTCTGGATAAATCGGCTGGTCGTTATCGTGTCGAAACCGAATCCAGCGCACGTCAAATCTCCCCGCGCCTGTCGGCAGCAAAAATGCTTGACTGG
>Ga0180104_1000062_pt1 | contig 26598 bp, 22 predicted proteins | sample EasRiv730_16_1Da_FD_121791 | JGI IMG/M metagenome (GOLD analysis project Ga0180104, IMG submission 121791) | Soil microbial communities from meander-bound floodplain in the East River, Colorado, USA - East River metaG ERMLT730_16_1Da | ecosystem: Environmental > Terrestrial > Soil > Floodplain ... | reverse complement strand
TTCACCACCAACCCGGAGCTCGCCTACGGCGTGTTCGTCGCCATAGCGGTCGCGTACATCTTCATGATCCTCACCATCCTGCGGCTCGCCCGCTACATGGCGCGCATCGTGCTCATCGAGACCACCTACCTCGCGCCGATCATCATCCTGGTCACCGTGGTGGCGGCGTTTTCCGAGCGGCAGTACCTCTTCGACATGGGACTCGCGCTGGTTTTTGGAGTGATCGGCTACATCGCGCACAAGACAAACTATCACGTCACCGCGATGCTGATCGGGATCATCCTAGGGCCACTGTTCGAGCAGTACCTCGCTCGGTCCCTGCGCATCTCGCAAGGCGATCTGACGGTGCTCTTCTCCTCGACGATCGGCAACGTGCTCTGGGCCTTCCTTGTTCTGTCGCTCGTCCTGCCCGCGCTGAAAAACACCCTGCGCCGGAAAAGCCTCAGTCGACCTTAGCGCCCGCAGCCTTCACGACCTGCGCGTACTTCGCGTGTTCGGCGCGGATGAGCGCGACAAATTCTTCAGACGTCGTAATGTACGGCTCGAGGCCGCCCAGGTTGCGGATCTTGTCGCGCAGATCCGGCTCGGCAAGCAGCCGGTTGGTTTCGGCGCGCAATTGCGAAAGCACGGACGCGGGCAGGCCAGCGGGGCCGAATAGCGCGAGCCAGGGGGTGACTTCCAGGTCAGGATAAAAATCCGCGAGTCGCGGGAGGTCGGGATGCGAGGCGGAGCGCTGCTTGCCGGCCACTGCGAGCGCGCGCAGCTTCCCGGACTTGATGTGCCCGGCGACCGAATTGCCGCCGAACATCACGGAGACTTCGCCGCCCAGCAGCGCGACGGTCGCTGGGCCGCCGCCCTTGAACGGCACGTGCAGCAGATCGATGCCGGCGCGGGCCTTGAGCATCTCCATCACCAGGTGATGCTGGCTGCCGTTGCCGATCGAGGCGTACGCGAGCGGCGGCTGCGCACGCCGCGCGTAGTCGACGAATTCCTGCAGCGTCCGGACTGGCAGCGCCGGGTTGACCGAGAGCACCATCTGCGTGTTCACGAGCGTGGCGATCGGCTCGAGGTCCTTCAGCGTGTCGAGCGGCATCTTCGCGTAGAGGTGCGGACCGATGACGATCTGCGCATCCGCGCAGAGGAGCAGGGTGTGCCCATCAGGCGCGGCGCGCGCGGCGGCTTCGCTCGCGACATTGCCGTTCGATCCCGGCCGGTTGTCGACGATCACCGGCTGGCCAAGCGCCTCGCCGAGCTTGGGCGCGAACACGCGCGCGAGCGTATCGGTCGCACCGCCCGGCGGGTTGGGCACGAGCAGGCGGATCGGCCGCGCCGGATATTGGGCAGAGGCAATGCCAGTGAAGACGACGAGAAGAAGGGCGGCTAGAAGCCGGCGGGCGTCTACTGGCACCGTATGGAGTCCTTGCAGCTGCCCTGCATGATGCCGCCGACGTTCGGCGCACAAGTCTGGCTGCATTTGTTCGCGTCCGTTACACCGGTGACGCACGCCACCGGCGTGCTCGCCTTCGTCGCGCTGCCGGCCGTGACGCACTGGCAGCAATCTGCCGCGGCCAGCACCGGTTTCTTCGTCTCCGGCGTACGGGAATCGCACGCGCTCAGCGCGAGCAGCGGGCCGGCGAAGAGAAGCGCGAGAACCAGTGTCGGGCGGCGCATGGCAATCTCCTTTGTGGACGGATGACGACTACAACAAGGCCACTAGCCACCCTTGCGGAAATGGCAGGTGGAGAAGCTGATCGAACAGGCCGTAGAAGAAGAGCCAGACCGCGGCGGTGAAAGCCGCCGACAGGCGCCAGCTCTCCTTGCCCTGAAGCTTCAGGTAAAGGAACACGAAAAGCGGCACGGCGATCGGAAAGCCGCAAAGCACGATCGCGGCAAAGAAGCCGGCGATCCAGGCCGCGCCCACGGCGCTGCGTTTCAGCACTTCCCTGTCGGGCAAGTCCTGCGAGAACTGGAAGTCCTTCGTTTCGCCGCGCTCTGTCCTGCCGAGCGCTACCCAGAGGACTTCCACGGCGGCGAGCACAAATACCGGGATGCCGATCGCGACCGGAAAGAGCGATGCTTTCCACGGCCAGGCCCACGCCACGATTACACCGTAGCCCGACACGACCATGAGGCCGATGCCGAGGGCGAGGGAGGCCCGGCTATGCATGCACGGCCTTTCGACGCTGCAGCAGCGGATAGAGGATCACGGCCACGGCGATCGCGGCAAGAACCAGTACCACCGGCCGCGTCAACCACGCCGCCTCATAGCGTGCGACCGAGATGTAGAGATAGTTCTCCGCGATCTTGCCCAGCACCATGCCGAGGACGAACGGCGCGCGCGGCCAGCCGCCCATCACCATGAGAAAGCCGATGGCGCCGAATACCAGCGTGATCAGGATGTCGCCGTAGTGGTTGTTGGAGGTATAGCTGCCGATGAATACGAGCACCAGGATTGCGGGAATGAGCACCGCACCGCGCACGGCGGTCAGCCTGGCCAGCTGGTTCAGGAAAAGGAAACAGACGAGCACGGTGACGATGTTGGCGATCACGATCGTCCAGACCATCGAGAAGGTGACCGGGAGGTGCTTGGTCAGCATGTCCGGCCCGGGGACGAGCCCGAGCAGGAAGAACCCGCCGAGCAGGATGGCCATCGCCGTGCTTCCCGGCACGCCGAAGGCGATCGTGGGAATGAGCGAGCCGCCTTCCTTGGAGTTGTTGGCCGCGCCGGGCCCGAGCACGCCGCGCACGTCGCCGGCGCCGAAGCCCTTGCGCTCCTCGGCATTGCGCGCGCTTTGGGCAGCGTGGCCGTAGGCCATCCACTGCGCGACCGAGCCGCCCATGCCGGGCATGATGCCGATGAAGGTGCCGATCAGGCTGCAGCGGATCGTGAGCCAGAAATGGCGGAAGGTGTCCTTCACGCCTTCGAGCGCGCCCTTGCTGATGCGGCCGTCGGGAAGCGCGCCTGCGATCGAGCCGCGGCGCACCGCGAGATCGATGATCTCGGGGATGGCGAAGACGCCGACCAGCACCGGCACGAGGTCGAGCCCGCCCCAGAGGTAGAGCGTGTCGAACGTGTAGCGCGCGATGCCGGCCTGCGGGTCCTGGCCGACCGTGGCGCACAGCAGGCCGAAACCCCCGGCCAGGAAGCCTCGCATCATCCCCCTCGGCCCGGGCGCGCTGAGCGAGGCGATGAAGGCGATGCCGACGATGGCGAGCATGAAAAGCTCGGGCGAGCCGAACGTCAGGACGAGGGGCCGCACCATCGGGATGGCGACAGCGAGCGCGAACGCGCCGACGATCGCGCCTACGAGGGACGAGGCCAGCGCTGCTCCGAGAGCACGGCCGGCCTCGCCCTTCTTCGCCATGGCGTGCCCGTCGAGGATGACGGCGGCGCTCGTGGCTTCGCCCGGCACGCCGAAGAGCACCGAAGTGATGTCCCCGGTCGTCGCCACCACGGCATGCATGCCGAGGAGAAAAGCGAACGCTTCCACCGGCTGCATGGCGTAGACGAAGGGCAACATGAGGGCCAGCGTGGTGGCCCCGCCCAGCCCCGGAAGCAGCCCGACCCAGAAGCCGAGCGCGATGCCGGCCAGCATGAAGACCAGCGGCTTCCACTGCAGGACGAGCAGCAGGCCCTCGAAGAGGGCTTCGATCATGCGGTTCGGCCTACTCGCCGAACTTCACGTACTTGCTGAACTCGTCGACCACGTCCTTCGGCTGCGACAGCACCTCTTTCATCACCTTTACCGCAAAATCGCCGTCGACGAACTCGAGGTCCATCTTGGCTTTCTTCGACTCGGCAACCAGTTCGGCGTCCTTGATCGCGGCTGCGAAAGCCTGGCGCATGATCCTGAGGTGCTCGGGCGAAGTGTCCGGGTGCATGACGTAGGGCCGCCCGACGACCTCGGGGGCGGAGCGCAACGCCATGATCGCCTTGGCGCGCGGCGTGGGCGCGAGATCCTCGTCGATCGGGAGGTTCTCCACCCCGGGCTCCGTGGCGCGTGCGCGCAGCAAGGGCTTCACCAGCTTGCGGTCGATGAACGGCCGCACCGAGGTAAAGGACCCGGCGCGGCCGTCGACCTCCTTGCGCTCGATCGCGAGCATGATGTCGGCGCTGCTCTGGTAGCCGCTGACGATCTTCAGGTTGACGCCGAGAAATTCCTTGAGGAGCAGCGGGAAGTCGTAGGTGTTGGCCCCCGGCCCCGTGGCGCCGATCACGATCTGCTGCTTCGACTTGCGCAGCTCCTCGAAAGTGTTGTAGGGCAGATCGGTGCGGATGGCGAGCACCGTGCACTCGCTCGCCGCGGAGCCGATCCAGGCGAACTTCGTCATGTCGTATTTCACGCCGTCGACCTTGATGAGCTGCGCGATCGGCAGGTTGCGGTTGAAGGTCGCGATGGTCAGGCCGTCGGGCCTGGCGACGGCGTAAACGTGGTTCGCGGCGATGATGCTGTTCGCCCCGGGCATGTTCTGCACAATGACCGTGGGCTTGCCGGGGATGTGCTTCGGCAGGTGGCGCGCAAGGACGCGTGCGGTGGCATCGTAGCCGCCGCCGGTCTTGTAACCGACAATGATCGTCACTGTCTTGCCCGCGTAGTACTGGGCAAGAACCGTAGCCGGAGCGAGCGCGGCAAGCAGCAGAACCAAGAACTTCATGGGTATCTCCTCCTGGGTGTTTCCGTATGCGGAACCGTGTTCTCCTCGACTCACTTCACCATAGAATAATGCGAGGGTCAACGAAGCCGCGGGGGGAGTGATTCATCCGGAATTGACGGGAATGGTGGCGCTGGTGTTCGCGCTCGGCCTGCGGCATGGCTTCGATCCCGACCACCTGGTGGCGATCGACGCGCTGACCCGCTCGAGCCAGTCGCGGTGGTGCGGCCTGTTCTTCTCGCTCGGCCACGGCGCGGCCGTGACGCTCATCGGCGTCGCCGTAGCGATCGCCGTCACCGAATGGCAGGCGCCGTCCTGGCTCGAGCAGACGGGCGCCTGGATCTCGATCAGCGTGCTGCTCGTTCTAGGCTTCGCCAATCTGCTCGCCGTTCTGCGCACGCCCGCCGGGCACCGGGTCGCGTTGGTCGGCCTTCGCGGACGCTGGCTGCTCGAGCGCTTCCGGGCGAGCCACCCGGCGGTCATCGCCGCGGTCGGTGCGGCCTTTGCCGTCTCGTTCGACACGGTGAGTCACGCGCTCGCGTTCTCCCTAACCGGGGCGACGATGGCGGGCGCCGCTGGCCTTTCCCGCTGGATGAGCGCCGCGGTCGCTCTGCTGTGCCTTGCGATGGCCGGCAGCGGGATGGTGAGGGAATTCGTGCCCGCGCCGGCGCTGAGCATTGCCTCGCTCGCGGTGATCGCGGCGGTGTGGCTTTTCGCCGTGCTACGATCCCGTTCCGCATACCGGGAAGCGCGTTCCTGAAGTGGAACAGGCTGCCAAGGCGCGACTGTCTTCGGTCGCGAATTCGATCCGTTTGCTGACCTCCTTCTCCGGAGACGAGAACGAGCTCGGCATTACGACGCTCGCCACCCGGCTGCGCCTTGCGAAGAGCACGGTGCATCGCCTCGCCGCGACGCTGACGAGCGCGGGCTTTCTGGAACAGAACGCCGAGAGCGGCAAGTACCGCCTCGGCGTCGTGCTGTTCGAGCTCGGCGCCCTGGTGCGCCGGCGCATGGACGTGGCGAACGAGGCGCGGCCGAAGCTGCGCGAGCTTCTCGAGAAGACCGGCGAGACGGTGCAGCTCGGGATCGTCGACCATTACAGTGTCCTGTACGTCTACGAGATGGAGAGCCGGCACGCGATCCGCATGGCGGCCGCGGTCGGCGGCCGCGCGCCGCTTCATTGCACCGCGGTGGGCAAGGTGCTGCTCGCATTCCAGCCGGCCGATTACGTGAAGCAGGTCATCGACCGCGGGCTGACGGCCCATACGGCCAAGACGCTCACCCGCCGCGAGGCGTTGCTCGCCATGCTCGAGGAAGTCAGGTTGCGCGATCACGCGATCGACGACGAGGAGAGCGAGAGCGGCCTGCGCGCGATCGCGGCTCCGGTGCGCAACCACAGCGGAACGGTGATCGCCGCCCTCGGCGTTGCGGCGCCGGTACAGCGCATGAGCAAGAAGGCGATGCACAGCTGCGTGCCGAGCGTGATCGAGACCGCGAACGCCGTCTCGGCGCGGCTCGGACATGCGCCCTCGGGCCGTCGCAATGGGGACTAACAAGGGGAAGAAAGGCGCGCATACCCTGGCCGACCACCTCCACGGCGAGGGTTACGACCACGATCACGACCACGACGCCGATCACGAGCACGATTCTCCGATCGAGGAAAACGCCCTCTGGCTGCAGGACAATATCTCGCTCGTCAGCGTCGGCATCGACATCGGCTCGGCGGGAACGCAGGTCATTTTCTCGCGCCTGCACATGCGCCGCATGGGCGAAGATCTCTCGAGCCGCTACTTCGTCGTCAAGCGCGAGACGCTGTACCAGTCGCCGGTCGCGCTGACACCGTACGCGAGCGAGACCCGCATCGACGAGGAAGCGATCGGCCGCATCATCGACGCAGCGTACGCGGGCGCGGGGCTGCACCCGGACAGCATCGACACCGGCTCGGTCATCCTCACGGGCGAGGCGCTGCGCCGCGAGAATGCCCAGGCGATCGGCGAGCTGCTTGCCGAGATCGGCGGCGAATTCGTCTGCGCCACCGCAGGTCACCACATGGAAGCGATGCTCGCCGCGTACGGCTCGGGCGCGGCCAAGGTGTCCCACGATCGCGGCTGGCGCGTCCTGAACATCGATATCGGCGGCGGCACGACGAAGCTCGCGCTGATCGAGCATGGCCGCGTTCTCGAGACCGCGGCGATTCACGTCGGCGGACGCCTGCTCGTAGCCGATGCCGAGAGCCGCATTACCCGGCTCGATCCTCAAGGCCGCAGCCTCGCGCGCCAGGCCGGCTTCGACTGGCAGCCGGGCGCAAAGATTTCCCCTGCTGAGCTCGATGAGCTTGCCGCGTGGATGGCTGAAGCGCTATGCAGGGCGATCCTCGGCGAGCGTCAGCTCTACCTCACCGAGCCGCTCAAGGATCTGCGCGCGATCGACGGCGTCATGTTCTCGGGCGGGGTAGGTGAATACGTCTACGGGCGCGAGCAGCGAGACTTCGGCGATCTCGGGCGGCGGCTCGGCCTGGCGCTGAAGCGGCGCCTCGACCGGCTGCCGGGGAAGCTGCTGCCGGCCGGCGAGTGCATTCGTGCCACGGCGTTCGGCGCATCCGAGTACAGCGTGCAGCTTTCCGGGAACACGGTGTACGTCTCAGAGCCGGGCGCGCTCCTGCCGCGCAAGAACCTGCAGGTGCTGCAGCCGCCGGTGCGCCTGGAGGGCCCGATCGATGCTGCGAAGGTCGCCGCGGCGATCGCGGCGCACTTCGACGCCTTCGATCTAGTCGAGGGCGAAACCGAGGTGGCGCTGGCCTTCAAGTGGCGCGGCGAGCCGTCATTTGAGCGCTTGTCAGCTTTCGGAGAAGGGCTGAGACGGGGGCTCGCCAACACCATCCAAAAAGAGAACCCCATCTATCTCATCCTGGAAGGCGATGTCGCGCAAACGCTCGGCGCCATCCTCAAGGAGGACTGGGGACTGCGCTCCGAGGTGCTGGTGATCGACGGCGTGGCGCTGCGCGACTTCGACTACATCGATCTCGGCCGCATCCGCGTGCCGTCCAACACCGTGCCGGTCACCATCAAGTCGCTCGTCTTCGGCCAGGACCCCCGCGTGCCGCACCGGCATGCCCACCACCACCATCACTAGGGCGCCGGCGGCGCTGCTGCCCCGGCTCGCCTTCGATCCGAAATGGCTGATCATCGGGCTTTGCGTCGCGTTGACGGTCTACCTGGGCATCGTGCCGCTCGGGTTCCTGCTGTGGCAGAGCTTTTTCACGCCGCAGACCGCCGCCAAGGCTGCCCAGTTCACGCTCGGCAACTACCAGCAGGCCTACGGCTCGGCGGAGACCTGGGTGCTGTTCTGGAACTCGGTGAAATTCGCGACCGGCACCGCAATCCTGGCGTTCCTCCTCGGCACCCTGCTCGCATGGATGAACGAGCGCACCAACACGCCGTTCAAGGCGCTGTTCTTCGCGCTGTCGATCATCCCGCTGGTGATCCCCGGCATTCTCTTCACCGTTGCCTGGATCCTGCTCGGCAGCCCGAAGATCGGGCTGGTCAACCTCGCGCTGCAGAAGCTCTTCGGCACCGACGTGGTGTTCGTCAACGTGTACTCGCTGTGGGGAATGATCTGGGTGGATGCGCTGCACTACTCGCCGATGGCGTTCCTGCTCATGACCGCGGCATTCCGCGCGATGGACCCGGCGCTGGAGGAGTCGGCGGTGATGAGCGGCGCGAGCGTATGGCAGGTGGTGAGAAAGGTCACTTTGCCATTGGTCTGGCCGGCGATCTTCGCCACGCTGCTCATCCTCTTCGTGCGTGCGATCGAGTCGTTCGAAGTGCCCGCGCTGCTCGGCCTGCCCGTGGGCATCCAGGTGTTCACGTCGGCAATCTACCAGGCGGTGCACCGCTACCCAAGCCAGGTGGGACTCGCCTCTTCGTACGCGGTGACGTTGCTGCTCATCACCACGGTCGGCGTGTACTTCCAGTCGGTGCTGTCGAGCCGCGGCAGCAAGTACGCCACCATGACCGGCAAGGGCTTCCGCCCGCGCCGGATCGACCTCGGTCCGTGGCGCTACCTCGCGGTGGCGGTTTTTCTCCTGTACTTTCTTTTCATCGTGGTGCTGCCGTTCGCGGTGCTCTTGTGGTCGTCGTTCCAGAAGTTCTATTCCGTACCTTCGATGGAAGCGATCCAGCGCATGACGCTGGAACCGTATCGCACGGTCCTCGAGCATCCGGGCCTGTGGCGCTCGGTGTGGAACAGCCTGTGGCTCGCGCTAGGCAGCGCCACGCTTATCATGCTCGTGACCTCGGTGATCTGCTGGATCGTGGTCAAGACCAAGCTGCCCGGGCGCTGGCTGCTCGACAACATCGCGTCGCTGCCGATGGTCTTCCCGGGAATCGTGCTCGGGCTCTCGATCATGATCCTCTACCTTTACATGCCCATCGGCGTCTACGGCACGATCTGGATCATGCTCATCGCGTACGTCACGCGCTTCCTGCCGTACGGGCTGCGCTACAACACCACGTCGATGCTCCAGATCCACAAGGAGCTCGAGGAATCGGCAGCGATGAGCGGCGCTTCCTGGGCCACCACGTTCCGCCGCATCATTCTGCCGCTTCTCAAGCCGGGCCTGGTCGCGGGCTGGATCTACATCATGATCGTCTCGATCCGCGAGCTCTCGAGCTCCATCCTGCTCTACAGCCCCGGCAACGAGGTCCTGTCCATCCTCATCTGGGAGCTGTGGGAGAACGGGCAGTACGTCGAGCTGTCAGCGCTGGGCGTGATGTTCATCATCGCGCTCTTCGTGCTGGTGATGCTGGCCCAATGGGTTGGCAGCAAGTTTGGAATCAAGGAAGGCTAGCTTGCTGACCGTATCCGCCCTTTGCACAGAATACGTCGGCGAGCACGGCCAGACGATCCGCGCCGCGCACGAGGTGAGCTTCGAGGTGCCGCTGGGCAAGCTTTTCACGCTGCTCGGGCCGAGCGGCTGCGGCAAGACCACGACGCTGCGCTCGATCGCCGGCCTCGAGCGCCCGCGCTCCGGAGAGATCTCCGTCGGCGGCGAAGTGATCTATTCCTCGAGCAAAGACATCTTCATTCCGCCCAACCGCCGCGGCCTCGGCATGGTGTTCCAGTCCTACGCCATCTGGCCGCACATGACCGTGTTCGACAACGCCGCTTTTCCGCTGCAGGTTTCACGAAAAAGCATCGCGAGAAGGGAAATCCAGGACCGTGTGCACCGCGTCCTCAAGGTCGTGGCCCTGGACGAGATGGCGGATCGCGAGGCGACCAAGCTTTCCGGCGGACAGCAGCAGCGCCTGGCGCTCGCCCGCGCGCTCGTCATGGAGCCGCCGCTCCTGCTGCTCGACGAGCCGCTCTCGAATCTCGACGCCAAGCTGCGCGAGCGGATGCGCTTCGAGCTCAAACGGCTGCAGCGCGAGCTCGGCATCACGACGGTGTATGTGACGCACGACCAGAGCGAGGCGCTGGCACTGTCGCATTCCATCGCGGTGATGAACGGCGGGCGCATCGAGCAGCTCGGCTCGCCGCGCGAGGTCTACGAGCGCCCGCGCAACCAGTTCGTCGCCGACTTCGTCGGCTCGACCAACTTCGTCCGCGGCAGGGTCAATGGCGCCGACGCAGCGAGCGGGTTCTATCGCATCGGCTCCGAGATCGGCGAGCTGAAGGCGCGCGGCGTAGATTCGCTGAAGAGCGGCGAGGAAGTGGTGCTCTCCATCCGCCCCGAGGACATCGAGCTCTCGGAGAGCCGGCGCGACGGCGAGAACGTGTACCAGGCGACGGTCGACCAGAAGGTATTTCTGGGCGAGTTCGTCGACTTCCAGGTGATGATCGGCGGCCGCTCGGTGCAATCGCGCGCGCACCCGTCGCTGCGCACGCCCGTGGGCGCAAACCTCTACGTGCGCATCGATCCCGAGAAGTGCGTGGCGCTCAAGGCCTCGGGGGAGTGGGCCTACGAATGAAACGCTGGGCCTCGGACGTCATCGTCGACCTGCTCCATGAATACCGCATCCCCTATGCAGCGCTGAATCCCGGGGCGTCGTACCGCGGCTTGCACGACTCGATGGTCAACTATGGCGGCAACCGCCCGGTCATGATGCTCTGCCAGCACGAGGAGACGGCGGTCCAGATCGCGCACGGTTATGCCAAGGCGAGCGGCAAGCCGATGGTCGCGATCCTGCACAACCTGGTCGGCCTGCTGCACGCGAACATGGCTGTCTATTACGCGTATGCCGACCGTGCGCCGGTCTTCATCATCGGGGCCACCGGTCCGATGGACGAGACCAAGCGCCGGCCGCGCATCGACTGGATCCACAGCGCGCTGGTGCAGGGCGAGGCCGTGCGCGCGTACACGAAGTGGGACTACCAGCCCACCGTGATCGACGGGGTGCCCGAGTCCTTCGCGCGCGCCTATTCGGTGATGATGACCGAGCCGCGCGGGCCGATCTACATGTGCTACGACGCCTGGCTGCAAGAACAGCCTTTGGGGCATGAAGTTGCACTTCCGCCCTCCGGTGCCGCGAAGGTACCGGCTGCGATGGCCCCGGATCCGGCAGCCCTGGTCCAAGCGGCCGACCTGTTGGCTGCTGCGAAGCGGCCGGTGATCATCGCCGAGTACGTCGGACGCGAGCCGGCCGGCTTCCATGCGCTGGTCGAGCTGGCGCAGACGCTCGGCGCGCCGGTCTACGACGTCAACAGCCGGCTCAATTTTCCCAGCCGGCATCCGCTCAACCTGAGCATGGTGAAGGCCGTCTTCCGCGACGCCGACTTGATCCTGTGTCTCGATACGCGGGACTGGGAGCGCGCGACGACCGAGCTCGTCAGCACCACGCGCGAAGTCACCTCGCTCGTGCCGCCGGGCTGCAAGTGGATCGACATCGGCTTCGGCGACCTCGAGATCTCGAGCTGGGCGATGGACTACCAGCGCCTCGCGCACGCCGACTTGCGCATCCTGGCGGACACGACGATCGCGATCCCGGCACTCATAAAGTTGTTAACGGGAAGAGTTTCAAAGAAGGAAGCCTGGTCGAAATCGGTTGCCGAGCTGCGCAAGAAGGCGCATGCAGAATGGGAAACCGAGGCGAAGCGGGACTGGGACGCGAGTCCGATCACCTTGCCTCGCCTCGCGACGGAAGTCTGGAACGCCATCAAGTCCGAGGACTGGGTTCTCAGCGCCGGCACGCTCGATGACTGGGCGCGGCAACTATGGGACTTCGACAAGCCGTATCGCCATCCCGGCAAGTCGCTCGGCACCGCCACCCAGATCGGCATCTCGCTCGGCGTGGCGCTCGCGCATCGCGACGCCAAGCGGCTCGTCGTCGACCTGCAGCCCGACGGCGACCTGATGTTCGACGCCGGCGCGCTCTGGGTGGCGGCGAAGCACCGCATTCCGCTCCTCGTGGTGATGTACAACAATCGCGCTTACTACAACGACTGGGAGCACCAGATCCGCATGGCCAAGCTGCGCGGCACGCCGGTGGAGAGGGCGCACATCGGTATGGACATGGTCGACCCGGCGCCCGATTTCGCCGCCATGGCAAAGGCCATGGGCTGGTACGCGGAGGGCCCGATCGACCGCCCCGGCGACGTCGCCTCCGCGCTCAAGCGGGCGATCGAGCGCGTCAAGGCCGGCCAGCCGGCGCTTCTCGACACGATCACGCAGAAACGATGAGCGATACCGTCGGCGTCATCGGAGCAGGCCGCATGGGCCTGCCGATCATCGGCCACCTGGCAAAAAAGGGCTTCAGGGTCTTTGCCACGGACGTGAACGGCGCGAAGCGCAGCGAGGTGGAAAAGCGCTCCGCCCAATGGAAACCCGATGCTCAAGCGCTGGCGCGCGAGAGCGACATCGTTCTGGTCTGCGTCGGCTTCGACCACGAAGTCCGCGAGCTGCTCGAGCCAAACCGCAAGGCATTGAAAGGCAAGGTCGTCGCGATCCTGAGCACGATTCTGCCGAAGACCATGCAGGAGCTCGCTCAAACGAACAAGGACTTTGATGTCATCGACTCAACGGTCTGCCGCGGCGGGGACGCGGCCGACAGGGGCACGCTGCTCTCGTTCGTCGGCGGCCCGAAGGACGTCGTCGAGCGGATTACGCCGGTGCTGAAGGCCTATTCATCCGACGTCGTCCATACCGGCGAGGTCGGCTCGGCGCAGGTGGCGAAAGCGGTGAACAATCTCATCATGTGGGCGTGCCTGGTGGCCGACCACGAAGGCCTGGCGCTCGCGCAGCGCTACGGCGTCGACGTCGAGATGCTGCGCCGCGCGCTCGGCATGTCGAGCGCGGCCAACGCCGCGCTCGAGAAATGGGGCACCCAGACGATGGCCTGGGCGGAAGACGATATGGCGATCGTGGCGCAGATGGCGGCGGACTGCGGCCTGGCGCTGCCGCAAGCCGGCCTTACGCGCGAGATCTGCCGCGTCCTGAAGCCACGACGACACAAACTGGATCAATACGGCCGCTAGCTCTTAGGCGGCTTTCTCGGGCAGCTCCCCACGCTCTATGGCGTAGGCCTTGTCCATGTTGGACTTCAGGTCGTGCTTCGCGAGCGCTTCGGAGAACCACTGCCGGATTTCCGGCCGCTCGTCGGCGTAATCGATCTGGTCGCCGCCCAGGCGCCTGCTGATCCAGGCCTTCGGCACTCCCTGCGCGTTGCGGATCGCGACGCCTTCTGCCTTGAACGCAAGGTAACGGGCCGGGGTGATGCCGGTATTGAAGTGCTGGTGGAACCACAGGTTCGGCGGCACGATCATCGTGCCTTCGCGCCAGTCGTAGCGCTTGGGCGTCTCGCCCTCGGGCCACATCAGGCTGAAGCCCTCGCCGCTGAGGACGATGACGTGCGCGCCGGGCCCGTGCGCGTGCGCCTTCTTGTAGGTGCCCACCGGGAACTGCGAGATGTGGCTGTTCATCGAGCCCTTGGCCATGCTGAAGCGCGTATGGCCGCCCCCGGCGCCCCGCTCCTTCGCGGCGAAGAGCGGCAGGTTGATGGCGTCGGCGACGAAGTTGGTGTCGAGCAGAAGCCCTTTCTGCTCGCCCTTGTTCGCAAAGTATTCCGGCTCGCCCGCGAAGCGGTCCTTGAAGTCGTGGTCGCAGTTGAAGACGAAATCCAGGTCGCCGAACGCGTTGATGACGACCGGTGCATTGGTGACCGCGACATAGCGTGCCGGGTCCCTGCCCGAGCCGTTGAAGTGCTGGTGCCAGCAGTTGAGCGGGATAGCGAAGATGGCGCCGGCCTTCCACTCGAAGCTGACGCGCTGCCCGGCGTTGTTCCACACCGCGGTGGAGCCGCGGCCGTCGAGGACGTAGATCATCTCCTCGAAAAGCTGGCGCTGCGGCGCGAGGCTCCTGCCCGCCGGAATCTCGAACAGGTAGCAGTCGTTCGAGGTGCGCGAGGCGTCGTGATTGAGGAACACGCCGCGCGCGCCACGACGTGGCCAGGCCTTGAGCTCGACCGTGTGGAGGTTCTCGACGTAGAACGAGCTGATGATCTCCAGGCCCTCGTCGCGCACCCAGCGGGTGTAGGGCGTTTCCTTCTCGGTCGCGAACTTGGCGGCGAACTCCTGCGAGACGGCGGCGGATTTCATTCGTGGTTGTAGTTCGTTTCGTCGTGCCGCGGCTCGTAGCCCGCGCCGGCGGGCCTCGCCGGCTCCTTGGGCCGGGGGATCACGGACTGCTGGAACAGCATGTTCATGAACATGAACATCGGCTTGGACTTGAGCACCAGAGCGCGCGCCGGCGTGTCCGGATCGGCGTTGAAGTGCTGATGCACGCAGTTGTTATGCACAATCGCGACGTCGCCCGCCTGCCAGTCGTAGCGGATGCCGTCGTGGATCTCGTAGCCCTTGCCGTCGAGGATGTAGAACGCCGCCTCGTTGACGTGGCCGTGCTTCTGCGTGCGCCCGCCCGGCGCGTATTCCTCGAGGTGGATGTGCAGCGTCTGCGTCATGCCGTCGACCGGCTCGACGAAATGCTTGGAGAAGGACTGCGGGCCGTCCTGGAACTTCATCTCCTTGCCGCGGATGACGCGCGGCAGGGCGCGCAGGCGCGCGAGCTCCTCCTTCAGGCTGTACTGGCCCTGGATCGCCCGGACGAAGACCCGGTCCTTCTTGCTGCTGTAGTGGGACTCCTTGCCCATTTCAGTCCGCTTCCCTCTTGATGGCCTGTCCTTTCAGGAACAGTTCCGACCAGATCTTCTCCCACTTCTCGGACTCGTCGAGGACGATCACCGGGTCGATCATGAGGAAGGGGAACTTGTTCAGGTTGGTCTCGACCGCCGTGCTTGCAGGCACGCGGTTGCGCTTCTTGAGCAGCTCCTGGCCTTCGGGCGAGAGCATGTAGTCGGCGAACAGCAGCGCGGCGTGCGGCCGGGGCGCGCGCTTGGTCACCGCGACCGCGTTCGGACGGCCGAAAGTCGGGTCGAGCGCCTTCCACTTGATCGGCGCGCCATTCACCAGCAGCCGCTCGGCGTTGTGGTTGTAAATCGTCGCCACCAGCGGGATCTCCCCCGCGGCGACCAGCTCGGCAAGCAGCGTGTGCCCCGTGCGCACTTGCGGGTTCATCTGCGCGAGCTTGCGGAAGAAGGCAAGCCCCTTCTGCTCGCCCATGTGCTTCACGATCGAGGCGAACCAGTCGTCGTCGCTTGCCTCGATGCCGATCTTGCCGACCCAGCGCGGATGGAGAAGATCTTCGTAGCTGTTCGGCACCTCGTTCGGCTTCACGAGATTCGTGTTGTAGGCGATGGTGAAGAAGTTGAACCGGTCGGCGACGTAATGCTTGTGCTTGGCGAATGCCGCCGGCGGCAGGTTCTTGAAGTGGGGGCTGTGGAACTCCTCGAGCAGGCCTTCGCGGTACAGCGCCTCCATTTCGGGGCCGTTCAGCTCGAACGCGTCGACCGCGTTGCGTCCGGCCCGCGCTTCGGTAAGCGCGCGCTGCAGCACCTTCTCGCTGCTCGAGCGCCACAGCTCGACCTTCACGCCGTACTTCTTCTCGAACGCCTGGGAGATCGGAACCGAGTCCTTGGTATTGAGCGAGGTATAGACGACGACCTGCTTCTCCTTCTTCGCCCCCTCGATAATCCGCTGGTCCCGGTCCGCTCCCTGATACATGTAGAGATTGCGGTGAGATTGCGCGAACACGGGCAGCGAAGCGAGCAGCAGCACGACGGAAAGAATTCGAGTCAGCATTGCCTCCTCCTAAACAGTTGCGTGCGCCGATCCGGGCTGCGGAACGAGCGCGTCTTCGGCCGCCTCGCTGAAGGCGACGCCCTGCGGCAGAATGATCGACACCGAGCGCACGCGTTGCTGGCGCGGATCGGTTCCGGGCGGCGTCTTGTCTTTTTCGAGCCCCTGAGCGGCCGCAGTCAGCCGGCGGCGCGCCATGATGATTCCCTGGTCGGTCGGCACCAGGTTCTCCCTGGCGCGGTCCTGGATCGGGCCCATGCTTTCCTGCACCGAGGCGTCCTGCATCGCGAAGCCCTCGACGCCCGAGAAAGTCCGGCCTTCCTTCTGGGCCTTGCGGTCCATCAGGTAGTCGTTGTCCTTGTTCGCCACCGGCCGGAAGGTGCCCGGGATGAGCGGCACATGGATACCTTTGCCGGCTTCGAGCGCTTCGCGCTCTTCCTTCTTCAATGGGCGCGCCGCGTGGTGGTTGGTGCTCCAGGCCCAGCAGTTCTCGTCATCCATCGGCACCCAGCAGTGGCCGCCGATGGGATGATCGCCGCGCGGCGGGATCAGCGTGAAGCTCGGCATGACCCACTGCGTGATGCGCCAGTAGTACTTGCCGTCCCCGGCATTGCGCCGCGCGCCGATGTAGAGGCCGCCGGCCGACTCCACGACCTCGAAGTGCGGCCGCAGGTCCTGCAAGTTGTACTCGTGGCTTTTCTTCGCGCCCTTGAAGAGCGGGTCGACGGTCATGGTGTGGCGGTGCAGGAAGGAAACATGGCTCGAGTCGATGCCGCCTTCCATGGCCTGCAGGTAGTTGCATTCCTGCCAGCGCTTCGAGACGAAACGGTGGCTTTCGGGAACCATCGCCCACTCGTGCTCCGGCAGCGGCGGCTGGTGCTCGCGCGGCCCCATGTAGGTCCAGAGCACGCCGCCGCGCTCGACCAGCGGATAGGACTTGAGCTTCATGCGCTGGCAGAGCTTCGGGTTGTCGGGCTCGGAAGGAATCTCGACGCACTGGCCGCCGACGTCGTACTTCCAGCCGTGGTAGGAGCAGCGCAGCCCGCCTTCCTCGTTGCGCCCGAACCAGAGCGAGACGCCGCGGTGCGCGCAGAATTCATCGATCAGTCCCAGGCGGTTCTCGCTATCCCGCCAGCCGATCAACCTTTCGGAGAGGAGCTTGACGCGCACCGGCGCGCAATCCGGCTCGGGCAGCTCGGACGCAAGCAGCGCCGGCAGCCAGTAGCGCCGGAACAGCTCGCCCATCGGCGTGCCCGGGCCGGTGCGCGTCAGGAACTCGTTCTGTTCCGCTCTCACGAACGCAGTTCTTCCATATGGGTGAGTTTAACGCTTTAGCGAGATCAATCCAGCGGCGAGCAGGAACGTGCCGGTGGCGAGAAACACGGGCGCGGCGCCGAGCGCTGCGCCGAAGCCGCCGAAAGCGAGCGGGACCGCGATCTGCGTCACCTTGTTCGCCATGATGCGCATGCCGAGCGCTTCGCCGGAGCGGCCGGCGGGCGCATGGTTGTAGGTGAGGATGATGGTGAGCGGCTGCGCCGAGCCGAGCGCGAGCCCGAGCGCGAACGCCGCTGCGGCGAGGAGCCAGCCGTCGCCCAGGGCGGGTACGGCGAAATAGGCGAGCGCCGCAACGAAGAGCGACCCGGTTAGCACGCCGACCTCGGTGTAGCGCTGCGCGAGGCGGTGCATGAATGAGCGCACGATGAAGCCGGCCACCGCATAGCTCGACAGCACCATGCCGATCACCGACGGCGCGAGGCCGATCGAGCGGCCGTAGATCGGCAAGTAGAACGAAAAGAGCTCGATCCCCGTAAGCGCCACGCCGCTCATGATGAGCGTGCGCCGCAACGCCGGGATCGCGAGCAGGTCGAAGGCGCTTTTTGCCTGCTCTTCCTCTTCGCGGCGCACCTGTGCAGGGATCAGGCTCTTGTGGATTAAAACGTAAAACGCCGGTGCGGCCGCGACCACGGCCAGTATGGCGAAAGCGGGGCGGAAGCCTGCGAGCTCGATCGCGAAGCCCGCAGCCGACGGCCCGATGAACGCGGCGAGCGAACTGCCCAGGGCGAAAGTCGCGAAGTTGCGCGTGCGCGCGGCATCGGCGCCGAGAGAGCCGACGAGGTTGTGGATCGAGACGTGGAAGAAGATGTGGCCCAGGCCAATCAGCGCCGGACAGAGAAACAACCAGGCAATTCCGGAACCCCAAAGGGGGACTGCGAGCCCGGCGGCCATCGTGAAGGCGCCGCAGACGATCGGCACGCGGACGCCGAAGCGGTCGGAGATCCTGCCTGCCTGCACCGCGAGCAGCAGTGGGAACGTCGCGAACAGCGCCGCGAGCACGCCCACCGCGGCCGCGCCGGCGCCGAGTTCCAGCGCATAGAGTGAAACCGCGACCTTGCTGCCGCGTTGCGCGATCGAGGTCAGCAGCGACAGCAGAACCACGAGGTAGACGGTCACTGTTCCCCTATGCAGGACGTGATTCGCAATGGCGGCACGAGTATACTGAACTGCTCGTGAGCACCGAGTCGCATTACCACAGCAAGAAGGACCGGATTTTCGTCCGCACGATCCAGGGACAGTACAGCCTGAAGGAGGAGCTCGCGCGCCTGCGCGCGATGCCGCGCGTGCGCAAGGGCAAAGAGATCAAGTTCGTCGACGGGCCGCAGACCTACAGCCGGCACTATGTCGAGCCGAAGGACGGCATCACGCAGATGTTCCATCTGCACCTCGAGGAGTACGCGCCGGGCGGGAAATCGCAGAAGCACGGCCACGTCAACGAGGCGGCGTTCTACATCCTGGACGGCAAAGGCTACGAGATCCACGACGGCGTGCGCTACGACTGGCAGGCGGGCGACGTCGCCATCGTGCACAACAACTGCGTGCACCAGCATTTCAACGCCAGTCCCGACAAGCCGGCGCGCGCGCTCGTGATCAAGACGAAGCCGATGTTCATGTTCATGAACATGCTGTTCCAGCAGCTGGTGGAACCGCGCCCGACGACGCGGGCGCCCGGGGCCGAGGGTTACAAGGTCAGAGAATTGGAGGAATAGCGATGGCGTGGGACGAAACCCGGGCCTGGAGGAAAGGCCGCAACCATCAGAAGCTCTACCAGGCGCTTCTCGACGATGCGTCCACTGCGCCCGCGCGCAACGCGAAGCGCAAAAAGATCGTGCGCCCGGACGACATGCCGTGGGAGATGTCGCGTCAGGGGCTGCTCAAGCACCTCATCAACGAGGGCATGAACACCCGCATGGAGACGGTCGACGCCTACATGCTGATCATTCCGCCGGGCAGCCGCTCGGGCAAGCACCGCCACCTCGCGGAGGAATGCCTCTACGTCCTCGAAGGCCGCGGTTACGACCTGCACCAGGACTGCGACGTCGAGATCACCGATACCTACCACTGGAAGCCGCAAGCCGAGGTGAAGCGCTACGAGTGGGAGGCGGGCGACGTGATCTACATCCCGCCGAATACGATCCACCAGCATTTCAACACGAGCCCAGACCGGCCGGTGCGCCTCATCTCCGCCACGAACCGCATCTACAAGGCGTGCGGCCTGAATGACCTCGAGCAGCTTGAGGATGCGCCGGAGTACGACGCCAAGGTGGTGCTCACCGCCGAGGTGGTTGAGAAGTTCTTGCGCGCGAAGGAAAAGACGCCGGCTTGAGCGCCGTCGTTCTGCCGCAGCAACCCGCGCCGCCCCGGGCATGGCGCGAGCTCTGGCTGATTACCATCGGCCACGGCCTCACGCACTGGTACCCGGCGACGTTCTACCTCCTGCTGCCGCTCATCGGAGCCGAGCTCGGTCTTTCCTACAGCCAGATCGGGCTCATCATGACCTGCAAGTACATCGCCTCGGCGATCGCCAACGTTCCGGGCGGCGTGCTGGTCGACACCGTGGGGCGCAAAGGGCTGCTGATGGCGGTGTCGCTCTTCTGGATCGGTTTTCCCTACCTCCTCATCGGCTTCACGCACAGCTATCTCATGCTGCTTGCGTGCGTCGCCCTGGTCGGCTTCGGCAACAGCCTGTGGCATCCCACAGCGATTCCCATGCTCGGCCGGCGCTACCCGGAGCGCAAGGGTCTCGTACTTTCGGTCCATGGCATGGGCGGCAACGTCGGCGACGCAGTTGCGCCGGTGATAATCGGCGCGGCGTTGACTATTTTTACCTGGCGCGAAGTCGTGGTGCTGAACGTCGTGCCGGGCCTGGTCGTGGCGGCGCTGCTCTTCGTGTTTCTCGGCAGCCTGCGCCTGGGCGCGAAGAAAACCGAGGCCGAGACACAATCGTTCGGCGCCTATCTCGCCGGGCTCAAGGATCTTCTGGCCAGCCGCTCGCTGGTGCTGCTCTCGACAGGCTCGGCATTCCGCACCATGACGCAGAGCACGCTGCTTACTTTCCTCCCGGTCTACCTCGCGAACCAGATGGGGTATTCGCCGTTCTGGGTCGGCGTGTGCCTGTTTGCGCTGCAGGCGGCGGGGTTCGCCGCCTCGCCGATCGCCGGCCATCTCTCGGATCGCATGGGCCGCAAGCAGATCCTGGTCGGAGCCATGCTGGCGAGCGCAGTCGTTCTCGCGGCGATGGCGCTCAGCGGCGGCTCGCCGCTCTTCGTCGGACTTGTCGCGGTGCTGGGCTTTTTCCTCTATGCCACGCGGCCGGTGATCCAGGCCTGGATGCTCGAGGCGACGCCGAAGAACATGGGCGGCTCGGGCATCGGGGTACTGTTCGGCGCGCAGGCGGTCGGCGGCGCGCTCGGCCCGCTGCTCGGCGGAATCGTGGCCGACCGGTTCGGGCTGCTCGCGACGTTCTACTTCCTCGCGGTGACGATCGTGATCGCGAACCTGTTCATCATCGGGGTGCGCAGGCCCGGCTAGGCCTTCCGCAACGCCCAGACGTTGAAGGCGGCATAGGCTGCGTACGTGGCGAGCCACAGCACGCCGATGGCTTCAAGAGTCAGACGGTCTCCAAGAGCGAAGGCCAGCGCGGCGAATAGCGGCAGGGAGAGCAGCTCGCCGATGGCGATCGCCCGGGTGCGCAGCGCGGCGTACAACCCGAACAACGGAATCCAGGCTGCGACGCGCAGCAGGCTGCCAGCGAAGAGCAGCGCCACGACGAGTGGCGGCGCCTGGAAGCTCGGGCCGTAAAGCGCTTCGAGCACAGGTCGGTGAAAGGCGAATAGCAGCAGGAAGAGAAGCGCCGAAGGCAGCAGCACCGTCCGCATCGATTCGCGCAGCACCGGGGCGAGTCCCGGCTGAGGGTAAGCGGCAGCCATCCGCGGCAGGTAGAGGACGCTGAGCACCCCGGCGGCGAAGCCGCAGATCCAGTCCGAGATGCGCCAAATCGCCTGCAGCACCCCGCTTTCGTGCCAGGAGAGCGAATCGGCGACCAGGCTGCGTGCAACGAGCATCGAGAGCGGGCTGAGGACGCCGATCACGACGCCGGGAAGAATGTACCGCTCGAGCGCGCGATCCTCCGCGCGCTTCGCCGCGTTCGCACCGTGCGGGACGAAGAGCAGCACCACGGCCGGCGCTGCCTGCGAAACGACGATCAATTCCATGACGAGATCCTGCGGCGCGAATGCCGCCGCGCCGAGCGAAATCCCGGCGGATGCGAATGCGAGCGCAAGCATCAGGTCGCGTCGTTGCTGGCCGAGCCAGAAGCTGTTGACCAGCCCGTGGATGATGGCGATCCAGCCGGCCAGCGCCGCGAGCGCGACGCTCTGCGGCGACAGGATCTGCGCAAACCTCCAACCCGCCAGCGCCGCCACGATGGCCACCGGCAGCGAGACTGCGAGTCCGAGATACAGTGCGCGCCGGAGAAAAAGCTGCTGCCGCTCGCGCAATCGCGTCTGCGCAACGAGCACCGATAGGCCGGCGCCGACGCCGCTGAGCGCTACGGCCGCGACCATTTCTATCAGAGAAGAAAGTTGCGCCCACAGCGCGACCAGCTCGGCGCCGCCGCGCACAGCGAGGATCTTGTCGAGCGCAGAGCGGCCGGCGAGTCCGACCGCGATGATCGCGAACGTGAGGAAGAGCTTCGTACGTTCTCTTTTGTAATTTATTCCGCCGCAACCCTGGATCTGGCTATCTTTTGGTCGGCCCTGGGCGACGGTGAATTCCGCACCGCATCAATAAACAATAAATCACACTCGTTTCGTTGCCGCCGGAAATAATTCACGCTATTCTGGCTCTTGCACGCTTCGCAACGAAGCTGACGAGAAGAACAAGCGGTAACCCGCTGAATTAGGAAAAAATTGATGCAAAGGGGCAAGGGGGACCGTGGGCTTGCTGTGCGTCGACTTTTGTCGGCCCATAACGCTCGCGGTGAGCAGGTCTCCGTCGCCGAACCCACGTTCAAAAACGCAGCATTCCGCGCCCGCACATGTCGTGCGCGCGTGACGCCTGCACGAACAAGAAATCCGGGAGTCAGGGAGATGAGTTTCCGTCGGTTTTTTGTGGGAGCCGTGCTCTTGCTCGCGAGCGCAGTTGCCATGGCGCAGGTGCGTCCGGATGCGGGACAGATCCTCGAGCAACAGCGCGAGCCGCTGCGCCTGCCGCCGCCGCCCGATGACGACGTCCGGCCGCGACTACCGGAGCCCAAGCCGGCGCTGCCGGTGTCGCCGACGCTGAGAGTTCGCGTTTCCCAGTTCAATTTCTCCGGCAACACGCTTTTCACCGGCGAGCAGCTGCGCGAAGTGGTGCAGGAATTCGTCGGCAAGGAGCTCGACTTCGAAGGCCTGACCGATGCCGCGACCAAGGTACGCGCCTATCACCGCGAGCGCGGGTATTTCCTCGCGCAGGCGTATCTACCGCAGCAGGCGATCCGCGACGGCGTGGTCGAGATTGCCGTCATCGAAGGGCGGGTGGGCATAGTCGAGCTGCAGCGCCGCCCCGCGACGCGGCTGGCCGAATGGCTACTCGCGGGCATCCTGAGCCAGCATCTGAAGACCGGCGACATCATCACCGAGACCGGGCTCGAGAAGCCGCTGCTTCTCATCAACGACCTGCCGACCGCGGCGGTGACTTCCGAGATCCGCCCGAGCGAGACCGTCGGCGCCGCCGACCTGCGCGTCAACGTCGACCAGGGCGTCGGCCTCTTCAACGGGTATATCGACTTCGACAACCATGGCAGCCGTTTCACGGGCGCCTACAGGCTCGGCGGCAGCCTGAACGTCAACAACCCGCTGACCATCGGCGACCAGCTTACCGTGCGCGCCTTTGGCACAGACGAGGACATGAATTTCGGCCGGATCGCCTACATCGTGCCGGCAGGGTTCTGGGGCACGCGCGTCGGCGCGAGCGTGACCAAGTTCTACTACAAGCTCGGCGAGGAGTTCGCATCCTTGGAGGCGCATGGCGAGGGCCTGGTGAAAAGCGCGTTCGCTTTCCATCCGCTGTACCGCACGCGCAACACGAACCTGATTGCGCAGTTCGCGTACGAGGACAAACGCCTCTTCGACCGGATCGACAGCACCAACACCATCGAAGATCGCTTCATCGACTCGATCAAGCTCGGCTTCGTCGGCGACTTCCGCGACACCTTCCTCAGCGGCGGCCTCAACGCCTTTGCGCTGACCTACACGCAGGGCGACCTGAAGCTTGCGCCGACCAGCCTTGCCGAGGCCGACGCCGCTCCGACCACCGGCCTGCAAACCGCCGGCACCTTCCGCAAGTGGAACTACGATTTCAAGCGCTTGAACCGCCTGACCGACAACGCGAGCCTGCTCTTCGCGCTGACCGGGCAGCAGGCGTCCAAGAACCTCGCCTCGGCCGAGAAGATGTCGCTCGGCGGGCCGAACGGCGTGCGCGCCTATCCGGTGGGCGAGGCGAACGGCGACAGCGGCAACCTGATCCAGGCGGAGGCGCGGTACATCTGGCCGGGCGTCAAGGTGTTCGAAGGGGACATCATGGTGTTCGCTCTGTACGACTGGGGCCAGGTGGACGTGAACGAGAAGCCGCTGCCGACCGAGACGCGCAACAAGCGCTCGATCGCGGGCTACGGCGTTGGAATCTCACTCGGCAACGAAGGCAACTTCGTCATCCGTACCAGCGTGTCATGGCGCGCAGAGAACGAGACGCCGACGGCGGATCCCGAGAGCCGCGACCCGCGCACATGGCTGCAGGCGATCATGTGGTTCTGAGCCGGCGTGAACTATTTCCGCTTATTGCGGTTTCTGACATCGGGCGAAAGTCGGCCAACTTAGACTGGCCGACGCGCTGCTTCATGGTGAGGTTGTAAAGAGAGGGACGATGGCAATAGCGAAGCGTACCAACACCGAAAACAAGGCAGCGCGCACCCGCGCGGCTACCGCGCGCAAGTCCGTCCGCGCACGAAAACCCGCGAACACCCACCCGCGCGCGATGGCGCTCGCGGTTGCCACCGTGTTCATCCCCTGGTTCGTGCCATTGACCGGGCAGGCGCAAACCCCGCCACCCCCGGCACCCAATACCGTGCCCACGCTCGTGCTCACCGGCGGGGACAGGGGAAATCTGTCCGGAAAGGTGCACGACGCGCAGGGTTCGTTCCTGCAGATCGATCAGTTCGGAAACCGCGCCAGCTTCGCCGGCACGGTCCAGCTCGGCTCCGCCGCGCACATGAACGTTTCGCAGCCGCACTCCGGAGCGGTAGCGCTCTTCAAGGACACGAGCGGGCAGACGTCGCAGATCTGGGGTCGCGTCACGGCGAACGGGCAACTCTTCTTCACCAATTCCGCCGGCGTCTTGTTCGGCAGGACCGCCACCATCAACGTGGGGGCGCTCTTGGCCACGACGCTGTCGATCAACGAGAACGACTTTGCCGATGATAAGAAGAGGATCAACCTCGTTAATGCCGGTAGCGCGGGCAGCGTCATCAATGAAGGGAAGATCGTCACCGCGAACGGCTACACCGCGCTCGTCGGGCCGCAAGTCCGTAACGACGGCGTAATCATCGCGCGCTCGGGAACGGTGGCGCTCGTTGCCGCCGACCGCGTCTCGCTCGACCTCATCGGCGACGGCCTGATCAGCATCAACGTCGAACAAGCCGCTCTCAACGCCTCTGTCGTCCACACGGGCACGATCGAGGCAGACGGTGGCCAGGTCCTGCTCACCGCCCGTAGCGCCAACGCGCTGCTCGACACCGTCATCAACTCAAGCGGCGTGATCCGTGCCAACTCGCTAGTCGAACGCAACGGCGAAATCGTCCTCGATGGCGGCGGTGCCGGCGTCGTTGCAGTTAGCGGCACGCTGCAGGCTGCGGGCGTCGATGCCGGCACGACCGGGGGCACGGTCAAGATCCTTGGCGAGAACGTAGGCGTCGGCCTGAATAGTGCGAATGCGAATGTCAACGTTTCCGGCGACACCGGGGGCGGAACCATTCTTGTCGGTGGCAACTTCCAGGGCAAAGGCCCCGAGCAGAACGCGCGGCACACGTTTGTCGGCCGCCACGCCGTGCTCAATGCCGATGCGGTAACCAATGGCAACGGCGGCAAGGTCATCGTCTGGTCGGACGACGCCACGCGGTTCCTTGGAAACATTTCGGCGCGTGGTGGGCAACTGGGCGGCAATGGCGGATTCGCGGAGGTCTCGGGCAAGGAGTACCTGTTGTATGACGGCTTCGCCGATCTGCGTGCCCCGCTTGGGACAAAGGGATCTCTGTTGCTTGATCCCAAGAACATCACAATCGACCCTGGCGGTGCCGCCTTTACTGCTACTGATGTCGATCAATTCGGAGATGGGGGCGGGGCCAACGACGTCTCGATTACCGGCGCCAACCTGGCAGCGGGTATTGAGGCCGCCGACGTCACGCTTCAGGCCAATAACGACATAACCTTTAATGACACTGTCGCTCCCGCTACTGGCACCAACTTTCTGCACCTGCAAGCCGGCCGCTCGATCGTTTTCACGACCAACGGCGTCCTGACAATGGGCGGCGAGTTTACCGCGACGTTCAATGATGGCGCCGCGGACGCCACGAATCGCGATCCCGGTGCCGCCGTGTTTTCGATGGCCGGTGCCGCGTCGATCACTGCGCGCGGAGGCATCACTATTTCCGGCGGCACGTTGGCTGCGGACAGTAGCGGAGCCACGTCCATCGACGCTAACACGGGCCACATCACCCTGACGTCGCTGACCACGTCGTCGAACACTTCGACCGTCGATGCCGGAGCGATCTCGGTCACCAACAATCAGGCGGCGGGCAAGAACATCAGCGCGGCTGGCGCACTCACCGCCAGGGGCTTTGACGACGCTGCGGCTACGGCCTCGGACGGCGGCACGATCACGTTGACTGCAAGCGGAACCTTGTCGACGGCGGGTCTGTCGTCGAATGGTGGAGACGGTACCGCCCAGAACGGCGGCAACGCGGGCCCGATTTCCTTGACCGCCGGCACGAACATGACGTTGAGCGGCGCCGTCACGGCGAGCGGTGGGACCGGCACAGTTGCGGGCACCGGGGCAGCCATTGACTTTGATTTTGGCCAAGCCGGCACGGGCGGCACGCTCGATCTGAGCGCTGCCACGACTATTTCCGGAACGACGGTTAGCGCCACAGGTGGCGCTGGCTCCGACACTATTGCGGTCACCCGAGATGTTGACATGACGTTAACGGATACGTCATTAGCGGTGACCGGGTTCTCAACAATCGCTCTCTCCAGCGTCGAAGTAGCGAACCTCACCGGTGGGGCTTCTGCCAACACGTTCAACGTGAGCAGCTGGACGGGCACGGCGAACCTCGACGGTGCGGCTGATGATGATGTGTTCAACGTCACCACGAGCGCTTCGGGCACG
>Ga0180104_1000061_pt1 | contig 26637 bp, 17 predicted proteins | sample EasRiv730_16_1Da_FD_121791 | JGI IMG/M metagenome (GOLD analysis project Ga0180104, IMG submission 121791) | Soil microbial communities from meander-bound floodplain in the East River, Colorado, USA - East River metaG ERMLT730_16_1Da | ecosystem: Environmental > Terrestrial > Soil > Floodplain ... | reverse complement strand
TGCAGACCCTGGGCGGCAACCTCAAGCTGGCGGCGCAGCAGCTGGTGCAGATGGCCAACGACAACGGGGGGCGGGATAACGTTTCGGTTATACTGGTCCGCGTCCTACGGGAATACCCCGGCCCCCGCGGCGTCATGGCCAAGGTGTTCGGCTGGCTAAAATAACCCCACCGGACCCGCTATGGCGAAACTGATACTCAGCATGGATGGCCTGGTGCTCAAGGAGATCCCCTTGACGAAGGAGCGCACCACCATCGGCCGCAAACCCCATAACGACATCCAGATCGACAACCTTGCGGTGAGCGGCGAGCACGCGGTGATCGTCACCATCCTGAACGACTCGTTCCTCGAGGACCTCGGCAGCACCAACGGGACCGTAGTGAACGGCAACCCGATCAAGAAGCACTTCCTGCAGAACAACGACGTCATCGAGCTGGGCAAGTACAAGCTCAAGTTCATCGGCGAGGCGACGGCCGCGGCCGCGGGCGAGAAGGCCGATTTCGAGAAGACCATGGTGCTGCGCCCCTCGGCGATGAAGGCTGCGGCCGACCAGGCGAAGGCTGCCGGCGGCGGTGCCGCGGCGGCGGTTGCCCAGCGCGCGGCGGCGGTGCAGCAGGTCGCCGCGACTGCCACGGCCGCGGGGATCGCGGACAAGGACGCGGCCAAGCCGGCCACCGGGCCCAATCCGGCGCCCGCAGCGGCTCCTGCGCCCGCTGCCAGACCCGGAGGTCAGCCGCTCGGGGCCATCCAGCTCCTCTCCGGCGCGAACGCCGGCAAGGAGCTCGAGCTCATCAAGCCGCTCACCACGCTTGGCAAGCCGGGCGTTCAGGTTGCGGTGCTGACGCGGCGGCCGCAGGGCTATTTCATTACCCACGTCGAAGGCGCCAACCGCCCGACGGTCAACGGCCAGGCGATCGGCGCCGCGCCGCATCCGCTCAAGGATCACGACGTGATCGAGCTGGCCGGCGTCAAGATGGAGTTCTTCCTCAAGGCCTAGTTCTGAGGATCGCGCTCGGCCTCGCGATCACGCTTCTCCTCATCGGTCACGCCTTCCAGTGGTATCCCACGGCGGACGGCCGGCTGCGCTTCGTCACCCAGCTCGAGAACATCCTGTACGACACGCGGCTGCGCATGACCATGCCGAGCGAGCAGGACACGCGCATCGTCATCCTCGACATCGACGAGAAGAGCCTGGGCGAGGTCGGGCGCTGGCCGTGGAGCCGCAACCTCATGGCCGAGCTCACCGAGAAGCTGTTCGACCGCTACGGCGTCGCGCTGCTCGGCTTCGACGTGGTGCTGGCCGAGCGCGACCCGAGCTCGGGGATCGATGTGCTCGATGGGCTGGCACGCAACGAGCTCAAGGGCAATTCCGAATTTGAAAAGACCTATTCACGCCTGCGGCCCGCGCTGGATTTCGACGCCCGCTTCGCCGCGAGCCTGAAGGGCAGGCCGGTGGTGCTCGGCTACTACTTCAACGTCGAGGAAAGCGCGGTGCGCGTCAACGCGCTTCCCGAGCCGGTGCTGCCACGCGGCACGTTCGCCGGGCGCAACGCCGCGTTTCCGCAATGGGCCGGGTACACCGGCAACCTGCCGGCCTACGTGCGCAACGCGGCCGGCGCCGGCCATATCAACTCGGCGCCGGATTTCGACGGCGTCTCGCGGCGCGTGCCGCTGATCGTCGAGTTCGACGGCCAGTACTACGAGGCACTGTCGCTCGCCATGATGCGCGCCTGGCTGGCGCGGCGCACGGGCGAGATACCGCGCGTGGCGCCGGGCTTTCCCGAGGAGCGCCCGAACGACCTGGAGTGGCTGGACGTCGGCGGCGTCACCATCCCGGTCGACGAGAACGCGGCGGTGCTGATTCCGTTCCGCGGCAGGAAACGCAGCTTTCCCTACTTCTCGCTCGTCGACGTGCTGCGCGACCGCGTCCCGCCCGAGCGCTTGAAGGGGCGGATCGCGCTCGTCGGCACCACCGCGCCGGCGCTGCAGGACCTGCGCGCGACGCCGGTCGACGGCGTGTACCCGGGTGTGGAGATCCATGCCAACCTGCTCGCGGGCATCCTCGACAACGAGGTCAAGCGGCGCCCCTGGTATACCGCCGGGGCCGAGGCGGTGCTGCTCGCCATCGGCGGCGTGGTGCTCGCGGTGCTCATCCCGCGGCTGTCGGCGCTGTGGGCGACGTTCGTGGCCGCCGCCGGCATGGCGCTGATCGTCGCGTTCAACATCGCGGCATGGAACATCGGCGGACTGGTGCTGCCGCTTGCTTCCTCGCTCGTCATCGCCGCGGCGATCTACACCATGAACATGGCCTACGGCTACTTCATCGAGTCGCGCTCGAAGCGGCGCCTCGCGGGGCGCTTCGGGGAATACGTGCCGCCGGAGCTGGTGGACCGCATGGCGCGCGACCCGGAGCGCTACACCATGGAGCCGAAGAGCGCGGAGCTGACGATCCTGTTCTCCGACGTGCGCGGCTTCACGCGCATCTCCGAATCGCTCGACCCGGACGCGCTGCGCGAGTACATCAACGAGTACCTCACCGAGATGAGCGGCATCATCCGTGACCGCTATCGCGGCACGCTCGACAAGTACATCGGCGACGCCATCATGGCGTTCTGGGGCGCGCCGGTGGACGACCCGCAGCACGCGCGCAACGCGGTGCTCGCCGCGCTCGAGATGCAGCGCCAGTGCGGCCCGCTGAACGCGCGCCTCGCGGCGCGCGGCTGGCCGCCGCTGGCCATCGGGGTGGGCGTGAATTCCGGCACAGTCCGCGTCGGCGACATGGGATCTCGCGTGCGGCGCGCCTATACCGCCATGGGCGACCCGGTAAACGTCGCCTCGCGCCTGGAAGGCCGAACAAAGACTTACGGTGTCGGCATTTTGGTCGGGGAGGCCACGCGCGCCCGGGTCAAAGATGTGGTATTCAGGGAAATCGACCGCATCCGGGTCAAGGGGAAAGACGAGGCCATTACCATCTATGAGCCTCAGGAAAAGGACAGCGGGGATCTGCCGTTGTGGGAGCAAGCACTGCGGGCGTACCGCGCGCAGGAGTGGGACGCTGCCGAAGCCGTCCTGCTCGGCCTGCAGCGCGCGAACCCCGGGTGCGGCCTGTACGGGGCCTATTTGAAAAAAGTACAAGACAAGCGCCGCCAGCCGCCGCCGCCCGGTTGGGACGGCGTCACCGTCTTCGACGAAAAATAGGAAACCGCCTCAGATGCGCCTTCGCGTGCTCGGCTGCTCGGGCGGAATCGGCGGGCGCCACCTGCGCACGACGTCTTTCCTGCTCGACAGCGACATCCTGATCGACGCCGGCACCGGCGTCGGCGACCTGACGCTGGCGGAGCTGTCGCAGATCGACCATATCTTCATCACCCATTCGCACCTCGACCACGTCACCTCGATCCCGTTCCTCGTCGACACCGTCGGCGGCATGCGCTCCAGGCCGCTCACCGTCTACGCGACGCGCGCGACCATCGAAATCCTGAAGAATCATCTGTTCAACTGGGCGATCTGGCCGGATTTCACCGAGATCCCGACCCCCGAGGCGCCGTTCATGCGCTACCGCGAGATCGAGGTGGGCAGCACCGTCACGTTGTCCGGCCGCAGCATCACGCCGATTCCCGCCCGCCATACGGTGCCGGCGGTCGGCTATCACCTCGACAGCGGCGCCGCCAGCCTGGTGTTCACCGGCGACACCGGCCAGAACGACGCGCTGTGGCGCATCGTCAACCGCATCGCCAACCTCAAGTACCTGATCATCGAGACCGCGTTCTCCAACAAGGAGCGCCAGCTCGCCGAGATCTCGCGCCACCTGTGCCCGGCGACGCTCGCCGAGGAGCTCGCCAAGCTCGAGCGCGACCCGGAGATCTACATCACGCACCTCAAGCCCGGCGAGATCGAGCCCACGATGCTCGAGATCGAGGAATGCGCGGGCGATTTCAGGCCGCGCATGCTGCAGAACAATCTGGTTCTGGAGTTCTGATGGACGCGGGGCGCGCGCCTCGGCCCACCCCGAAGCAGCTTGGCGTGCTCGCTCCGCTCGCCGGGTTGTCGCGCGAGCGGCTCGCCGAGCTCGCCGAAGTGGCGCTGATCGAGCGCGCCGCGCGCGGCGCCGATCCCCTCGCCGGGCGCACGGCCGAGCAGTCGGTGTTCCTGCTGGCCGGCGAGATGCTGCTCAGCTTCCAGGGCGGCGGCACGCTGGTGGTGGTCGGCGACAGCGACGAGACGCGCCAGGCGCTCAACCGGCGCAAGGAGCGTCTGACGCGCGCCCGGGCGATCACCGATGTCGACCTGCTGGTCATCGACGACGAGCTGCTCGACGTCCTCGCCACCTGGGACCAGGTCGCCGCGGGGCGCGGGCGCGACCTGCTTTCGAGCGGCCCCTTCTCGCTCTCGAGCCTGCGCGCAGGCATCTTCGCGCAGCTGCCGCCCGCGCGCATCGACCAGCTCCTGCGGCGCTTCGAGCGCGTAAGCGCGGCGCGCGGCGAGAGCATAATCCGCGAAGGCGACGAAGGCGATTACTACTACGTCATCGAGTCCGGCCGCTTCCAGGTCGGGCGCATGGTCGGCGGCGCCGAGGTGGTTCTCGCCGAGCTCAAGACCGGCGACGCGTTCGGCGAGGAAGCGCTGGTCTCCGAGGCGAAGCGCAACGCCACCGTCACCGCGCTCACCGACGGCAAGCTGCTGCGCCTGAACCGCGCCCACTTCGACGAGCTCCTGCGCGAGCCGCTCCTGCGCCGCTTCGCCTTCGAGGAGGCGTCCGAGAAAGTGCGCCGCGGTGCGCTCTGGCTCGACGTGCGCTATCCGTCCGAATACCAGTACGACAAGCTGCCGGGCGCGATCAACGTGCCGCTGGCGGAAGTGCGCAACATGTTCGCCGTGCTCGACCGTACCAAGGAATACATCGCCTACTGCCAGAGCGGCCGGCGCAGCGCGGCCGCGGCTTTCTTGTTTGCGCAAAGAGGCTTCAAAGTCTGGCTCCTGGAAGGGGGGTTAAAAGGTGTGCACGAGCCGGAAATTCGGCCGGAAATTCGTTGAAAATCAGGGTGCCGGGGCTTAACATGTCAGGTCTAGCAATAAGTAGTCGCAGGGAGGGCCGGAAATGAGCGCAGTCCTGAGCCAGCACGCGCCGGCGCAGACCGATGTCGGCGCGCGTCTCGCGTTCCAGAAGCAGCTGCAGGCGGTCACGAACAAGGTCCACGCCACCAACAACATCGACGAGATCATGCTGGAGGTGAGCGCGGACGTCTGCGCGCTGTTCAACGCCGACCGCCTGACGATCTACTCGGTGGGCGAGGACAAGCAGTCCATCGTCTCGAAGGTCAAAACCGGGCTCAACTCCTTCAAGGACCTGAAGCTGCCGATCGCCGAGCACTCGATCGCCGGCTACGTCGCGCTCGCCAAGAAGACCGCCAACATCAAGGACGTCTACGACGAGAACGAGCTGCGCGCGCTCAACCCCAACCTGCGCTTCCTGCAGGAGGTGGACAAGCGCACCGGCTACCGCACCAAGCAGATGCTGGTGTCGCCGATCCTCGAGGCGGGCTCGAACGAGCTGATCGGCGTGATCCAGATCATCAACAACAAGGCGGGCGTGCCGTTCGGCGCGCTCGCCGAGGAAGGCGTCGGCGAGCTCGCGCAGACGCTCGCCATCGCGTTCAAGCAGCGGCAGAAGCCGCAGGTCGCGAAGACCAAGTACGACTACCTGATCGCGGACGCCGTGCTCTCGGCGGGAGAGTTCGAGCTCGCCGCGCGCCAGGCGCGCAAGAAGGCGATCGACGTCGAGCAGGTCCTGACCGACGAGTTCCAGGTCAAGATCCCGGCGATCGGCGCCGCGCTCTCCAAGTTCTTCGGCGTGCCCTACGAGCCGTTCAAGTCCGACCGCGTCAAGCCCGCCGACCTCCTCAAGAACCTGAAGCGCGAGTACGTCGAGTCGAACCAGTGGGTGCCGATCGACGAGAGCAAGGAAGGGCTGGCGGTGCTGTGCCTCGACCCCGAGCGCATCCGCTCCTCGCGCATCGCCTCGAACGTGTTCCCCAAGGCGCGCATCCTCTACAAGGTCACGACGCAGAGGGACTTCAAGGAGACGGTGAACCAGTTCTACGGCGCCGAAGCGTCCGGCGCGGACCTCGGCAACATGGAGGACCTGCTCGGCGCCATGAGCGAAGATCCCACCGAGGTGCTGGAGGGGGCGGCCGCCGACGAGGCCTCGGCCGCGGCCGACAACGAGCTGGTCAAGCTGGTGAACAAGGTGATCGTCGACGCCTTCAACCAGGGCGCCTCGGACATCCACATCGAGCCCTACCCGGGCAAGGCCAAGACCGAGATCCGCCTGCGCAAGGACGGCGCGCTCGGCGCGTATATCGAGGTGCCGGCGAGCTACCGCGCGGCGATCGTGGCGCGCATCAAGATCATGTGCGACCTCGACATCTCGGAGAAGAGGAAGCCGCAGGACGGCAAGATCAAGTTCAAGAAGTTCGGCCCGCTCGACATCGAGCTGCGCGTGGCGACGATCCCGACCGCGGGCGGGGTCGAGGACATCGTGATGCGGATTCTCGCCGCCGGCGAGCCGATTCCGCTCGAGAAGATGGGTTTCACCGCGCGCAACCTTAGCGAGGTGCAGAGCACGGTGAGCAAGCCCTACGGCCTGTTCTTCGTCTGCGGCCCGACCGGCTCGGGCAAGACGACCACGCTGCATTCCGTCCTCAAGTTCCTGAACACGCCCGACACCAAGATCTGGACCGCGGAGGACCCGGTCGAAATCACCCAGAAAGGCCTGCGCCAGGTGCAGGTGAACAAGAAGGCCGGCCTCGACTTCGCGGTCATCATGAGGGCGTTCCTGCGCGCCGACCCGGACATCATCATGGTGGGCGAGATGCGCGACAAGGAGACCACCAGCACCGGCATCGAGGCCTCGCTCACCGGCCACCTGGTGTTCGCGACGCTGCACACCAACTCGGCGCCGGAGTCGATCACGCGCCTGCTCGACATGGGCATGGATCCGTTCAACTTCTCCGACGCGCTGCTCGGCATCCTGGCGCAGCGCCTGGCGAAGCGCATGTGCAGTTGCAAGCAGCCCTACACGCCGGATCCCGCCGAGCTGACCTCGTTCCTGCGCGAGTACTGCGAGGAGCTGATGGCCACGTCCCGATTCAAGGCCGACCCGAAGGGCTCCATGGAGGGGGTGTACAAAGAGTGGGTCAGGAGCTACGGCAACGATAGGGGCCAGCTCACGTTCTACAAGCCGGTCGGCTGCGACAAGTGCGGCGGCTCGGGCTTCAAGGGCCGCTGCGGCCTGCACGAGCTCTTGCTCGCGAGCGACCGGGTGAAGAAGGCGATCCAGGAGCACGCGCGCGTCGCCGAGATGCTCGCCATCTGCCTGGAGGAGGGGATGCGCACGCTCAAGCAGGACGGAATGGAGAAGTGCCTGATGGGCGTGACGCACATGAAAGAAGTCCGCGCCGTCTGTGTCAAGTAGAAACGCCGCGTGAATCTGGTCGACACCAGCGCGGGGCTGCGCTTCGCCTCGGGCGCAGCGACCGCTTCCGAGGACCTCGGCCAGCGCCTCGAGCAGTTGAACCTCATCGGCGCCTCGCTCTCCGCCGAGCGCGACATCAACCGGCTGCTCGAGCTGATTCTGACGGCGGCAAAGTCGATTACCCGCGCCGACGGCGGCTCGCTCTACCGCGTCACCGAGGAGCGCACCCTGCGCTTCGAGATCGTGCGCACCAGCTCCCTGAAATACTACCTCGGCGGCACCAGCGGCAACCCGGTGCCGTTCTACCCGATCCAGCTCTACAGGGACGGCAAGCCGAACCACAGCATGGTCGCGGCGCACGCCGCGCTCACCGGCAAGACCGTGAACATCGCCGACGCGTACACCGCCGACGGGTTCGACTTCAGCGGCACGCGCGCCTTCGACTCGAAGACCGGCTACCGCTCGAAGTCCTTCCTCACCGTGCCGATGCGCAACCACGAGCACGAGACCATCGGCGTGCTGCAGCTCATCAACGCGCAGGACCCGAGTAGCGGCGAGATCGTGGCGTTCTCGGCCTCGGACCAGCGGCTGGCGGAATCGCTCGCGTCGCAGGCGGCGATCGCGCTCACCAACCGCATGCTGATCAACCAGCTCGAGCAGCTGTTCGAGTCGTTCATCAACCTGATCAACTCCGCGATCGACGAGAAGTCGCCCTACACCGGCGGCCACTGCCAGCGCGTGCCGCAGCTCACCATGCTGCTCGCCGAGGCGGTGAACGAGACGCGCGACGGGCCGCTGTCGGACTTCCACATGACCGAGAAGGACCGCTACGAGCTCAAGATCGCAGGCCTGCTGCACGACTGCGGCAAGGTGACCACCCCGGTGCACGTGGTCGACAAGGCGACCAAGCTCGAGACGATCTACGACCGCATCCACCTCATCGATACCCGCTTCGAGGTCCTGAAACGAGATCTCGAATTGCAGTCCCTCAGAAAACAGATTACCGAAAAACAGCTGCGCGACCGGGTACGCGAGCTGGACGACGACCGCAGGTTCCTGCACGCCTGCAACATCGGCGGCGAGCGCATGTCGGACGACGACGTGGCGCGCGTGCGCCGCATCGCCGCCTACCGCTGGCGCGACGTCACGGGGCACGAGGCGAACTTCCTGAGCGACGACGAGGTGAAGAACCTCACGATCCGCGCCGGCACGCTCACCGAGGACGAACGCAAGGTGATCAACCACCACATCGTCGCCACCATCAAGATGCTCGAGGCGCTGCCCTGGCCCAAGCACCTCACCAACGTCCCGGAGTACGCCGGCGGGCACCACGAGCGCATGGACGGCAAGGGCTACCCACGCGGCCTCACCCGCGAGCAGATGTCGGTGCAGGCGCGCTGCATGGGCATTGCCGACATCTTCGAGGCGCTCACCGCCCGCGACCGGCCCTACAAGAAGGGCAAGACGCTCTCGGAATCCCTCGAGATCCTCGGCCGCATGAAGCTTAACCACCACATCGATCCGGATCTGTTCGACATTTTCGTGCGCAGGAAGGTCTACCGCCGCTACGCCGAAATGTTCCTCGAGAAGGAGCAGATCGACGAGGTGGACGAGTCGCGCATTCCGGGCTATCGCCCGTAGCCTCCTGCGCCAGCCGATGAAGCGGTGGCTGCTGCTCCCGGCAGTTCTGGTGCTGTTCACCCTGTCGGGCTTCGCCGGGCTGATCTACGAGTCCATCTGGAGCCACTACCTCAAGCTCTTCCTCGGCCACGCCGCCTACGCGCAGACCCTGGTGCTCGCCATCTTCATGGGCGGCATGGCGCTCGGCGCGTGGGCTGCGAGCCGCATCTCGGCTCGCTGGCGCGATCTGCTGCTCGCCTACGCCCTCATCGAGGCGCTGATCGGCCTCATCTCGCTCGCGTTCCACCCGGTGTTTGTGGCCGCCACCGCGCTCGCGTTCGACCAGGTCATTCCGGCGCTCGGCTCGCCGGCCGCGGTGCACGCCTTCAAGTGGACCCTCGCCGCGGCCCTGATCCTGCCGCAGTCTGTGCTGCTCGGCATGACGTTTCCGCTGCTCACCGGGGGCGTGCTGCGCCTGCGCCCCGAGCGCTCGGGATACGCGATCGCGATGCTTTACTTCACCAACAGCCTCGGCGCCGGCATCGGAGTGCTCGCGAGCGGCTTTTACTTCATCGGCGCGGTCGGCCTGCCGGGCACGCTCACCGTCGCCGGCCTGCTGAACCTCATGGTGGCAGCCGGCATCCTGCTGCTGCCGCGGAAAGCCGGGGACGCGACCGCGCCTGCGGCGGCTGTGAGGCAGGAGAACTCCGTGCCGATCAGCCGGCTGCTGCTCGCGGTGGCCGCGCTTACCGGCATGTCGTCCTTCATGTACGAGATCGGCTGGATCCGGATGCTCGTGCTCGTCCTCGGGAGCTCGACGCATGCCTTCGAGCTCATGCTTTCGGCTTTCATCCTCGGCCTTGCGTTCGGCGGCCTGTGGGTGAGGCGCAGGATCGATACGGCGAAGGACACGCTGCGCCTGCTCGGCATCGTGCAGCTCGCCATGGGCATCGCCGCGCTCGCGACGCTGCCGGTCTATGTCGCGAGCTTCCAGTTCATGCAGCTCACGATGCAGTCGCTCGCGCGCACTGCCGGCGGCTACCTCGCGCTGAACGTCGTAAGCCACGGCATCTGCCTTGCCGTGATGTTCCCGGCTGCGTTCTGCGCCGGCATGACCCTGCCGCTCATTACCGCATCGTTGCTGCGCGCCGGGACGGGCGAGCGCGCGATCGGCCAGGTGTACGCCGCGAACACCGCCGGCGCGATCGCCGGCGTGCTCGCCGCCGTGCACCTGGGCCTGCCGCTCCTCGGGCTCAAGGGACTGATCATCGCGGGCGCGGCCATCGACCTTGCGCTGGGCGCCGTGCTGCTCGGCGCCGGCCCGGGCGGGGTGCGGCGCTACGCCGGCGCGGCGGCCGCGCTTTCGGCGCTGGCGCTGCTGATCGCTTTGCTCGGCGTGCGGCTCGATCCGCTGCACATGGCCTCCGGGGTGTACCGCTCCAACGTGCTCCTGCGTCCCGGGGGCGGCGAGGAGGTGCGCCTGCACCTGGACGGCAAGACGGCGAGCGTGAGCATCACCGGCGGAAGGGAGCTGCTCGCGCTGCGCACCAATGGAAAGTCCGAAGGCGCGATCCGCGTGGACGGCGCCGGGCCCACGCACGACGAGATCACGATGACGCTGTCGGGCGCGCTGCCGCTGTTTCTCGCTCCGGAGGCGCGCCGCATCGCCAACATCGGCTTCGGCACCGGAATTACGACGCATGTCCTGCTCGCCTCCGACACCGTCGAGGCGGTCGACACGATCGAGATCGAGCCGGCGGTGGCCACCGCGGCCGCCGAGCTGCGTCCATACAACGCGCGCGCGCTCGACGACCCGCGCAGCAAGCTGCATTTCGACGACGCGAAAACCTATTTTTCGGCGCGCCAGATGCGCTACGACGTGATCGTGTCGGAGCCTTCCAATCCCTGGGTGAGCGGCGTCGCGAGCCTGTTCTCCAGCGAGTTCTACCGCGATGTGCGCCGGCATCTGCGCGACGGCGGACTGCTCGTGCAATGGGTCAATGTCTACGAGCTCTCGCCGGTGCTGCTGGCGACCATCGTGCGGGCGCTCGAGGCGAACTTTTCCGATTACGAAATCTGGATGCCCAATGCCGGCGACCTGCTGGTGGTCGCGGCACACAACGGCGCGGTGCCGCCCCCCGACGCGCGCGCATTCCAGAGCGCGCGGCTGCGCGCCGACCTGGAGCGCTTCCATATCCGCAACCTGGACGATCTGCTCCTGCACCGCGTCGGCAGCCGCGCCGCGCTGGGGCCTTACTTCGCCGCGTTCGGCGCGCCCGCGAATTCGGATTTCTACCCGGTGCTCGACCTCAACGCCGCGCAGGCGCGCTTCCTGCACCGGCCCGCGGACGAGGAAGTGCCCCGGCTGCTGGAGGCGGGAATCCCGCTCCTCGAGCTCTTCGATCGCGCGCGCGCGCGCCAGCCCGACCCGGCGCGGCTCTCGCCGGGCGAGCGGCCCTGGCTCAACCGCGGCGGCTATGCCGCCCAGGCGCGCTCGGTCGGCGCCTACCTCGTCAGCGGCAGCGCCGCGGATCTGGAGCGCGTGCCGGCCACGGCTGCCGGGGACCTCGTCCTGCTGCGCAGCGCGCTCGCCGATTGCCGCCTGCGCATTCCGGACGCCACGCTGCACCGGGTGCTGCTCGACGCTGCCTGGCTCGTGAACCAGTACCTCGGCCCCGCGGAGCGCAGCGCTGTCTGGCGCGTTCTCGGTGCGTCGCCTTGCCGGGGGCGTCTCACGGAGGCCGGACAACAATGGCTGCGCCTGCACATCGCCGTCGGCGCGAGAAACGCGGGCGAGATCGCGCAGGCCGCAGGCTGGATCCTGGAGCGGGACGCCGGCCTGTCGCCCGACCTCGTGGCTTACGCTCTCGCTGCGCATATGACCGGTCTTCTGCTGCTCGAGCGCGACAGGGACGCGATGCAATCGATCGTCAGGCATGGACCCCGGGTCGGGTCGGCAGCGTCCTGGCAGCCTATTTTTCGCTTCCTGGTCGCGCATGCCCGGGGAGGCTGACCAAATTTGTCAGGCGGCGGACCGAATTCGTCCGGCGGTGTGATTTTTTGGGCGTAAATAGGCCGTTGGACGGGCGAAAAGCCTTGGCACGGTCGTTGCAGGTAAAGGGCGCGTCCGGTATAAGACCGACCGCGTTACTAATTAACGAAGGGAGTGCCATGAAACAACTGCAGAAGGGCTTCACCCTGATCGAACTGATGATCGTGGTCGCGATCATCGGCATTCTGGCGGCGGTCGCGCTGCCGGCGTATCAGGACTACACGATCCGCGCGAAGATGTCGGAAGTGATTCTGGGCATGAGCGCGTGCCGCACGTCGATCACCGAGGTCTACCAGTCCGGCCCGGCGTCGCTTATTCCGGTCAACGGCTGGGGCTGCGAGTACGGCGGCACGACGGCGACCAAGTACGTCGCGAACGTGAACACCAGCGCGAACGGTGTCGTCAGCGCCACGGTCCAGGGCATCTCGGCTTCGGTGAACGGCTCGGTGGTCACGCTGGCCCCGCTCGCCTCGGCCAGCGTGCTCGCGACCGTCACCACCGGCAACAGCATGGCGCTGTTCGGCTGGAGGTGCGGCAGCGGCACGGACGGCACGAACGTCCCGCTGAAATATCTGCCCGGCTCCTGCCGCGGCTAATAGCAGAGCTCTAGGTTCAATCAAAGGTACCCTTCGGGGTACCTTTTTTTTTCAGGGCATCCGGGGGGATGACCGAGCTGCGGTGACAGAACTGACCATTCTGATGCCTTGCCTCAACGAGGCGGCGACCGTGGGCAGCTGCGTCGCCAAGGCGCGCGGCTTCCTCGAGCGCGCGGGAATCGCGGGCGAGGTGCTGGTCGCCGACAACGGCTCCGAGGACGGCTCGTCGGCGCTCGCGCAGCAGGCGGGCGCGCGCGTGGTGCAAGTCGCGGAGCGCGGCTACGGCGCGGCGCTCGCGGCGGGAATCGCCGCGGCGCGCGGCCGCTACGTCATCATGGGGGACGCCGACGACAGCTACGACTTCAGCCGCCTCGAGCCTTTCGTCGACAAGCTGCGCCAAGGCTATCCGCTGGTCGTCGGCAACCGCTTCAAGGGCGGCATCCGCCCCGGCGCGATGCCGCCGCTGCACCGCTACCTGGGCAACCCTGTCCTTAGTTTCGTTGGAAGACTTTTCTTTGGAGCAGGCGTGGGCGACTTCCACTGCGGCCTGCGCGGCTTCGACCGCGCAGCGGTCAGATCGCTCGACCTGCGCACGCCGGGGATGGAGTTCGCGAGCGAGCTGGTGGTCAAGGCAGCGCTCGCCGGATGGCGCATTGCGGAAGTGCCGACCACGCTGCACCCGGACGGCCGCGGCCGGCCGCCGCACCTGCGCAGCTGGCGCGACGGCTGGCGGCACCTGAGATTCCTCCTGCTCTTCAGCCCGCGCTGGCTGTTCCTTTATCCGGGGCTGGTTCTGCTCGTCCTGGGGGTGGCGCTGACGACAGCCCTTTATTTCGCGCCGTTGCGGGTCTTCGGCGCCGGGCTCGACATCCACAGCATGCTCTATGCCTCGGCGGCGGCGCTGCTCGGGATGCAGCTTTGCCTGTTCGCCCTCTTCGCCCGTGTCTCGGCGCAAAACGCGGGGCTGCTGCCGCGCCGGCCGGCGCTCGACAGGCTGTTGAAGGGCCTGACGCTCGAGCGCGGCCTGCTGTCGGGCTTCGCCATCGTTCTGACGGGGTTCGTGTGGAGCGCGGCGGCGTTCTGGCAGTGGCGCGAAAGCGGCTTCGGGCCGCTCGATCCGCGCGTCGTGATGCGCGACACGATTCCCGCCACCGCGCTGCTCGTCGGGGGCATGGAGCTCATGCTCGCCTCGTTCCTGCTCAGCTTGCTGCGGCTCAAGGCCGACGGCTGATGCCGCGCGCCCTCGGCCTCGCCGGCCTCGCGGCGGCCGTCCTGGCGATGTTCTTCGACGTTCTCGTCGCGCCGGGGTCGCGGGTGCTCGGCGCCCATAATACCGACCTCGCGCTGCATTTCCTGCACTGGCGCAGCTTCGGCTTCGGCGAGCTCGCGCAGGGCAATATCGCCCTGTGGAACCCGCATATCTACGGCGGCGTGCCGTTCTTCGGCGGCATGCAGTCGGCGCTGCTCTACCCGCCGAACTGGCTGTTTCTCGTGCTGCCGCTGCCGCTTGCCGCGAACTGGAGCATCGCGCTCAACGTCTGGCTGCTCGGCGCATTCATGTATCTCTGGGCGCTGCGCCGCGGGCTGCGACCGCTCGCGGCGTTCGTCGCCGCGGCGCTGCTCATGTTCTGCGCGCCGCACTTCCTGCGCATCTACGCCGGGCATGTCGCCAACATGGCGTCGATGGCGTGGATCCCGCTGCTGTTCCTCGCCATCGACGAGTGGCTCGACTCGCGCCGCCCCGCATGGCTGCTCGCCGGCATGCTGGCGGTGGCGATGCAGATCTTCGCCGGCCATCCGCAGACGGTCTATCTCACCGCGCTCATCGCGGGCGTCTACAGCCTGCTCAGGGTGCGCAGCGCGGCGGCCGCGGCGGGCCTGGCGAGCATCTACGCCGGCGGCGCGCTGCTCGCGGCCGTGCAGCTCCTCGCCGGTTTCCAGGCGACGTCCGAAACGGTGCGCGACCGGGCGCTGCCGTTCGAGTTCGCGGCCTACTTCAGCTTCCCTGCCGAGAATTTCGTCACCGCGCTCGCGCCGGCTTTCTTCGGCGATGTGCTCGCGCACCCGTACTGGGGCAGGTGGTACCTGTGGGAGGCTTCGCTATTCATCGGCGTAGCGGGCCTCGTGCTGGCGCTGTACGGCATGGCTGCCGGGAGGCTCGCGGCGAAGCGCGCGCTCCTCGCCACCGCCGCCGTGGCCGCGCTGCTCGCGCTGGGGGACAACACCCCGCTTTTCGCGCTGCTCTACGACTGGCTTCCCTGGTTCGACCGGTTCCGCGGCGCGGGCAAATTCATCTTCATGACCGCCCTGATCCTCGTGCTGTTCGCGGGCAGCGGAATGGACCGCATATTGCGCGAGCGCAGCGTCCCGCGCAGCCTCGCCTGGGCCACCGGCGGCGGCGCGGTCGTCGTCGCCGCCGCGGCGCTGCTGGTTCGAGCGATGGACTGGAGCCCCGTCGCGCAGGCGGTGCGCGCGACGGGACAGACCTATCTCGATCACGCGCTGTACGGCGAGCCCGCGTTCCTTGCCGACTCGCGCAACTTCACCGCCGCCGGCCTCGACGTCGCGGCCCTCACCCTGGCCTTGACCGCGGTGCTGCTCTTCTGGACGCGCTGGCGGCCGGGCGCGGCGCTGTTCATCGCTGCGCTCGCCGTGGCCGAAATCTTCGCCTACGCGCGCCTCAACCGGCCGACCTTCGATGCGAGCCGCATCGTCATCCCCGAGCTGCGCGAATTCCTCGCGCGCAATCCGGGCGACTACCGCATCCTCAATCTCGTGCGGCCGAACAGCGCGATCTCCATGAAGGCGTTCGACGCCTGGGGGTACGACCCGGGGCTTACCCGCCGCTACGCCGAGTTCATCATGTGGAGCATGGGAGAGGATCCGGAAAAGACGATCGAGTATGCGCGCTTCCAGAGGTTTCACCCTCTGCTCGCCATGGTGCGCGTGAAGTACGTGGTGACGATGGAGGGCGCCGTAATGACCATTCACCCCGGCGCGACGCCGCCGCTCGGGCGCCTGGAGCTGATCGGCTCGCACCAGGTGCGCGCGGGGCGCGCCGCCGTCCTGCAGGCAATGGGCTCGCCCGGCTTCGACCCGGCCAAGCAGGTGATCCTCGAGCGCGAGCCGCAGCCCGCGCCGATCGCGGGCGAAACGCCCGGCCGTGCAAGAATCCTGCGCGAAGGGAGCGATTACATGGAAATCGAGGCGGAGCTCGAGCGGCCCTCGATGCTGCTGGTCACCGACGCCTGGACGCCGTCGTGGCGCGCGGTTGCGCTCGACGCGGGCGACGATCGCCGCTACGACGTGATGCCGGCCAACTACACGCTGCGCGCCGTGGCGCTCGATCGCGGCAGGCACCGGCTGCGGCTCGAGTATGCGCCGCCGGCGTTTCGGTTCGGCATGCTGATCTCGGCGGCGGCCTGGGCGGCGTGGCTGGCCGCAGCGGCGTGGCTGGCCGCAGCGGCGTGGCTCGCGTGGCGCGGCCGGGGAGCGCGCGGTGCCTGAGCTCAGCGTAGTCGTGCCCGCCTTCGGCGAGCGCGACAACATCGTGCCGCTGCTCGGCGCGCTCGAGCAGGCGCTCGCCGGCCTCGACTGGGAGACCATCGTCGTCGTCGACGACGCGTTCGACGGCACCGAGGACCTGGTGCGCAGCCGCGCGCAGCAGGACCCGCGCGTGCGCTGCATCCACCGCATCGGCAGGCGCGGCCTCGCTTCGGCGTGCATCGAGGGCATGCTCGCGAGCTCCGCCCCTTATCTTGCGGTGATCGACGCCGACCTGCAGCACGACGAGACGCTGGTGCCCAAGCTCCTCGAGGCGATGAAGCGCGAGAACGCCGACGTCGTGGTCGCCAGCCGCTACATGCAAGGCGGCAGCACCGGCGAGCTCGCCGCCGACCGGGTGCGCATCAGCCGGCTCGCGAGCGCGCTCAGCCAGCTGCTGTGCAAGGGGCTGACCGACCCCATGAGCGGCTTCTTCCTCGTGCGGCGCAGCTTCCTCGAGCGCGTGGTGCGCCGGGTCTATGGCCGCGGCTTCAAGATCCTGCTCGACCTGGTGGCGGCGGCGCGCGGCGACGTGCGCGTCGCCGAGCTGCCTTACCGCATGCGCAGCCGCCAGCACGGCGAAAGCAAGCTCGGCGCGCGCGTGATCGCCGAATTCTTCATGCTGCTGCTCTACCACATGACCGGGCGGCTGCTGCCGGCACGCTTCTTCCTGTTCGGTGCGGTCGGCGTAACCGGCGTCGGCGTGCACCTCGCGGTCCTCACCGCCGCTTTCCGGGCGACGGGCGGCAATTTCCTCGCGAGCCAGGCGCTCGCCACGTGGGCGGCCATGACCAGCAACTTCTTCCTGAACAACATGTTCACCTACGGCGACCAGCGGCTGCGCGGGACGCGCATCTGGCGCGGGCTGCTCAGCTTCTACATCGCCTGCGGCATCGGCGCGTTCATCAACCTGGCGGTGGCGGAGTGGCTGTTCCTGCAGTCGGTCGCGTACTGGGCCGCCGGGCTTACGGGTGCGGCCGTGGCCGCGCTCTGGAACTTCTTCACCACCGCGTCGTTCACCTGGGGCGCATCGAGCGCCCGCAAGCCTTGAGCCTGCGGGCCGCGCGCGCAGACTGGATCGCGGCCGGCGCCGTCGCGCTGGCGATGTTCGCGCTCTATGCGGCGACCGCGCCGCGCACCGTCGGCCTCGAGGACGATTCGCTCTTCGTCCTGTCGAGCTACTTCCTCGGCGTGGAGCACCCGCCGGGCTACCCGATCTTCACCCTGATCGGCCATCTCTTCACCCACCTGCCCGTGGGCTCCATCGCCTACCGCGTGCACCTGGCGAGCGCGCTGTTCGGTGCGCTTTCCTGCGCCGCCGCCTGGCTGTGCGCGCGCAGCCTGGTGCCCGGGCGCCTGCCGGCCACCCTGGCCGCCTTCGCGCTCGGCCTGTCACCGGTGTTCTGGTCGCAGTCGATCATCGCCGAGGTCTATACGCTGAACACGTTCTTCTTGCTGGTGCTCGTCTACCTCGGCCTCGCTGCCGAGCGCAAGCCCGGCGTGCTGCCCTGGATGGCGCTCGTCTTTGGCTTGAGCCTGAGCAACCACTATCCGCTGATGCTGCTCGCGGCGCCGGCGTTTGCCGTGCTGCTGTGGCCGCTGCGCGCGGAACTCGTGCGGCGCATCGGGCTGCTGCTCGTCCTGGTGATCGTGGGGCTGCTGCCGTACGCGTGGCTCATCCAGCGCTCGTGGAAAGCGCTGCCGATCAGCTTCTACGGCGAGCTCGAGACCCTGACCGAGATCTGGTTCTTCATCAGCCGGACGGGGTACGCCGGGGTCGACCAATCGGCCACCGCCGGGTGGCTCGACAAGGTGAGGTACCTCACTTTCGTCGGCAGCCAGCTCTTCGTGCAATTTGCCGTCGCCGGCACGCTGGTCGCGGCGGCGGGCTTCGCGGCGCAGTGGCGCGCGCTCGGGCGGCGCATCGGCGCCTTTCTCACGCTTTCCTTTCTCATGCCCTCCGTGGTGCTCGTGCTCCTGCTCGGGTTCGATTACGACGTCTTTCGCAAGCACATCTTCCACGTCTATCCGCTTCCCGCCTACGCGATCGTCGCGCTGTGGCTCGGACTTGGCTTCGCGTCGCTTGCGCAGCGCTACGCGCTGTCACGCGGCCGTGCGCTCCTCGCCGGCGGGGCGCTGCTCGCGCTCATCGCCGCCGCCGGCGCGTACACCAATCTGCGCGCCAACCACGAGTGGGCGGCACGCTATGCCCAGACCGTCCTCAGGATCCTGCCGCAGAACGCGATCGTGTTCGGGCAGGGAGACGCCGACCTGCTGCCGATGGCTTATTTCCACATGGTGGAGAACTGGCGGCCGGACATCACGCTGTACCAGTCGCAGGGCCTGATCCTCGGCAATCGCCTGTTTCATTCGCTGCGCACCGAAGAAGCGACCGCCGAGCGCATCGTGCGTGCAATGATCGAGCAGCAGACCGACCCGGTCGTCTTCACGCTCGACGCCTACACCGGCAATGCCCGGCGCGACCGGTGGCTGTACATCGAGGTCGACAAGTCCTCCACCGATGCGAAGCGGGTGACGGTCGACGTGCCGGAGGAGGCGGTGCGCTTCTTCGAGCATTCGGTCGCGCAGGAGAGCGCAAGCAATGCCTGGATCGCGTACTTCCAGAGCGAGCTCAGGCGCCGCTACGGGATCGTGCTCGGGCAGTCGCTGCCCCGGGGGCGCCCGCCGGAAGATGCGCGCATCCGCCGCCATCTCGAGCTGCTGGGCCAGGACTTCTACGGCGCGCTCGGGTTCGCCGAAGGGATGCTCGGCAACAAGGACGGGTTCTCCGCCGAGGCGGTCGCCGGCTACCTCGACCGTGCGAGGGCCCTGCTGCCCTCCGACGTGCCCAAGCAGCACCTCTCGGGCTACTTCCTCCTGCGCGGGGTGCTGCGCGCCAACACGCAGGACACGCCAGGCGCCATTCGCGACTTCGAGACCGCGCTGTCGCTCTGGCCGGCGCCGCAGAACGGGGCGATCGAGCCCCTCGAGACCCTCTACCGCGCCTCGGGCGATCAGGCCGCATTGCAGGAGCTGCAGAACCGCGTGAGCAAGCTCAAGCGCGTCAAACAACATTGAAGCCGTCATTCCTCGTGCTCGGCGTGCCGGCAGCCGCCTGCGCCGCCTGGACGGTCGCTGCGGGCAAGGACCTCAACTGGGATCTTCTCAACTACCACTATTACATCCCGTTCCAGCTGCTCGAGGGGCGGCTCGGGCAGGATTACTTCGCCGCGAGCGCCCAGAGCTACCTCAACCCCATCGGGTACCTCCCTTTCTATCTGCTCGTGTCGTCGGGCTGGCACAGCGTCGCGGTCTCGGTCGCGCTCGCCGCCGTGCACAGCCTGAGCCTCGGCCTGCTCTACGCAATCGCCTGGCGCCTGTTCGGCCACTTGCCGCGGCGCGAGCGCATCGTCATGTCCTGCCTCGCGGCCGCGCTGGGCGCGTCGAGCGCGGTTTTCTGGGCCACGGTGGGCACCTCTTTCCTCGACCCGCTGCTCGTGCCGCCCATGCTCGCAGGGCTGTTGTTTCTTCTTCATGGAGAACGGCCCCTTCTGGCGGGGCTGCTGTTCGGCGCGGCCACAGCGCTCAAGTATTCGAATGCGATCTTTGCGCTTGCCGCTCTTCCGCTCGCGCTTCTCTCGGGGCGGCGGGCCGGGTGGGCTTACATCGCCGGAGGCGCCGTGGCGGTGGCCGCGCTGGCCGGGCCCTGGCTCGCGCTCATGATGCGCGAATTCGGCAGCCCGCTCTTCCCGGGCGTGAGCGCCGGCGGCGGACGCTTTGCGCCGCAGGATCTCGTCTCGGCGCTCGCGTTTCCGTTCCGCATGATCGTGCTGGACCGCGCGCTTTACTCCGAGATGTTCGCGCCCGACGTGCGCTTTGCCGCGCTCTTCGCCCTGGCGCTCGCCTTGCCGGTTTTCAGGAAAACAACCCTGCAAAGCGCAGATTGGCGGGTCCTCGGCTTCTTTGCCGTGGCCTACGTGCTGTGGCTCGCGACCTCGGCGAACGGCCGCTACGGCATGGTGCTGCTGCTCCTGGCCGGCGTGTGCCTCGCGCGCATCGCGGAGCGCTTGCTGCCGCCCCGGGTCGCGCGCGTCGTGCTCGGCCTGCTGCTCGCGGTTCAGCTCGGTACCTCGGTCGTCGCCGCGCCGCCGCGTTGGTTCATCGCCGAGCCGTGGTCGCAGCGCTGGTTTCCGTACGAGGTGCCCGAGCGCGCGCGGCGCGAGCCCGCGCTCTACCTCACGCTCGAGACGCTGCCGATGGCGGTGCTCGCGCCTTTCGTGCATCCGGATTCGTCCTTCGTGAATTTCCGCGGCCAGCGCAGCCTCGCGCCGGATGCGCCGCGGCTCGTGGCTCTGCTCGAGCGCCACCGCGGGCGCGTACGCGTTCTCGGCCGCGCGCTCGAGCTCGTCGACGGCAAGCCGCCCGCGGACCAGGTGGCGGCCTACGACGGCGCCCTCGTGCGCATCGGCTATCGCATCGATACGGCCGATTGCTTCACCATCGCGTGGCGCCGCGACGATGCGGACGCGCTGTCGCGCGCGGCGAATTTCCTCAGCCGCACGCCGCCCTCGAGCGAGCCGCTCTCGCTCGCGAGCTGCGCGCTGCGCCCGGCGCCGCGCGACCCGGCGCGGCAGGAGCGCGAACGCCAGATCTCGGCCCTGTTCGACCGCATCGAGAAAGCCTGCCCCAGCCTGTTCCGCGGCCAGACCGCGGTGACCGAGCCCCTCGGCAGCGGATGGGCGCGCCATTACGTGGACCTCGATGCGCGCCTGGAGGCCTTCGGCGAGCGCATCGTGCTCAATCGCTACCGGGCCGGCGAGGTCGTCGATCTCTCGCACTGCCGATGAATGAGCGCGAATATCACGACCGGCATTACGCGGCCGAAGCCGCGCTGTTCGACACGCCGCTTTTCCGCCGCGTGCACGAGCGCACGGCGCGCCAGTTCCTGCGCTGCACCGGCGCGGGGCCGTCGCACCGGATTCTCAGCCTGGGGTGCGGCGACGGCTCGATCGAGCGGCGGCTCGCGCCGCGCGTCGGCGCGATCGTCGGCGTCGACATCTCGCCCGTGGCGATCGCCCAGGCCCGGGCGAAGTCGGCCGGGTTCGCCAATCTGTCGTTCCAGGTCACGGGATCTTCTTTGGAGGGCCCGTTCGACATCGTCGCCGCGTTCGCCTTCCTGCATCACCTCGACGACGCGGCGATCCGCGACGCGCTGCTCGGCGCGCGCAAGGCGCTGCGGCCGGGCGGGCTGTTCTACTCGAGCGACCCGAGCCGGCGGCGGCTGGTCGGCCTGTTCCGCGCCCTGGTGCGCAAGACCTACGATCGCCATCACAGCCCGGACGAGCGCGAGCTCGATCCCCGGGGGCTCGCCGCGCTTGTAGCCGAGACAGGCTTCGACCGGCCGACGATAGGCTACAGCGATTTCTTCCTCGGCCCGCTCGCCTGGCTTGCGCCGGGCGCGCCGCGCTGGCTTGGCGGCACGCTCGAAACGCTGGACAACCTGGCCCTGAAGCTCCCGCTGCTGCGCGACTACGCGTCGTCCTTCTGCCTGTGCGCCTGCTCGACATCTTCATCGCCACACTGATCGTCTTTCCGTGGGTGACGGAATGGGTCTCGTTCGAGACCGCGGGCGGCGCGTACATCGAGCTGTCGGACTACGGGGTCCCGCTCCTGGTCGTCGCCCTCATCGTCGAGGCGGTGCGGCACTGGCGGCACGTGTCGTGGCAAGCGAGGCTCGCCGCCGGCGCGGGAGTGCTCGCCACGCTCGTCCTCCTCTGGTGGCTGTTCGAGAATCACCGCGATCTCTCCACCCAGGCGATCTGGCATCTGACGCACGGCGCGAGCGCGGTTCTCGTTGTGGCGCTCGCCGGTGCGGCGATCCGGCGCCGCACCGGCGAGCCGTGGGAGCGAAGCTTTTTCGTCCGCCTCGGCGCGAAGCTCGGGCGCGCCTGGCTCGATGCGCTCGAGCGCTCGGGGCCGCGCCCGCTTTGGGTCGCCGCCGGCGTCGTGGGCTTCGCCTTGTTCTGCATTTCGGTCCTGCGCCACTGGGCGTTCGACAGCCATGGCTACGACCTTGGCATCTTCACCAACGTGATGTGGAACCTGACCCACGGCAACGGTTACGTGTCGTCGGTAAAGGACGGGATCAACCTCTTCACCGACCATCAGTCGCCCACGTATTGGCTGCTCGCGCCGATGTTCTGGCTCGTTCCGCGGCCGGAAACGCTGCTCTTTATCCAGGCTTTCGGGCTGGCCGCCGGCGGGCCGGCGTTGTACTACCTCGGCGCGGCGCGCTTCGGCCCCCGCCACTGGGCGGCCGCCGCGCTTCCCTGGCTGTACTGGTCTTATCTTCCGCTCAGGAACGCGAACGCCTTCGACTTCCACCCGGAAGTCTTCATGCTGCCGCTGTTCTTGTGGGCTTTCGTCGGATTCGCATCCGATCGCCGCTGGGCGAAAGCACTGGGCCTCGCTGCGCTGGTCGCCGCCCTGGGGGCGAAGGAATCGGCGCCGGTCGTGGCGGTCGGCATCGGCGTCGCCTGGGCGCTGACCGGCGGCCGCTGGCAGGGCGTCGCGCTTGCCGTGGCCGGCGTGGCGCTGTTCTTCTTCGACGTGAAGGTCGTGCCCCGATTGTTCGGCGGCGGCGAGTACCCCTACATCGGCCTTTACGAAAGGTTCGGCGGCGGGCTCGGCGATCTGCTGCTCGCGCCTTTCACGCAGCCCGGCTACTTCTTCTCCCAGCTCATCAACCGCGAGCGCCTGAATTTCCTTTTCTGGACGCTCGCCCCGCTCGGTTTCCTGCCGCTCCTCGACTGGCGCGCGGCGCTCGCCGCGCTGCCCCCGTATCTCATGCTTTTCCTGAGCGAGGGCGATCAGCGCGTGCGCATCGTGTTTCATTACGGCATCGAGCCCGGATCGGCGCTGTTCTGGGCGCTTCCGCTCGGGCTCGCGGCGTGCGCGCGGCGCTTCGGCTGGCAGCGCACCGGGATCTGGATGCTGGTCTGGGCGCTCGCCGGCTACGGCCCCGGCGAGCTGACGCGCGCCCGCACCTATCTGCCCGGGGCGCAGTCGGAGTGGCTTGCCGGCGAAGCCATGCCGTGCCTGAGCCCGGACGCGGCGATGGCGGCGTCCGACACCTTCATCCCGCACCTCGCCACCCGGGCGTGGATCGGCTATCCCGATCAGCTCGTGCAGCGACCGTCCGGCGAGCCGGTGCGCTGCGTCGTGACCGACCTCAAGTGGGGGCTCAACTGGCCGCTCGGCCGGGGCGGCGTCGAGCGCGTGCTGGCGACATTGCCCGAGCGCGGCTATCGCCTGGCCTATCGCTGCGGCACCTTCACGGTCTACGAGCTGAAAGGCTCGCGCTGCCTGCACTGCGTGCCGAGATGCGATTGATGATAGATTGCCCGCACCGGCTCGGAGGCTAAGCGTTGCGCCGCAAGGATTTTCTGATTGGCATGGGTGGCTTGGTGGTCGGCGTGCCGCTGGGCGCGGTCGGCGCCCGTATGAGCGCGCCGGAGCCCTCGCCGCCGCCGCCCGCAACGCCGCCCTTCCAGGGACAGATGTCCTATGCCCAGGCGGGCGAGGATCTCGTCGTCAATTTCATCTTCGAGCAGCTCAAGATCGAGGAGAAACCCTATCTGGACATCGGGGCCTACGATCCGGTCTATCTCAGCAATTCGTACCTTTTCTACAAGCAGGGCCAGCGCGGCGTGCTCGTCGAGCCGAACGTGGCGATGTGCAAGAAGCTGCGCGCCGTGCGCCCCCGCGACACGGTGCTCGAGGCCGGCATCGGAATCGGCAAGAAGGGCGAGGCGGACTACTACGTGATGAGCGACGCCTCGTGGAGCACCTTCGACCGGGCGGAAGCCGAGCACATGGTCAAGACGACCGGCGGCAGGGTCGCCATCAAGGAAGTGCGCCGCATGCCGCTCCTCGACGTGAACGAGGTCATCGCCGAGCATTTCGCCGGCAGGGCGCCCGCTTTCGTGTCGATCGACGCCGAAGGCTGGCACTTCCGCATCCTGAAATCGATCGATTTCAAGCGTTTCCGTCCCCACGTGATCTGCATCGAAACGCTGATCTCCGGCGAGCATCGCGCGATCGCGGAGATTCCCGCCTTCATGAAGGCCAACGGCTACGTCGCTCGCGGCGGCTCCTTCGCCAACACGATCTTCGTCGACTCGAGGCTGCTCGCCCCGCGTTAGGCCTCGTCAACTCAGGACCGCGAGCAGCGAGACGCCGAACGGCAGAGGCCAGCGGCCGACGACGAAGCGCTCGGCGCTGAAGACGCCGTGGAACAGACGATTGATCGGCCTCGCGGGGACCGCGGTACCGCTCGCGCGCTCCTCACGCAGCAGCCGGTCCTTGACTCTCGTGGCCGCCGCGAGCGGGAAAAGCAGGGTATTGAAGTACGAGAGAGCGCGGATGCGCAGGCCCGCCGCCGCGATCTTGCCGCGCAGCTCCCCGGCGCAATAGCGCCGCTTGTGATGCAGGAACTCGTCGTGTGCGCTCCACAGCCAGCGATAGGCCGGCACGGTGATCACCGCCTGTCCGCCGGGAGCGAGCAGGCCGCGCACCGCCTGCAGCGTGGCCACGTCCTCCTCGACATGCTCGAGCACGTCGAACAGGCACACGAGGTCGTGGCTTGCCGGCGGGAACGGGATGTCGTGCGGGCAAGCGCCCGGCCGGATGTCGAAGCGGCCGGCGGTCTTCTCGATCGCGATGGCACGCGCGCCTGCGTCGGCTTCCAGCGCGCTCACCCGGCCGAAGGCCGAGAGCATCTCCAGGTTGCCGCCGGTGCCGCAGCCGATCTCGAGGATGCGCGCCTCGCGCGGTACGCCCAGCCTGCCGATGAGCGAGGCGAGGATGGCGCGCCGTCCCGTGAACCACCAGTGGCGGCCCTCGGTGTCCGCCATCTCGCGGTAGGCGCTAGGGTGCATCGCGGGGAAGCGAGTTCCTCATGAGGCTCGATTGCACACCTTCAGGCAGCCCGCAGCGAGCAGATAGGTGAGCGTCCCGGCGAGGAGCGTAGTGGAAAAGCCCCAGTTCATCGCGATGAAGATCGCTGCGGTGGCGCCGATCACCGAGAAGGCGCCGTTCATGCCCCAGCCCCAGGCGACGATCTCGGGGTGCGCGCGATCGAGCAGGCGCATACCGCCGGGCAGGCCGACGCCGAGAAGCACGCCCACCGGGACGAGCAGCGCCGCTGCCGCGCCGATGCGCGCGGCCAGGGGCCACGCGATGGCGAAGTCGACCAGCCGCTCGAGGACCAGCGCCGCGAGCGCGCCCACCAGCGCCGCGGCGAGCAGCGCGTACAGGGTGACGCGCCTTACCGCTTCCGCCGGCACGCGGCGGCTGAGCAGGCTGCCCAGGCCGGTGCCGAGAAGCAGCGAGAACAGCGTCACGGTAAGCGAATAGACCGGGTGGCCGAGGAGCAGCACGAAGCGCTGCAGCACCGCGACCTCGAGCAGCATGAACCCGGCGCCGAGCGCGGCGAAGTACGCGAGCCATCCGCCCCAGCCGCGCCGCGGGCGCTCGCCGCCGATGAGGAGCGGGGCGATGATGAAGGCGAGCACGAGCGCGGCCGAGATCATGAACAGGCTGAGCAATGCCGACAGCCCGCTGCCGAACAGCATGTGGCCCCCGAACGCCACCTGGAACTGGTCGCGCAGCCGCGTGGCGTGGAAGTAGAACGGCCGGTCGTCGGTGGTGGCGGAGATGTCGTAGCGATAGTCGGCGACGAACCGGTCGCGGTCCGGCGCGAGGATGAGCGCGCGATAGTCGGCGAGGCTGGTGCGGTAGCGGCGCATTTCCGGCGGGTCGCTCACCTTCGGCGCCGGCACGCCGGGAGCGTAGAGCACCGTGAAGCCGAGCTCGTCCGCCGCGCGCTGCAGCCGCCGCACCTCCGCGGGCGAGAAAGGCGAGCGCTTCAGGAGGAAGGTCATCACCGCCTTGTGCTGCACGATGGCGAGGTGGCGCGCGGCGTCCAAACCGCGGCGCTCGCACGCCGCCTGCGCCAGCGACACCAGGCGCAGACCGTCGACCACCCAGCGCGTCACGGTGAGCAGCCCGTCGTCGGTGAGGTGGTCGAGGTACTCGCCGAACGCCTCCACCGTGTAGAGCGAGTTCTCGGTCAGGGTGTAGGCGCCGGCCGCGGTCGCGGCCCAGGTGTCGACGAGCGAGGCCTGGATCACGTCGTAACGCTTGCGGCTGCGGCGCACGAAGCTGCGGCCGTCCTCGACGTGGATCGCCACATCGGGGCGCGCATAGACGCTGCCGGAATATTCGCGGAAGCGCCCGAGCATCACGTCGCGCACGATGATCGGGTTGATCTCCACGCCTTCGACCCGCTTG
>Ga0180104_1000060_pt1 | contig 26821 bp, 21 predicted proteins | sample EasRiv730_16_1Da_FD_121791 | JGI IMG/M metagenome (GOLD analysis project Ga0180104, IMG submission 121791) | Soil microbial communities from meander-bound floodplain in the East River, Colorado, USA - East River metaG ERMLT730_16_1Da | ecosystem: Environmental > Terrestrial > Soil > Floodplain ... | reverse complement strand
TGCACGCATTGATCTGCGATCCGGGGCGCATCGAGTCGCTATCGCGCCGGGCGCGTCAGCGTGCAGACTTGTTCGGCTGGCCACGCATCGCGGCAGAATACACAAACGTCTTCGACACCGTGCTGGGTCGCCCCAGGGTGACTCATGCACGCCACATAGCCAGCTGAACGGTCCCGAATCGGATTTGGCGTCGATCGGGACTTTGGCGGAGGACATGGTACGGCTTCCATCGTCAATCAGCGGTCGAAGCGATGTCAGGCGCTGGCTGCTCAACATCGGGTCCGGCTACGCCGAGGCCGCAGTCGCCGGAGCGATCTATGTTGTCCTCACGCCGGTGTTGATCAGCCGCCTGGGCACGGAAGCCTTTGCCGTATGGTTGGTCAGCAACGCGATCACCTTCTACCTCGGATTTCTCGATCTGGGCTTTGGCGAAGCGCAGGTGCGTCTCCACGCCCGATTCGCGGCGGTCGGCCGCACAGCTCTGATCAAGCGCCTGCTCGCCACGACTTCGATCAGTCTCACTTTGGCCGGCGTCATGGCCGCCGTGATTGGACTCACCTTCGCACTGGGAGCACCCACTTCCTGGCTCGAGCTGTCATCCGACCTTGAAGCGGACTTTCGCATCGTTCTCGGCATTCTGGCCGTCAACTGCCTGATTGCATTTCCGGCCTCGACGCTCGAAAGCGTCTACGAGGGCGCCCAGCGCTACGACCTGCTCAATGCGCGTGGAATCGGTCTGCGCGTCGTTGAAGCCGTGTTGCAGGCTGCCCTGGTATTACAGGGTCATGGAGTCATCGTCCTGGCCGCAGTCGATCTTGCGACGACCTGCCTGGGGCTCATGATCGATCTGATCCTGGTCAATCGACTCGTACCCGGACTGATAAACATTCCACTGCGCTTCGACGCTCGACTGTGGCGGCGCATCCGGCCATTCGCGCTGTGGGCTTCGATCGATGAAATCCTGGCCGAGGGTACTGAAAACCTCGATGAAATTCTGATCGCCATATTGCTGCCGCTCGTTCTGTTGACGCCGTATGCCGTAAGCCTCGCACTCGGGGGAGTGGTGCTGATAGCGGTGCGTCCGATCATCGATACTTTCTTTCCTCTCGCTGCCGGCCTGCACGCCCAGAAACGCGATTCGGACATCGCACGACTGCTCTTTGCAGGGAGCAAGATGGCACTGGTCATCGCTGCGCCACTTGCCATTTTTCTTGCCGTATTCGGCGAATCGGTTCTGCGTCTGTGGATCCCGGATGTTGCAGGCAAGGCTTCGAGTGTGCTGCTAGCCATTCTCGTCATCAATTATCTTTTTTCCGCCTACCTCTGGACGTCGACGATCATCCTGATGGCCGTCAACCGGATTCGGCTCATCGTCTTGCTCACTGTCGCGGAAATCGCTCTCGAGTTGATTCTGATCGTCGTTCTCGCGCCCCGCTTCGGTCTGATTGGCGTAGCCGTTGCCGGCCTGTGCGCCAACGTCGGCGTCGGTGCGGCAATCGAACTGCCGATCGTCGCTCGTATGTTGCGCACCGGAGTGGGTGAGTTCGTCGGTGCAACGCTCGGGCGTTCGGTAATCGCATGCGTACCCGCCCTGATCGTCGCTCTGGTACTCCGGCATGCCACGGACACGCCTGGTTGGCCGTTCCTGACGGGGGCTGCTTTCGCCCTTGCCACTGCTGGTCTGGTCGGTTTTGTGTTGTTCGGTACGACTCTCACCGAACGCGTTCAGCTTCGTGAGGCCTGGCGAGAACTGCGGGGCGGCGCCCCAATCGCCGAATCGATTTCCCCCGACTCGGGTCGCCCTCAACCATGACGTCCGCCTACGACATCCAGCGTCTCGGCGCCGAGCACTTGGAGCAACTGGAGCGTTTGGTTCGAAAGGCCCCCCGTATCGGCCCGTACGCGGGTCGAACAGGCCCGGTCGAACTGCTGCGTCGGGCCGAAGCCAACTTTACCAACCTCAGCCTCGGTCTGTTCGACGGCGCAAAGCTCGTCGGCTATCTGCTCGCCTTCGTGGGCGATGCAGGCGAGAGCGCGCGTGCATTCGGCGTTGAGAGTCTGCAATTCGGCGTTCCGCGACCAGCCGTAATCGTTGCGGGCTGTGCGGTTACTCCTCGCCACCAGCGGGGCGTCACCAAGTTGATATTCCGCTTCAGCCAGATGCTGCGCGAGCGGGAAGATCTGCAGCGTTTACCGCTGTGCTTCGGCTGCTCCGACGCTCTTGCCAGACAGCTGGCAGGGCGGCCGCGCATCTGTCTGCGTCTTGGCCACAAACTCGTTCGCCAACAACCCGGTCTCGATCCGGACAGCGGACAGCCGCGGCAGTGGCTCATGTTCGAGCGCCCGGCACTCCTGGTCCGTAACAAGCGCCGATGCGTACGCGACGCTCTGCGATCGATCCGTGCGTATGCGGTATCGGGTCGTACAGTGGAGGTCGGGGTGATTCAAACCATGGACGATTGGGCGCTGCTCGAGCCGCAGTGGAATGGCCTTCTCGCGACCACCAACGGCGGGACCGTCTTTCAGACGTATGAATACCAGCGCACCTGGTGGGCCCATCTGGGCGTGGCGTGCGACCTGTGGATTGTGGTCATGCTGCGGGACGGCGTGCCCATGGCAATCGTGCCGCTTCAGCTGAGCCTCTTGCGTTGGTGGGGAGATGATTTCAGGTGCCTGAGCTTCATTGGATCTGCGCCGGAGAGCGATCGGCCGAAAGTGATGACAGCGGATACGTCCGAGGAGCACCTGCTTCCCCTCGCCCAATATATTGTCGCGCAAGCGGGAGCATGGGACCGCCTGTTCCTGGCCGAGCAACAGCCTGCCGACGCGTTTCCTATTCTCCTCACGCAGCAGCTGCGCGCTGCCGGTTATCCGGTCCTGCACGAGCCCGGCCTGGCTTGTCCGATCGTCACTTTGAAGTCAACCTGGCAGGAGTTTCTGAACGGCAAGACGCGAGCCTTCAGGAAGAGCATCAAGCGCAAGATCGCCAAACTTAGCGAGGCCGGCAAACCCCATTTCGAAAACGTGGAGCCCCGCGAGCCATCGCGGCTATTGCTCAACCGCTATCTCGCGGTTGAACGGGCCAGCTGGAAGGCTGGGACGACCGTGGGCGTCGCCCAGTCATCAGCGCTGATCGGCTTCTATGACAGTCTGCTCGCGCGATTCACTACCGCCGGCGGCGCGCAGTTTCATTTTCTGTCGCTGGATGGGCGCACGATCGCAGCAACTTTCGGGCTCGCATGGAACCGTTGCTTCTATTCGTTGCACGTCGCGCACGACGAAGCCTTTGCGGACTATTCCCCCGGCGTGGTTCTAACCGCCATGGAGCTGCAGGACGCCTTCGAACGCCGTGCCTTCGAAACATTCGACTTCCTGAGCGGCACAATCTCGAACAAAGCGAGTTGGGCGACAGCAACGCTGCCCTCGGTCGATCTGCTCGCCACCCGTGGCGCGATCCGCGGCAGATTGTTTCACTTGATCTATTTCCACATGAAGCCACGCAGCAAGCGCATCCTGGCGCGCTGGCGTTTGCTCGATCCTATGAGGCGCCTGAAAAGACTCATGGGTGCACGTCCCGATCCGTTTGACGATTCGGATGCGGACTAAGCCGAGGCGCGCACTGCATGCATGAGCATTCACCGAATGCAACCGATTGCTGAAGCCAACTCTGGCAGCGACGGGCTCACCTGCCGCCTGCTGACAGACCCATCAGGTTTCGAGCAACTGAAGCCGTGGTGGGATCGTCTTCTGGAGGCGACGGTCGAGCATACGCCGTGGCAGTCCTCTGACTATTTGACCCACTGGTGGCGCCACATGTCGCGCGGCAAAGCGCTGCGCCTCTTTGTGGTCGAGCGCGGCGGCGCACCTTGTCTGATTCTGCCGCTGCAAGTCTCCACGCGATTTCAGATGCTCGGCCTGCCCGTGCGCATGCTCGAGCCGATCGGGATGATCATGCACGTCAATCGCCCGCGTCTCGCGATTGGCCCCGCCGATCCCGCAGCCTATCAGTGTGCGCTCCAGCGCATTTGGAGTGAGCGCCGAGACTGGCACTTGATCCGCATTGACGAGAAGCCACTGGATGATCCCGAAGTCGCGCTGTTGCGCAGTTTCGCCCGGGAACACGGTCTACTCTATCGGGATATCTTTTCGCACGTATGCCCCTATCTCGACTTGCGCCGGCCGTGGTCCGGCTATCTCCTCAGCCGCGGGAGCAAGCTGCGAAAGAATCTGCGCGCGGCTCGCCGCCGGCTCGAACTAATGGGGAAAGTGACAGTACGGTCCTTCGAGTCACCCGCCGAGGTCGAAGAAGCGTGCGACATTGTCCAGCACCTGCACCGGCGCAGCTGGAAACGCTGGAGACGAATCGAGCACAGTCACTCGGAAGGCTATCAGCATTTCCTTCGAGGCTGGCTCGACAGCATGGCGAGCCGGGGACGCACGAGGGTTCTCGTGATGTTCTGTGCGGACCGTCCGGTGGCCGCCACGATCGCGATCATGGATGCCGCTACGTACTACGCGGCGCAGATCGTTCACGATGACGCCTATTCCCGTTGTTCACCGGGCACGCTCCTCGAGTCGATTGAGCTCGAGGAATTGATGACGAAGCAGCAGTTCGCGACCTATGACTTCCTGGGCGCGTTTCTCAACAATAAGCTGCGCTGGACGCAGAGCGTGCGTCCGACGGCACTCATATTCATCATGCAAAGATGCTGGCGCAATCTGGTGATCGATGCCTACTACTTTCACGCCAAGCCGCGGGTCAAACAGCTGCTCCGCAGATTCTTGCCGCGCGGTGCGCCACCCAATCCGATACACACGAGCTGAGCGCAACTTAAGTCTGAGTTGCGAAAAGGAATGCGAACAATATACCGCCCGCTTATGATCACGCGCATCGCAATCCTGTGACGCGCGATCTCGCCATGCCGCGGAATCGAAAGTTTGTTGTCAGAGTCTCGCTCGGCGCACTCGCGCTGTCGGTGCTGTTTGCCGTCGCGCTGTATTACGGCGTAGCTGAATTCCGCCAGCGATATCCGAATCAAGGCGTATTCAGCGGCGCGCGGCTTCGCGATAGTGCTGCCATCCTGCTCGGCACGGACGTGGCGTTATCGCGATACGAGCCGCGCCCGATGCTCGTGGTGAAGCGTGAAGCGGTGACACGCGCATCTTACCCTGCCATCGACGTTCACTTTCATCTGGAATCTCTTCCCGAGTCGGTGACTCCCGAACGCCTGGTGCAGGCCATGGATGCCGCAGGTATCGACAAGGTCGTGAACCTCGGCGGCCTGCCAGGGATGTTTGAGCACTTCGCAAGCACTTTTCGGGACCGATATCCTGACCGATTCATCCTGTTCGTCAAACCGGACCTGGGCGCGCTGGGTCACGAAGGCGGCCTCGCGGAACAGATGGAATGGCTCGAAAAGGCCGTGCGCCTCGGCGCGCGCGGCGTGAAGCTCAGTAAATCGTTTGGAATGGGCCAGCGCGATTCCCACGGTAACCTCATACCGGTTGATGATCCGCGGCTCGACCCGATCTGGGAACTGGCGGGCCGGCTGGGAATGCCCGTACTGATCCATACAAGCGAACCAGCGGCCTTTTTCGAGCCACCCGATTTTAGCAATGAGCGCTACGAAGAGCTCGTTGCGCACGCCCAATTCAGCCGTTTCGGAAAGTCTCCGTCGAGGGATGAGCTGATGGCGCAGCGTGAGCGGCTGCTCGCACGCCATCCGCAGACCCATTTTATAGGCGCGCACGTGGGCATGAACGAGGACGATCTTGGCTATGCGGCCCAGCTGCTCGATCGATATCCGAATTACTACGTCGACATTGCTGCAGTCGTGCACGCGCTGGGGCGGCAACCCTACACGGCGCGCCGCTTTTTCATTCGTTACCAGGACCGAATTCTGTTCGGTACCGACGGCGGTTTTGGGCTGAAGGCCGACGGGGACGGATGGACGCCCGAGCGTCTCTTTCGAAGCTACGTGGAGTTCCTCGAGACGGATAATGAATACCTCGAGTACCCGCTGGCTGATATCGCCAGGCAAGGGCGCTGGCGTATTTACGGGCTCGACTTGCCCGCCGAGGTGCTCGAAAAGATCTACGTCCGCAATGCAGAGCGGCTGATTCCAACTGAGGCTGCCATTGTAGAGCGGCTCGCGAAGACCCCTGCGGCGCTAAACTTACCTCCCACCGAACCCGACTAGTAGGCGTTCCTGTGGCGAATAACGGCGATAACCGTCCGCCACAGAATCTCCAGGTCAAGTATCGGTGACCACCGCCGCAAGTAATCGAGGTCGTAGTTGACGCGTGCCTGCATAGCCTCGACGTTCGCCGTGGCCCCGCGGCAGCCGCTGACCTGTGCGAGGCCGGTCATTCCCGGCAGCACCTTGTGGCGGCGCATGTAGCCGCTGATGAACTGCCGATATTCCTCGTTATGAGCCACGGCGTGAGGACGAGGACCCACCAGGCTCATCCGTCCTTGCAGCACATTAATGAGCTGCGGCAGCTCATCGAGCGAATAGCGGCGCAGGAAACGTCCAACTGGTGTGACGCGCGGATCATCCAGCCGGACCTGCACGATCGTGTCGCCGTCGTCGTTCACAGTCATCGTACGAAATTTGTAGACGATGATCTCCTCGCCGTCGAGCCCATAGCGCCGTTGACGAAATACCACCGGGCCGCGTGAGGTCAGATGAATAACGGCGGCCGTGAGCAGCATGAACGGCGCGACCATCGCCAGGATCAAGGATGTGAGAATGACATCCCTTCCTCGCTTGACGAGACCGCGGTAGCCGTACATCGGAGATTCACAGACGGCAACGATCGGGATGCCGAACAGTTCCGAACTGCGCGCCTGGATCAGGTCGAACACGAAGACGTCCGGAACGTAGTAAATCGATGCCGTGGTATCGCGCAGGCTCTCCACCATCCTCATGACGCGATGCACGTGGCGCACGGGCAGCGCGACGAAAATCACGGCGTTCCGCATGAGCTTGACGTAAGCGGTGAGCTGCGAGAGGTCTCCCAGAATGCGCGTCTCGCCGTTCGCACCGAGACGCTCGGGATTTCGATCGTCGAAGAATCCTTGAACCGAAAGGCCAGAATCCGGCGAGCGGGCGATGCGATCCGCCAGAGAGCGACTGACCGGCGTGAAGCCCGCGAATACGACGGTGCGCGTGTTGATCGGGTCGAGCAGCAGTCTGCGAATCAGCTCATTGAGCGCCACGACCGCGACGATGATCAATCCCGGCGTCGTGAACGCCCAAGTGACGAGGACGAGGCGCGAGAAGCGGTCCGAGTACTTGGTGGCATAGCCAATCGCGAGCAGGATTCCGAGGATCGCGATCCACCACAAAATGACGCGTACGGCGAGCGGCTGAGGCGTGTTGGTGAGCGACACTCCGCTCTCCTGCTGTGGCCGCGGCAGCAGCAGGCAAAGGACGCCGACGAGAATCGCGAGGACGACGAAGGGATCCGTCCATGGTGCGCCGTAAAGGTCGGAAATCACACGCAGGCTCGTCACCGCGATGATGGCCGGCAGCACGACCTGCAACCCGACCAACAACGCGAAGGCGAAACCTCTCGAGCGAAAAACGGGTCCCGTCATTCTTCAGCCGCCTTGAGGAGCGACTCACGACCCGGCGCAATCCAGTCGCGTTCCACTCACGTGTTGCTGTGTCAACCACCAATCGCGAGATTCAATTCACAAATCGGTGAGTGCAGCCATTATGTGGTGGATGCAGACGAATATCCATTAGTAATTCCGTCGATATGTCAGTCCTTGAAACTGAACGAGCCTCACGACCGATGAATTAACCACTTGATGCCCCGCGTTTTTTAGATCCGCGGGTCTACGAAGACCTGTTGAGACTGTTTGCCACGCGACGATGAATTTCTCGCGACGCTGGCTGTGTTGTATTCATGCATCGCGCCGATTCAGGCTTATGTGAAATCATGTCGCGGCCGTGGATTGGACACGTCAGAGATGAACAACGCGCCAGGCAAACTCACGACGCGTGAAACGACGTGCTCGACCAATGACATGCTCACTGCAACGGCTGGTGCGACTCCGAGCAGTGACATCAGCGCGACGTAGCCCAAATCCTGGACGCCAATGCCGCCGACGGTGATCGGCAGCATCACCACGATCCACAAGATCGGGATGACGACGAGCAGTGCTGCGAAAGCGACATCAACGCCGCAAGACAACACCACTGCCTTCGCAAACAGAATGCGGACCGCGAATAGCACCATCGTCCACCCAGCGACTCGAAGAATCACGCGCCACTCGCTTCGATACGCGAGAGAGGCTTCCGCAACGCTCAAGAGCGCGAGCCTCCAGCGCTCGGGAATGCGCATGAAGAGGGTCGACCGCACCCAGCGACGCACCGCTGGCAGCAAACAGAGGCTGGCCCCGATCAGAACTGCAGCCGTGACGATGAGCACAAGTCGCGTCACATTCGGGGGGACGAGCGTTCCGGCCACCGCAAGAATCATCGCCGATCCGAACAACAGTGTGGCGATGATGAGCGTTGCGCGGTCGACCAGCGTCGATGCAATCACCTGAGCCGGCGGTTCCCCGGCCCTGCACAGCGCGGCGATGCGCACGGCATCGACGCCGACGGAACTGGGAAGGAACGATCCCAGGAAATTCGCCGCCAACTGCATCCGCAGCAACGGCAGAAACCGCATGCGAATGCCGCGTGCCGCCAGCAGCACCTGCCAGCGCTGGTTGATGACAAGCCGATCAACGCCCGCGAGCACCGCGGCGCACGCCACCCACCACGAATCGACTTCCGTTAAGACCGCGCCCACTGCGCGCCAATCCGCGAACGCGATCACGAGCGCGAGCAACCCGAGTGAAATGAAGATGCGCGCGAAAAGCGGCATGCCAGCTCAGGCGAACTGGCGGCGCCACGCGCGCGCGCTCTGCGCCCGCTTTACGCGCTCGCGGATCATTTGTGTGATCGAGATACGCCCGCTTCCGGGCAGCCTGCGCACAAACTCATCGCTCAACCGGCTGACATGGAATGGCGAATCCCCGCGACGATTGAGCGGCCGGCCGGCAACGAGGCCCCAGTAACACGCGCGAAAACCGAGCGCTCGAGCGGTGTCGAGCGCCGCGGTTGTCCCGCGGTACATGGGAAACGCCAGCTGATTCACGGTGGCGCCGCGCAGCTGGGACTCAAGGATGCTGCGCGAGAGCGCGAGATCCTCGCCGAACGCGCGCGGCGTACCCCTGCGGCTTGCCTCCAAAGCCGGTGCACATCCGGCCAATGCTACGGGCATTGGCCAGTCAGGGACGAAGCGGCTTTCAAGCGTGTGCGACTGGAACTCCACACACCCGGAAGCGTGAACCGCTCGAACTTCCTGCCAGCTCATCGGCCGCGCAGTGGATGCCGCGTCCGAATCGTCCTCGCCGTGCAGGCCAGGAGCAATGAATGCGGTGGCGCACGCGCCGTAACGGCGCAGCAGCGGGAATGCCACGTCATGAAAATTCCTCGGCCCATCGTCAAACGTGAGCATGACGGACCGAGAAGACAGCTCGCGCGCCCCATGAAGAAACTCGACCATCTCGGCGGCGCTGACCGTACGATAATCGTTCGTCCTCAGGAATTCGAGATCCGCCTCGAAAGTCTCGGGCTCAACAAGGTGATAGCAGAACACTGGCACCCCCAGCAGCGGCTCCTTCGGCCGCCGCGCCGTCACGAAGTCGGGTAATGCACCAGTCCACAACCCCACGAGCTCGGGCGTGTTCTTGCGCCAGGCGTTATGAATAGCGTGCAACAATCCACCGCCGCTCATCGCGCGGTCGCCTCGCGGTCAGCGTCATGCGGGGCATGGTTCCGGTCTTGCATTGTTCACAGCATAGGGGCTGTCATTCGGTTCGGATACCAGCACCGGGCAATTCGCGTGCTTGACCCGGCCGCACTCGTCGATGTGTACTCCGAGTCGAGATCATCGCGCGAGAGGACTCTATGAGGATATTCCGTGCCCCCAGGGCCTTGATTCACTTCCTCGCCGTCGCCTCTCTCATCGTCATTCCCAGCCTCTGCCTCGCGCCGCCGACGTTCTGGCGGTTGACCCTGCCTCAACTCACGGTGATCGGGCTGTTTGCATTCACGTATCTCGTCGCAGCGTACCTCGTGCGCGAGCGTGCCACGGCCGGCGCAAGATCGCGGATCGCGCAAGTCCTTCTCGTCGGCCTTGCCACTTTCGGCACATGCTTTGTCGCGCTGATTCTCTGGCAATGGTGGCGACCACAGACATTCCCCCCGGAGTTTCCGTACCAGGCGCTTACGACCAGTCTCGTACTCGGCTTTACAGTCTTTGTGCTGGTGCACGTTTTCCGCCCGGGTGCGTTGCTGCCGCTGACCATCGTGACGACGTTGCTCCTCGCAGGTCTTGCAGGGCAACTTGCCTATCGGCAGCGATGGCTGCCCCGCCCACCGCAGCCCACACGCACGGTGTCGTACGTCGATAGTTCCTTGTACCTGCTCGAGGTGACAAGCTACGCGCACTTTCTCCCGACGCCCACGCGCTATGGCGGCGGGCTCGCACCATGGGACGGCGGCTATTTGCTTGCCACCGGCGATGGTGATCTCTACCGGATCGATGTGGCCTCATCCGGCGACGGGTTGACCGTGAAGCGGCTGCCGTGGAGCGTGCCGCTCAATCTCGAGGAGTTCAAGCGAGGCGCGCGCGAGGTCTTCAAGGATTCGCCATCGAAGGGTGTTGAGTCTTCACGCTTCCGCGTGGCTGACGTACTGGTACTCGAATCCGCGGATGGGGTGCAATTCTTCGCCTCACATCATTACTGGGACCCAGAAGGACAGTGCTTCGTGTTGCGCGTGTCCACCCTGCAGGGCACGCCGGCGGAATTGCACGATGCCCGCACGTCCCTCAAATGGAGCACGTTCTATCAGACAACCCCGTGCCTCACGTTCAACACCAAGGGTCCACGCGGTGTGCGATTCGAGGGGTTGGAAAATGGTGGGCGAATGGCGCTCCTCGGCGACCACCAGCTGCTCCTCACGGTCGGCGACCACGCGGTCGACGGCGTTAATCGTCCAGAAATGCTTTCCCAGGATACGGCCAGCGCGTACGGCAAGATTCTTCGCATCCAGCTCGATACCGGTGCGGCCGAAATGTTGAGTCTGGGCCATCGCAATCCGCAAGGGCTGTTTGTGGATCCGGGCGGCACGATCTGGGAAACGGAACATGGACCGCGCGGCGGCGACGAATTGAACCACATCCGGCCCGGCGCGAACTACGGCTGGCCGCTCGTCGTTTACGGTACCGACTATTCCCGCCATAGCTGGCCACTGAATTCGACACAAGGGCGCCACGACGGTTTTGAGCAACCCGTATTCGCTTTCATACCTTCACCGGGGCTTTCAAGTCTCACCGGCGTGACGGGTGATCGATTTCCACTGTGGCGCAATGACCTGCTGGTGGGATCGCTGCCCGCGGAAACGATCTTTCGCATGCGTGTCGAGAGCGATCGGCTGGTAATCAGCGAACCGATCCAAGTCGGAGAGCGCGTGCGAGACATTCTGATCACGAACGACGGCAGAATCCTGCTGTGGACGGACAGCGGCACGCTCATGGTCATCGCACCTGCGGAAGCACAGATTGGTGACTCGTTGGTAACACAGTGCACGGCCTGTCACGGACTCAGCGTGTGGGACCGCCCCTACTTGGGCCCCAATCTCGCCGAGATCGTGGGCCGGCCCGTCGCATCGGTGCGTAATTTTGCCTATTCCGAAGCCCTTCGCGAATTTGGCGGACGCTGGACTCGCAAGCGCCTCGACGCATTCCTTGCTGATCCACAATCGGCCTTGCCCGGCACGACGATGCAGTTCGACGGCATCGAGGATGTTGACCAGCGACGTCAGCTGATCGACTACCTCGAGAACCTGCCGTGAAGTGCCTCGTGACAGGCGCCACTGGCTTCACCGGAAGCCATCTCGCCCGCGCGCTTGTGCACCAAGCGCACGCAGTGCGTGCACTCGTGCGGCCCGGCAGCGCCGCCACCGAATTGGCGCAGGCAGGAGTAGACATCTTCGAAGGACAACTCACGAAACAGGACGACGTCATCGCGGCGGCTGTGGGCTGCGAGCAGATCTACCACATCGCGGCAGTGTTCCGTACTGCCGGTCATCCCGACAGCCACTACCGCAACGTCAACGTCGGCGGGACCGTGAACGTGCTGGAGGCAGCACGGCGCGCCGCCTGCGAGCGGGTAATTCACTGCTCCACCGGCGGCGTACATGGTGATGTCGAACATCCGCCCGCAGATGAGAACTATCGAGTCAAGCCCGACGACATCTACCAGCTGACGAAACTCGAGGCCGAGCGTGAAGCGCTCGCGGCGATCGGACGCGGACAACCCGTGACGATTTTTCGCCCCGGAGCGATCTACGGTGAAGGGGATCTGCGCTTTCTCAAGCTCTTTCGTTCGATACAAAAGCGGCGATTCGTCATGATCGGCTCGGGGCAGACTCGGCTGCACATGGTACATGTGGACGATCTCGTGCAGGGCATACTCCTCTGCGGTTCGCGACAAGAGGCGCTTGGCGAGATTTTCCTGCTCGCGGGCCCTGAAGCCCCCACGCTCAACGACATTGCGGCGATGGCGGCGGATGCGCTGCACGTACCGCGACCGCGGATGCATGTTCCCGTGTGGCCCGTATATGGCGCAGCGTTGTTATGCGAGATGGTGTGCGTGCCGCTCGGCATCGATCCGCCTTTGCATCGCCGCCGAGTTGGGTTCTTCACGCACAATCGCGAATTCGATATCGGCAAGGCGCAGCGACTACTGGGCTTTGCGCCACAAATATCTGTGTCGGAAGGGATCAGCCGCACGGTGCGCTGGTATGCGCGGAACGGCTACCTGGCTTCTACTCCCCGCATGGCGTAAGGATCACCTGGTAATTCACAGCCGTGCGACCGGGAGCGCCTCGAGATCATCCAGGCGCGCACCGATCGGCGCCCGTCTGCGCCTCAGATCCAGATGCAGCAGATATCTTGCAGTGTCGACGATGCGCAAGCTGAGGCAAGCGCCAGCTTGCTGTAGCCGTCCTGCAACCTGCGCTGAAAAGTCGACAGCGAGAATTCACTCTCGACCTTCGCGCGCGCGCTGTTCCCCAACCGGCGCCGAAGCTCAGAATCCTGAACCAGTCTCTGTAGGCCCTGCCCGAGAGCCTCGGCGCTCGGAGACACCAACTCGGCGCACGTGGAATCGAGCGCCTGCGTGTGCGAGCGGATATCAGTCGCCAAGATGGCCTTTCCAGCTTGCATGTATGAGTAAATCTTCATCGGAGTGTTCTGGCCGAGAATGCGTGGCGAAACGAGTACATCGGCCTGCGCCAGATAGCCCGGAAGCATCGAGACGGGACGTGGCCCCAGGAAATTCACCTTTTCACCGACGCCCAAGGCCTGCGCGCGCTGGCGATACTGGGCTACATGGGTGGAGTGGCCTCCGATGACGACCAGGCGAACATCCTTGGCCGCGGAAGCTGCCAGGCTCTCCAGCAGCAGGTCGATTCCTTGATAGCGTTCGAGGTTCCCTACATACAGCGTCAGCACTGAATCGGCGCCGACTAGTGAGCGCAGATTCTCGGTCTGTTGGTCGGAACGCTCGCCGCTAATGGGTACATCCGGAAGCACGACGACGCGATCGGCTCCCACCCATGGTCGCACCTTTGCCGCCAGATCCTCGCACACCGCGAATACAACGTGCGATCGGCGCACGGCGGTGCGTTCAATGAGCCGCAAGAACCGATGTATGGGGCGCAATGGCCGCCACTTGTCGGTGAGCTGATCAACCAGTGATGAATCCATGTCATAGATCAGCTTCCGTCGGGCGAAGAGACTAAGGATGACGGCGGGAAAAATTGCCTCCTCGACAGCGTGGACGACGTCGTAATTGCCCCGCAGGAGCATGCCGATGAACCGTGGAATGAGCCAGATGTCGCACATGATCTTCTGCCAGGAGATGCCGATCGGGACGCGCCTGACCCCCGGGGGTCTACGGGCGCGAATCAAACGCAACCTTGGGAAGTGGATATCCTCGCCGTCGTGGTACACCAGCAAGTCCACGTAGTGTCCGAAACCGCACAATGTCTCGGCAAGCAGGCGCACCGCTATCGGCGTGCCCCGCTCCTGATAGAACGGTTGCGGCGCGACGAGGAGAACTTTCATACTTGTCGTGCCTCGGAATCATCGGCTCGATCCACACGCAGGATCACGGGCGAGCCCGCCAGAGCCGTGAGGCCCACCCCCCGAAACAACGACTCCGCGGCACGAAAGGGCAATGCGCCGCGGCCCAGCCGATGGACGGCCATGGGCATGAAGAATTGCTTCACCTCGCGCTGCATCTGAAACCCGTGCCGTGCAAATTCCGCCATCAACTCCTTACGAGTGAAGCTCGAGTACATCCGCGTATTGCCCTCAAGCGACTTCTTGACGCCAAACAGCATCGGCGTGAGCGCGTTCAAGGCAAACTTGCTCGGATGGTCGATGACCACAGTCCGCCGCGCCACGCGGCACATTTCGCCAAGCAGGCGTGGCCAATCGTCAACGTGCGCGATCAGCCTCACGGCCAGCACGACATCAAAGCTGCGGTCGGGAACCGGCAGGGCGAATAGATTGCCGCGCACGAATTCGCAGTCGCGCTTGCCATGCAACTCCCGAAGATTCCTGGCGCAAATATCGTCGCTGCCATGCACCGTGACCCGCCAGCCCAATTCGCGCAGCAGATCGACCAACTGGCCATGGCCGCCGCCCACGTCCAGCGCGGCGCCGGGACGAAGACCCTCCAGCGCCTGGCGGATCGCTCGGGCCTGAACATCGAGCAGGTAGTTGCCGGCCGCCCCGCTGAAACGGCGTGCATAGTTGGCAGATGACGTTTCGATGTCCGGAGCTTTCGAGGCGTCAGCGGTCGACACGGTTTCGAGCATGATCATAGAAGGATAACAAGCTGAGACCAATCTGACGACCCGCGCTTCGCGGTGGAACCAATGCTGCCCGTGCAAGAACTCGAGGCACGCCTACGCGGCTCTGGCGGCCTCCTCGTAGCATTGCATCAGGCGTTCCACATGAAGATCGAGGTTGAATCGTTCGGAAGCGACAACACCGCGGGCGCCGCACGCACGCAATAACTGCCGGTCATTCAAAAGGGACACAACCGCATCGACGAACGCTTGCCGATCACCCGCCTTCACCAGTCGACCATCCGCGCCGTCGCTGACCACCTCGCAAAGCCCACCCACGGCGAAGCCGACGACGGGCCTACCAGCCGCGAGGGCCTCGATCGCTGCCACTCCAAGCCCCTCCGACTGAGAGGGCATCACGAACAGGTCTGAGGCCGCGAGCAGCTCGGGCACATCGTTGCGGTGCCCGAGAAAGCGCACGCGCTGATTGAGTCCCAGCTCGCCTGCGATCGCCTGGCATGCAGGAAATTCCGGCCCATCGCCCGCGATGACCAATACGACGTCCGGACAGCTCTTCGCAATGTGAGGCATCATCTCGAGCATGATTCTGTGCCCTTTCACAGGATACATGCGCGCGATCATCGCGATTACGCTGCTCGCCTGGGAAATCCCCAACGCCTCCCTGACACGCGTTCTCGTTTCGGCATTCGTGACTCGAACATGTTCCAGTTGAATTCCATTGTGCACCACCCGCAGCCGGTCGGGGCGGACGTGATATCCGTTGATTGCGACCTCGCGCACCGCTTGTGACACACACACACCCAGATCTGGCGGTCGGGAGGACAGTCGATGCAGGCCTCTCAGCAGTGTGCTCGGATACAGCAAGTCGTGGACGTGCACGATGGTTCCGGCGCGCACCATTCGAGCGACAACGCGTGCGACCAATGTCGCCTTGATACCGGAAGCGTGCACGATCCGACACCCATGTTCCCGGGCAATCGCCGCGATTTGGAATACGACCAGCGGATTCCACTTATTCGCCGAAAGAAACGTGGGAGTAATGCCGTGTTTATGCAACGCCGCCGCGGCAGGGTGAGGCTCGCGAAGGAAACAGGCTTTCAGATTGACTCCCCTGTCCACCAGTTCGGGAAGGACTTGGAGAAAATATGTCGTAAGACCGTGAGCGACGCCCGCTGCGTAGCCGAAGTGGTCCCCCATGACCAGCACGGGCGGAAGCTTGTCCCGCATGTTGCATCCTCATCGCTTCATCGGCGGGCCCTCGTCGGCGTACCCGGAGCCCTACGTACATTTCCATTCTACAGAGGTAGACGGGCTCACGAGCGCAAGTCGTGAGCGCTACAACCATTCCGCCGCGCGGTACCACTCGAACGTCCGCCTCAGTCCTTCCTCGAGATCCACCTTGGGCACAAAGCCCAGCTCGCGCTGCGCCTTCGCCGTCGAGAAGGCGCGATCCTTGGTGAAGAAGTCCAGGCGTCGCGGATACAGGGGAGGTTCGATGCCGAACGGCTTGCAAAGCCATTCGCAGACGATGGCAGCCGCCATGACGGGCGCCACCGGAATATGTCCGCGAGGCACGGGCCTATCGACAACGCGTGCGAGCGTCTTGACGAGTTCGCTGATCGTGGTAAATCGCGGTCCGCCCAGAACATATGTCTGCCCAAGCGCGTTTGGGTGCTCGCCACAAAGAATGATGCCATCGACGAGATCGGAAACGTAAGTCAGCTGATAGTGCACGTTTCCGGTTCCGATCATGCGAAACGTGCCACGATAGACCGTCTTGAAAAGCTTGAGAAAGCGCCGGTCGCCCGGTCCGTAGATTCCCAGCGGCCTGAAAATCACACCCGGCAATCCTGCGCCGATGCGCTCGCGCACCAGGATCTCGCCCTCTAGCTTCGTCTTCTGGTAGATGTCTCCGGGCGAAAATGGCGCGTTCTCATCGGCAGGAATTTGCTGGACGTCACCATGCACGCCCACCGTGCTGCAATGAACGACTCGTCCCACATGGCCACGCTCGACGGCATCCAGCACGTTTTTCGTGCCGCCGACGTTGATCCTGCGGTAGTACTCGTCGGGATGCTTCGCCTCGCGATACACCGCCGCAATGTGATAGACGACATCGCAACCATCGGCTGCACGCTCGACTGCATCCGCATCGGTGAGATCTCCCGCCCTCATGAGGATGCCGTCCCGCTCCAATGCCGCGGACTTCGCCGGATCGCGCGCCAACGCTCTCACTTCATAACCGCGGCCCTTGAGCGTCCGAGCGAGATGCCCGCCAGTGAAGCCCGTTGCACCAGTCACCATCACACGCATTTGAATCTGACCTCGGTTCCGACAAGCTCGACGACACGCCGCCGGACACGCTCGAGATCCACTTCTGTCGTTGCCCAGTTGGTACGGCGAAGGACCAGATCGTCGAGCGATTGCACGGCTTCGTCGCGCGCCGTCTGTACAAGTGCATCTTGGACAGCGCCAGTGTTCTGTGCCCACAGTCGATCAGCGTTGATCAGCAGTTCAGTCGCGGCCGAGATCGGCAACTGCACGTCATTGTCGTGGCGCGCGGTACCCGGGCGGGCCGCCAGCCCCATCACGTGAAGGATTTGCAAGGCGACATCGTTCGCGGTCGTGAACTTGACGCCCGAAATGCTGAACAAACCCCGTAGTCCGCCGGCCTTACCGTGGTCCCACAGAACTTCCCTCTTAACTAACTCTGCCCTACCCTCGGCTCGCGCCGGCAGCAGCCCGGCAAAAACCCGCTGCACGTTGGTCAATCGCACGTCGAATCCTGGAATGGCTGCGCGAAGTTGCGCCAGACAGTTCTCGAGTTCTTCCTCGGTCGGCGTCGCCTCCGTCGTGCTGGACGGCCTCGGCAGATGCACTGTTCCGGCAAGCACGGTGTGCTTCTGCGGCACGAGAAAGAGAACCTGGGCATCGGGCTGCGGCGCCGTTACGGCGAACGCCGAATCGCCGGGTAACGTGGCGTCGAGCAGTACGTTGAACGCGAGCGATGGGCGGAAGAGCGCAGCGACATCCCCTCCTCGGCCCTCGGCCAAAGTACGTACCTTGGGACCCGCACAGTTCACGACGGCTCGCGTCCGTAGCGTGACCTGGGCACCCGTAAACCTGTCTCTCACCAACACGCCGCGTACGTTGCCGCCGTCGGCAACGATGTCCTCGACGCCCGCGTAGTTCAGCGCAATGGCGCCATGCAGACAGGCATCTCGAAGCAACTCAATCAGAATGCGCTCCGAGCTCACCATGAAGTAGTCATTCCAGCGCGCGGCCCCCTGAAGTCCGTCGAAGCGAACGAGCGCAAACTCGCGCTGTGTCGCCGCTGCATCAAGGATGTCACTACGCTCCAATTGCGCGTGTTTCGCCAACCCCACATTGCGTCTCATGCTCAACACGTCGTTGACCAGCAGCGCGAGGCGCATGACGGACAGACGCTTCAGTCCCTCTCCATAAAGGGGCATTACGCAAGACAGCGGCCGCACCAGACCCGGAAAACACCTCGCGATCCGGCGCCGGGCCGCGACGGATTGAAAGAACCGCCGCAAATCCACGCTTTGCAGGTACCTGAGACCGCCATGAACGATGCGCAGCGAGTTCCAGCTGGTCCCGCTACCAAAATCGTTGGCTTCGCACAGACACGCTGAAAGGCCGCGCCGTGCCGCCTCCTGCAGCAGCGACACCCCGTAGATGCCACCGCCTACCACGATCAGGTCGAAATCACGATCGGTCGCGCGCGACAGATCACGCAATATCACGATGCGACCGCCCAGCGCTCGCGCCACTTCTCGAAGACGAGCAGTGACCACAGCAGGTGACTGTGATTCGCGCGATTCCCGAGATGCTCGAGCCACAGGCGCTCGACGACTTCCGGCACAAACAGACCTTCGCGCCTGAGTCGCTCCGGTGCCAGATAGTGCTCGACCAGTCCGCGAAACTGCTGCCTCAGCCAGTTCTTGATCGGAATGCTGAAGCCTTCCTTGGGTCGATAGACGCATTCCCGCGGCACGTGGCGAGCGGCGATGCGCTTCAAGAGGATCTTGGTGTGCGATGCGTCGTACTTGAGTCGCGACGGCAGCCGGAAGGCGAACTCGACGACTTCGCGGTCGAGTAATGGCACGCGCGATTCAATCGAACAGGCCATCGACATCCGATCCACTTTGGTCAGGCAGTTATCGACGAGATAGCTGCCGAGCTCGACGTACAGCGCGCGATCCCGCGCGTCCCGATCCTGTGCCTCCGCACGCAATGAAAGTATGTGCGCGCCGACGGGTGTCGCCACTGCACGCCGTGCATCACTCGTCAGCAATCTGGCGCGCACGACCTCGTCGCAAAAGACACGCCAGCGCGCATGACCCCAGGCGGGGTCGAGACGCGCGCCTTCTACGAAGCGCCTGGCCTTGTTGACGAGACCTTTCTTCGCGGCGGTCGGGGGCAGAGCTTCAATTGCGGGCTCGAGCACTCCGCGTCTCAGCCAGGCCGGCAAGCGTTGCCAGGTTCTGAACTTCTCCTCGGCGAGAAAAGTCTCGTAGCCCCCGAACAGCTCGTCGCCACCATCGCCGGAGAGCACCACCTTGACGTGTTTGCGCGCCAGTTTCGAGACGAGATACGTCGGGAAGATCGAGAAGTCCCCGATCGGATCGTCCATGAAATGCATCAGATGCTCGAACAGTTCGAGCACGTCAGGACGAATGATTTCGATGTGATGATGGACTCCGAGATGATCGGCAACACGCTTCGACCACTCGGTTTCGTTGTAACTCGGATCGTCGAAGCCGATGCTGAAGGTTTCGGCCTCGCCCATGGCAGCAACAACGAGCGAGCTATCGACCCCGCCGGACAGGAATGCGCCGAGCGGCACGTCACTGACGAGTTGCCTCTGGACCGCGCGCCGGATCACCCCATCGGTCTCCTCTTCCCACTCGGCATCCGTGCGGGCTTGTGGTTCGCTGCCGGCGGCCGACAGCGGATTCCAGAAGCGCCGAACGGTAGTGACGCCGGTATCGAGGTCGATCTCGAGCGAACGCGCCGGCTCCAGTCGCTGGATATCGATAAGCAGCGTTTCGGCGCCCGGCACGTATTCCCACGAGAGGAACTGCGCGAGCGAATCGACATTCAAGCGTCGCCCGACGCGTCCAGACGCCAGGAGCGCCTTGACCTCCGAGCCGAAGACCAGTCCGTCCGCGCTCTGTGCGTAATACAGCGGCTTGATGCCTACGTGATCACGTGCCAGCACGAGCCGACGCCGGGTGCGATCGTATAGGGCGATCGCGAACATGCCGTTGAGGCGGCGTGGGAATTGGATGCCGTCCTCTTCCCACAGGTGCACGATGACCTCCGTGTCTGAGGCCGTGGAGAAGCGGTGCCCCTTCGATTCGAGCTCGGTTCGCAACTCACGGTAATTGTAGATCTCGCCGTTGAAGACGACCGCCACAGTGCCATCTTCGTTGAAGATCGGCTGGTGACCGCCTGCGAGGTCGATGATTGACAGACGTCGCATGCCCATCGCAACCGGCCCTTCGACCAGATACCCGTCGTCGTCGGGTCCGCGATGGATCAGCGAATCGCACATGCGGACGAGGTCATCGCGCGAAGGCGCGGTCCCGCGCCACGCGACGATCCCCGCGATGCCGCACATCAGGCCACGATCTCCAGCAACTGCCGGATCTTGCTCTCGTACACCGGACGCGCGTAGTCGCGTTCATACAAGGCGCGGGCGTTGTCCGCCCGTTCGGACGTGCGTCCCAGATCATCGAGTGCAGCCAGGAGGCTGATGGCCAGCGATTCAGGTTCGGGGTTGGCCAGATAGCAGACTCGATCATCGAGTATCTGCGTGTGCGACCAGATTCGCGTCGCGACCAGCGGCTTGCGGCTCGCGAGCTGCTCGTAGATCTTGAGCGGCGTGTTGGTCCCGTGAATGCGGGGCGATACGAGCACCTGTGCAGATTGCGTGTACTTCATCGCCTCCGTCTTTGAAACGCGCCCCGTCAGAAGGCAGACTTCGTTCAGTTCCAGGGCAGCCACGAGTGTCCGAATATTCTGAACCTGCTCGTCCGTGCCGCCTACGAGCAGAAGGCGTGCATCGGGTCGCATTGAGACCACCTTCGCGAAGGCTTGCACGAGAATCTCGATTCCCTGGTAGGCCTCAAAAGTACCCGCATACAGGATCACCACATGTCGCGGACCGAACTCGACCTGAACACGGGGCTTGCTGGCCGCGCCCTCAGCCGTTTTAGCTTTCAGTCGCACATCGTCGAAGATGCAGTTCTCAATCAAGAAGTGGCGGGCGGCGCTCACTCCGGATTTGAGCGCGTAGTCGCGCAGATCCGGACATATCGTGACCACGGCATCGGCCGCCTTGAGCGAGCGATCCTCCAGCGCGCGAAATGTCCGAATCAGCAGCCCGGACTTGGTGAACTTGAAGTTCTCGAGTTGCTGCGGGAGGCTCGAATGCATGTCGTAGATGAGGCGGAAACGGAAAATCCGCCTCAGCGGCCGACACCAGAATACGGCCTCTTCATGGGCATGAACGACGGGATAGCGGTATCTCGCGAGCAGCCCGATCGTCCACATGCCCATCAACAAGTCGAGAAACAGCTTCCTCCAGGACGGACCGACGGGAATCGGTTCTAGAAGCCGCAAGCGCGGGATTCTAACGATGCGCACGCCAGTAATATCAACGTCCTGCCCGGTTCCATAGGTCAGGAGGTCGATGGAAACGCCCTGTTCCGCCATGACGAGCGCCCGGTAGTACACGCTGAGCGGTGTCCCCCTGGGCGAGAAAAAAGGCTGTGGCGCGACGACCAGCATCTTCATCGGCGGGCGTTCCGAAACAATGGGTTATAGAGCTGTATGCCCAGCTGATTGACGACGAAGCGGACGGGCCCCGAGGCGTGCCCGAAGCGCGGCGGCGATTCCCGAAGACTCTCCAACCACGACCGCAGCGCCTTCCAGGGTGCCGATTCCTCGATGTCCACCCCGGCAAGGAAGCCGAATTGGCCGACTCGACGATAATCGCGCGCAAATGGGAATGGGTCGGTACCGGGTATCACCCGAAAGCCTTCGCGTTCTGACCGGCGAATGAGCGCCGGTGCGGCCAGGACTGCCAACCGGCTGCCATTATCTCCCACGGACAGAACACGCGCGCCCGCTGCGTGCAGTGCCTCCTGCACGAGCCTGCCGCGAGCGCCCAGCCACTTACCAAAGCCCCAAGGCAGCACGGTGAGCGCCCCAGAGCCACGAACCGCAGCCACCGTATTGGCCAATGACTCACCATCGGAAAACTCCTGTCGCGTGCCCAGACCTAGCACCTCGAGTCCGCCTCGAGCTCGAACCTGGCGGCCGCAGACAATGGCGATAGCCGCACCCGCCTTGCGGGCTAACAGCGATTCGGGCTCCTGAGCCGCAGGCTCGAAATGCCATCCACCGTGCGTCCTATCCACGTCTATCTGCTCAAATACCCGCTCACCGGCCGCCTGCGTCAGGAGAAGCGCGCCCAGCAGGCCGTTGCCACGTCGGGCGACCTCACGGAAATTCTCCGCTGCCGCATCGAGCGTCAGTGGCACCAACTCAGTGCGATGGAAATGAACGTGACCGTCCACCGGGCATCCGCCGACTCTTGTCTCGTTTTGGATCGCGGTCACCTTCTGTATACCGAAGCCATCAAGCGCTGCCGACCGGCATGGCTATCTTCTTGACATAAGGCGCGATTTTGCGCTTGCTCGCCACGCTATAATTCGGCTGCAAGATATTGAGAATAGCGGGGTCGTCTGCCCTGCACCAATCAGCCTTGAGGATTCGCTATCCGTGGCCGAGCAGATGAAGTTGTCCGTTATCGTCCCCTTCTACAACGAGGAGGACAATATTCAGCGGATGTATGCCGCGATAGTCTCTGCCGTCGAGCCCATCGGCGCACCGTTCGAGATCCTATTCGTCGATGACGGCAGCAAGGATGCCACTCTACGCTTGGGAAGCGAGATTGCCCGCCGGGACCCGCGCGTCCGCGTCATTCGGTTCCGCCGCAATTACGGACAGACACCTGCCATGGCCGCCGGCATCGAGCATGCCCACGCAGATATTCTAGTCACTATGGACGGTGATCTGCAGAATGATCCGGAGGACATCCGGGAATTCCTCGCGAAAATCGACGAAGGCTACGACATCGTCGTCGGTTGGCGATTCAACCGGCAGGATAAGCTGCTGTCGCGCAAGATTCCCTCGCGCATCGCGAACTGGCTCATCGGCAAAGTGACGGGCGTTCCCATCAAGGACAACGGCTGCTCGCTCAAGGCATACCGTGCATCGCTCATTAAGCAGATCCCCCTGTATTCCGAGATGCACCGGTTCATTCCAGCCATGGCCTCGATCGCCGGACCGCGCATCGCGGAAATCAAAGTGCGCCATCACGCGCGCCAGTTTGGCACGTCCAAGTACGGTCTGTCGCGCATCTACAAGGTGCTGCTCGATCTCATGGTGATCAAGACGGTCGCGGCGTTCGCATCTCGACCGATGCGCTGGTTTGGACTTCTCGCGGTCCCCTTCGCGCTCGCCGGCGCACTCATGCTCGTACACTCGTTGTGGATCTGGTCGGGAGAGGCGGGCTCATTGCCGCTCCCGGTGGCGGCCACGGGCATCATCCTGCTCATGTCCGCATTCATCCTCGTTTGTAGCGGAGCCCTCGGAGAATTGGTCTACAAGCTGGGCGACGTGCGTGAGCGCGAGTTCTCACGTCTGACCGAACGACTCTGGAACCCGCAGTGAGCGTGAGCGAAACCGTTGAGCTCAGCGTAATCATCCCGGTCGGCCCTCGTCATGCGGATGCACTGGCGTTGTATGCTGACTACCGGCGGGGTCTAGCCGCGATCGGACGAACCTACGAGATCATCTTTGTGCTCGATGGCCCACAGGAGAATTTTGCGCGGGGCCTGGAGACGCTGCGCGCTCGGGGCGAGCAATTTGTAGTGATCGGACTGACGCGCCGGTTCGGCGAGGCCACCGCGATCATGGCCGGGTTCGCGCGCACGACCGGCGGGATTGTCGTCATCTTGCCCGCGTACCATCAGATCAAAGCATCCGCAATCGGGCGCCTCGTGGCAGCCGTGGACAACGGCGACGTCGCAATCGGGCGACGCTGGCCGCGCGCGGGTGGTGTGCTCGAGCGGTTCCGACGCGCGGTCTATCACGGACTGCTCGGATGGGTGACGCGCGTGCAATTCAACGACATCGCCTGTGGTGCGCGCGCACTGCGTCGCGAAGTTCTCGATGAGGTCGAGCTCTACGGCGATCAGCACCGCTTCTTGCCGTACCTCGCTGACCGGCACGGCTTCCGGATCACCGAGGTCGACGTCGCGCAGTCCCCCGAGGATCGCTTCACCGGTACCTACGCGCCACAGGAGTACCTGCGCAGTCTGCTCGACATTTTCACCGTGTTCTTTCTCGTGCGCTTCACCAAGAAGCCATTGAGATTCTTCGGCATGATCGGCGTGTCGACGTTCAGCCTGGGCGCGCTCTGGATGTTGGTGCTTGTGATTCAGAGACAATTCATGGACCAGGCACTCGCAGACCGGCCGGCAATGCTCCTCGCTTCATTACTTCTGGTTCTCGGCATGCAGATTTTCGCGCTGGGATTGCTCGGTGAGCTGATCATCTTCACGCATGCGCGTCAGCTGAAGGACTATCACGTCGCCGAGATCATTCACTACTCCAGACCGACGCTGGTGGAGGGAGAGCCGAAGAGTGTCGAGAGCACTGCCAAACGGTGATACCGGCCGTGTCGGGACTAGGCCCGCCGCGACGTTCCGCCTGGCCGTACGAGCAGCGCCACGCCCAGCACGATCAGCAACGTGCCTCCGAGCTTCAGCGGGGTGAGCACCTCCCCCAGCGCGGCGGCCGAGATGGCGGCCAGCATCATGAGACTCAGACCCACGACGATGGGATAGGCCAGCGAAAGCGAATAGCGCCCGATAAGCACTATTCCCAGGACAATTCCGGCGCCGTAGATCACGATCCCCGCCACCAATGGGGCGCTACGCAATGCCTCACGCTCCAACCCGCTCTTCATAAGCACAATTCCCAGAGCACTGCACAGGGCGGTGGCGATGGCCAACAGAAGGCCGCGCCCTGACAAGCTGTCGATCATCGAGGCACCCCTCCGACAAAGGTCATGGCAATCCCCGTCGTGATGAGGACAGTCCCTGCGAGCTTTCGTCCGGTAAGACGCTCGCCATAGAAATGCGCCCCCGCCAGATTGGTCGAAAGCACCGTGCATCCGATGGCGATGGGGAAGACGGTGCTCGCCTCGCCGTCCTTGAGCAGAACCATCAGCACGGCAAGCACCACGGCGTAGAGCGCACCACCCAGCGCCAGCCAGCCGACCGCCGCGCTGCGCCCGCCCGCAGCGAACCTCGGCACCGCGGTCTTGGCCGCTGCCATCGCTGCAGTATTCAGGACTGCATACGCGACATAGAGAAATGCGTGAAACAGCACTTGCGGGGACCGCGCTATCTCGCTTCAGGGCTTCATGAGATGAAAGTGCAGGCCCTTCGAGCTCAGCGGCACGTTCTGCAGAAGCCGCGATTCGAGGTAGGCGGCGCGGTTGGCAAGCTGGGCGATGCGGCTGACGAGGGAGGGCTTCGCTTGCGCGGCCTGCCCCCGATAAAAGACGTTCTCCTGGCCACGCCAGAATTCTTCCATTCTGCGTCCAATTCCCGGCGCCTTGAAGCTCGCAAAGAAGACGGCGTCCAGTGTCGCGCCGATCAAATGATAGCTGTACGCCAGCTTCACGATGTGGAAGCGTGCTGTAAACCAGTCCAGTAGCTCGCGGCGGCTGTAGGCGTGATTGTGATCTTTCGTATCGCGATAGATATTCGGGTCCAGTAGGCGGAACAAACCATGTGGTCCCGGCCCACCCTCCGCCGGAACGAATCCAATGAATGATCCGCCGGGGCGCAGAACACGACGAATCTCGTCGAGCGAGCGTTCTATGCTATCCACGTGTTCGAGTACATCGCTTGACACGACGACATCGAAAGTATCCGTAGCGAATGGTAAGGGCGCATTCGACGCGACGTGATAAAACTCGAAATCGACCGCGGTATGCGCCTCGCGAATGTCGACTACCACCAGGCGTGCCTGTGGTCTCACCTTGCGGATCAGATGAAGGTGCTTACCTTCTCCGGCGCCGTAGTCGAGCACCGCTGGAGCCGTGGCCGCCGGCAATTGATCCAGAATCCACCGCGCCTTCAATCCGACAAGGTCTCGGCTGGTGGGATCCGGCGCAAAATCGCCGTAAACCCATGCATCGGGAGTGCCAGTCATCTTTCCTCTCGAGGGCACCACCAAACAGTGATACGCGCCGCTTCGGGCACGCCGATCGCCCCGCACTGCTCCCGCGCCACGGCGGCGGTGCTCGCCGGCACGCCATGCTCGAGACCGACCTTTTCCGTCTCAGCGATAATCAAGACCCTTTTTTGGGTGCTCAGCAGCCGGACTAAGGACTGTGGCGCGCTGATGGCGCGGCCGCCGGTGCGCGCATCGATGCCGAATTCAGTACCCGTATCGGTTTCCGGCACGGTGCTTGCGTTGAGCTCGTAATCGTAACGGCCGAGATAGTAGATCGCCTTCATCGCATTAGACGTCACGATTGCGTCGGCCGCCGCGGCCAAAGGTGAAAGCACCGCCCGCGCGCTGGACCAGCTCGTTTCGTCGCCGTATGCCAGCACCTTGGAATAGGGATCCAGCCCCAACAGGAGCCGTGCAGTGCGGTAGCCCTCCTGCGAGGCGGCAAATGATACGCCAAACGCCGCAAGAACCAGGACCGGCGCCATTCGACCGAGCATTGGCCACCGACGCGTGAAGCT
>Ga0180104_1000059_pt1 | contig 27206 bp, 21 predicted proteins | sample EasRiv730_16_1Da_FD_121791 | JGI IMG/M metagenome (GOLD analysis project Ga0180104, IMG submission 121791) | Soil microbial communities from meander-bound floodplain in the East River, Colorado, USA - East River metaG ERMLT730_16_1Da | ecosystem: Environmental > Terrestrial > Soil > Floodplain ... | reverse complement strand
GAGCATGACGACGGCGATGGAGGCGAGGCAGACCGCGGCGAGTCCGCCGCTCGCCGCGTACAGGCGGTCTAGAAACCGCCGCAAACTATTTTTTGGAGCGGTAGGCTTTGAGGATCGCTTGCCCGTCGGCGCCGGCGGCCTTTTCCCACTCCTCGGCCATCTGCTGGCCGACCTTGGCGAACGCGGACTTCATGCCGGCGTCGGGATCGCGCACGGTCATGCCGTTCTTGGCGAGCGTCTCGTTGCCTTCCGTCTCGCGCGCCTTGGACATCTCCCAGCCGCGTTTCTCCGCGGCGGCGGCGGCCTTCATCACCGCGTTCTGCTGGTCCTTCGGCAGCCGCGAGAAGCCGCGCTGGTTCGCCACCACCACGTTCTTCGGGTGCATGGCGCTCGTCTTGTAGTAGTTCTTGACGAATTCCCAGGCCTTGGTCGAGGTGCCGGTGGCCGACGAGGTGATCATGGCCTGGATCGCGCCGGTGGCGAACATCTGCGGCACTTCGGGCACCTGCACCACCGTCGGGCTCGCGCCGAGCAGCTCCGCGAGGCGCGCCGTCATCGGGCTGTAGGTGCGGAACTTCGTGCCCTTCAAGTCGCCGACGCTCTTCAGCGGCTCCTTGGTGTAGATGCCCTGGCCGGGCCACGCCACCGAGTAGAGCAGCCGCATGCCGCGGCCCTCGAGCTTCTTCTGCAGCACCGGCTTCTGCGCCTGGTAGAGCTTCCACGCCGCGTCGTAGCCGGCGGCGAGGAACGGCACGTTGTCGGCGTTGAACACCGGCTCCTCGTTGCCGAACTGGCCGAGCACGAATTCCGCGATGTTCACCTGTCCCGTGGACACCGCGCGCATGATGTCCGGGTGCTTGATGAGCGAGCCGTTGGAATGCACCACCAGCTCGAGCTTGCCGCCGGTCGCCTTCTTCACGTCCTCGACGAAGGTGACGACGTTACGGGTGTGGAACTCGCCGTCGGAATACGGCGTCGGCATGTCCCACTTGGTCTGCGCCTGCGCGGCGCCGAAAGCAGCGAGGAACAGGAGCGTGCTGCGGACGATCATCAGAGTCTCCCTGTAGAGGATTCTGAATCTTAGCTCAGTTCGTCCAGCACCATGCCGGCGAGGGCGAGGCTCGAGGTGAGCCCGGGCGACTCGATGCCGAAGAGGTGCACGAGGCCCGGGATGCCGTGCGCGCGCGGCCCCTGGAGCGCGAAGTCCGGCGCCGGCTCGCCCGGACCGACGGTCTTCGGCCGGATGCCGGCGTATCCCGGCGCGAGCGCGCCGTCGGGCAGGCCCGGCCAGTAGCGCCGGATCGCGCAATAGAAGCGCTCGGCGCGCTTCGGGTCGACCGCGTAGTCGATGCGCTCGACCCATTCGACGTCCGGGCCGAAGCGCGCCTGCCCGGCGAGGTCGAGGTTAACGTGCACGCCGAGCCCGCCGGGCTCGGGAACCGGGTAGACGAGGCGCGCGAAGGGCGAGCGCCGGGTGAGCGTGTAGTAGTTGCCCTTGGCGTAGTACTCCGCTGGCGCATTTTCCTTTTCGTAACCTTGGATGAGGCGAGCGACGCTGGGTGCCCGCAGGCCGGCGCTGTTGACGAGCGTCCGGGCCTTGATCGGATCCGCTCCGGTGACGTGAACCACGAAACCGTCTTTCTCGACAAAACCCTTCTCGAAACGGCTCTTCAGCGCGAGCATCGCCCCGCGGTCTTCGGCATCGCCCAGATAGGCGAGCATGAGCGCATGGCTGTCGATGATGCCGGTGGAGGGCGAATAGAGCGCCGCGACGCACGAGATCTCCGGCTCGAGCGCGCTCGCCTGCTGCCGCGTCATCCAGACGACGTCGGTTACGCCATTGCCGTGAGCTTTCTGTTGCATGGAAAGAAGCTCTCTTTCCTGGTTTTCACTCGTCGCCACGATCAGCTTGCCCGAGCGCCGATGCGGCACGCCGTGCGCCGCGCAATACTCGTAGAGCAGCTCCCTGCCGGCGACGCAGCTGAGCGCTTTCAGCGAGCCTTTCGGGTAGTAGATGCCGGCGTGGATCACTTCGGAGTTGCGCGAGCTGGTATGCGTGCCGATCGCGTCCTCCGCTTCGAGGATCACGACCTCGCGTCCGGCGCGGGCGAGCTCGCGCGCCACCGCCAGGCCGACCACGCCCGCGCCGATCACCACCGCGTCAAGCTTTTCCACGGAAGAGCTTTCGCTCGAGGAGAAACGCCGCCACCCCGGCGCAGGCGCCCAACGTAGCCATCGGCCGCGCGGTGCCGTCGAACGCCAGGCCCAGCCCCGCGCTCACGAGCGCGCCGACGGTGAAGCCGGTCGCGCCGATCAGCGAGGCCGCGGCCCCGGCCGAGCCCGGAAAGGGCGACAGCGCCGCCGCGGTCGCGTTCGACACGATGAGCGCGGTGCCGAAGAGGAAGACGAGGAATGGAAGCACCACGGCCGGCCAGTAGCCTGCGCCGGCCCATGCGAGCGCGGCGGCGGCGGCGCCGGCGGCGAGCATGAGCGCGGCGCCGAGACGCAGCAGCCGCGGAATCCCGACGCGCAGCACGAGCCGGCTCGAAGCCCAGGCGCCGGCGATCTGGCCGACCATCACGGCGGCGAACGCGAAGCCGTAGCCGACCGTGGACAGGCCGAAGCCACGCACCAGCACGAAGGCCGAGCTCGACACCCAGGCGAGGATCCCTAGGTGCGCGCAGAGCACGAGGAGGAAAGGCGCGACGAAGCGCCGCTCGCCGAGGATCCGCGCAAAGGTGCGCGCGATATCCGCCGGGTGGATCGAGCTGCGCTCGCGCGGCGCGGTCTCGCGCAGGCCGGCGAGCGCAGCCACCAGGAGCAGCGCCGCGATCGCGGCGAAGCACCAGAAGATCGCCCGCCAGCCCGCGTGCCCGGCGATTCCGGCGCCGGTGAGCGGCGCGGCGATCGGCACGATGCTGAACACGATGGTCATGCTGGCGAGGAGCCGCGCCGCCTGCTCGTGCGCGTGCAGGTCGCGCACCACGGTGCGCGCGATCACCGCGCCGCTCGACATCGCGAGCCCCTGGACGAGACGCGCCGCGGCGACCGCGCCGACCGAATCGACCCGCGCCGCGACCACCGAGGCCGCCAGCATCGCCGCGAGCCCGGCGCACAGCACCGGCTTGCGGCCATAGCGATCGGAAAGCGGACCCCACAGCAACATCCCGGCGGCGAGGCCGATGAAGAAGGTGGTGAGCGTGAACTGCGCTGCGCCCACGTCCACCGCGAGCGCCTCGGCGAGCAGCGGCAGGGCCGGCACGAAAAGATCCGTGCCCAACGCCGGCAGCGCGACCAGCATGCCCAGAAGCACCGTGAGGCTGAGGGAAGTTTCCTGCTTGTTCAAGTTAGGATGCGGATTCTAAATGCAGGTCACGCTCGCCAACTGGCGCACCGCGCCTTTCAACCGCTGGGCATTCCACCACGTGCGCGAGCTCGTGCCTTCGGCCGACATTGCGAACGATCCGGCGAGGGTGCGCTCGCTGCCTCGGGAAGAAATGGCGCTCGGGCTCGAGGGGTTTTTCCAGGAAACCGACACGGACGGCATGGCGGTCCTGCATCGCGGCCGGCTGGTCTTCGAGCGCTACGCCAACGGCATGACGGACGAGACGCCGCATATTCTCATGTCGGTGTCGAAATCGATGCTCGGTCTGCTGGTGGCCGAGACCGGAATCGATCCCGAGCGCGCCGTCCTGGATTTCATCCCCGAGCTTAAAGGAACGGCCTACAGCCAGGCCACGGTCCGGCATCTGCTCGACATGCGAGCCGGCATCGTGTGGGACGAGGACTATCTCGCCACCTCCGGTCCGATCATCGAATACCGCAAGGCGACGGGCTGGAATCCGCTGGCGCCGGGCGACACGCCCACGGATCTGCGCTCGTTCTACAAGAAATTGACCGAGGCAGAGCCTCAGGGCGGCCCCGTCCATTACGTCTCTCCAAACAGCGATCTGCTCGCCTGGGTGGTCGAGCGCGCGACCGGAGGCATGTGCGCCACGCTGCGCGATCTCGCGCGGGTCGGGCAGTGGCTGATCGAGGCGATGCCGGATTTCCTGGCAAAGCTCGGGGAAGGCGATGCGGCGGCGTGGGCGTCGGGTGACATGGCGAAGTACTACCCTGGGCTGCCGATGCGCTACCGCAGCCAGTGGTACGCGGTCGATGGCGAAGCGCCGCTCGTCTTCGGAATGGGGATCCACGGCCAGAACCTGTTCATCGACCGCGCGAATACGATCGTCATCGCGAAGTTCTCGTCCCAGGCCGCGCCCCTCGACGCCGCGCGCATCGGGCTCACCACGCGCGCGGTTTCGCAGCTGAGGAAATTTCTTGCCTGAGCGCTGGCAATTCTGGATCGACCGCGGCGGCACCTTCACCGACGTGGTGGCGCGGCGGCCCGACGGCGCGCTGATTGCGCACAAGCTGCTCTCCGAGAACCCGGAACGCTACGACGATGCCGCGCTCGCCGGTATCAGGGAAATCCTCTCCGTCGGGGCTGCAGATCCCTTGCCGGTTCATCTGATCGAGGCAGTCAAGATGGGGACCACGGTCGCGACCAATGCGCTGCTCGAGCGCAAGGGCGAGCGCACGGCGCTTTTCATCACGCGCGGATTCCGCGACGCGCTGCGCATCGCCTACCAGAACCGGCCGCGCATCTTCGACCGGCACATCGTGCTGCCCGAGATGCTGTACTCGAAGGTGGTGGAGGTGGAGGAGCGCGTCGCTGCGCGCGGTGAAGTCGTTACGGCCCTGAATGAGGCTCAGACCGAAGCGGATTTGCGCAAGACCCATGCAGAAGGTTATCGCTCGATCGCGATCGTGTTCATGCACGGCTACCGCTTCCCGGAGCACGAGCGCAGGACGGCCGAGCTCGCGAACGCCGTGGGCTTCACGCAGATCTCGGTCTCGCATGCCGTCAGCCCGCTGATGAAGCTCGTCGGGCGCGGCGACACCACGGTGGTGGACGCCTACCTGTCGCCGATCCTGCGCCGCTATGTCGAGAGGCTCGACGCCGAGCTGCGCGGCGTGCGGCTGCTCTTCATGCAATCGAACGGCGGCCTCACCGACGCCCGGCGCTTCCAGGGCAAGGATGCGATCCTCTCCGGGCCGGCGGGCGGAATCGTCGGCGCGGTGCGCACCTCTGCCGCGGCGGGGTTTGACCGCATCATCGGCTTCGACATGGGCGGCACTTCCACCGACGTCTCGCATTACGCGGGCGAGTTCGAGCGCGAGTTCGAAACCCGCGTCGCCGGCGTGCGCATGCGCGCCCCGATGATGAGCATCCATAGCGTCGCTGCCGGCGGCGGCTCGATCCTGCATTTCGACGGCGCGCGCTACCGCGTCGGCCCGGATTCCGCCGGCGCCAATCCCGGACCGGCCTGCTACCGGCGCAACGGGCCCCTTACCGTGACCGACGCCAACCTCATGCTGGGCAAGATCCAGCCTGCCCATTTCCCCAGGGTTTTCGGCGCGGGGGGCGACGAGCCGCTCGACCCGGAGGTGGTCCAGAGGGAATTTCAGAACCTCGTTTCACAAATCAGGGACGGGCGCAGCGCAGAGCAGGTCGCCGAGGGCTTCGTGCAGATCGCGGTCGGCAACATGGCCAATGCCATCAAGCACATCTCGGTGCAGCGCGGCCACGATGTCACGCGCTATACGCTGTGCTGCTTCGGCGGCGCCGCCGGCCAGCACGCGTGCCTCGTCGCCGACGCGCTCGCCATGACGCGCGTCTTCATCCATCCGCACGCCGGCGTGCTTTCCGCGTACGGCATGGGGCTCGCCGACCAGGTCGCGATGCGCAGCCGCGCGGTGGAAGCGCGGCTCGAGGGGTGCGAGCTCGACGACATCGCGGAGGCGCTCGCCATCGAGGCGCGCAACGAGCTCGTGGCGCAGGGCATTCCGGCAGCAAAAATCTCGGTTGAAAGAAGAGCGCATCTGAAATACGACGGCACCGATACCGCGCTCGCGGTGCCGCTCGGCCCGGCCGCGGGGATGGTGAGCGCGTTCGAGGCCGCGTACCGCAAGCAGTTCTCCTTCCTCATGCCTGGCCGGACGCTCATCGCGGAGGCGGTGTCGGTCGAGGCGATCGCGGGCGGGGAGGTTTTCGCGGAAAAGAGCCTTCCGGCGAAGGAAAAGGCGAACCCTGACGCAACGGCCCGGATGTTTACCGGCGGGCGCTGGCATGACGCGCCGCTGTATCGGCGCGAGGACCTCGGCCCGGGAAACCGCATCGAGGGCCCGGCGATCATCGCCGAGGCGAACGCGACGACGGTGGTCGAGCCGGAGTGGCGCGCGAGCGTGACGCCGCTCAATCATCTGGTTCTCGAAAGGACAAAGAGCCGGAAAGCGGAAACTGCGATCGGTACTCGCGTCGACCCGGTGATGCTCGAGATCTTCAACAACCTGTACATGTCGATCGCCGAGCAGATGGGGCTGCGCCTGCAGAACACGGCGTACTCGGTGAACATCAAGGAGCGGCTCGATTTCTCCTGCGCCCTGTTCGACGCCGATGGGAACCTCATCGCCAACGCGCCGCACATGCCGGTTCACCTCGGCTCGATGGGCGAATCGATCAAGACCGTGATCCGGCTCAACGCCGGGAAGATGAAGCCGGGGAACGTGTACGTGCTCAATGCGCCGTACAACGGCGGCACGCATCTGCCGGACGTAACGGTGATAACACCAGTCTTTGAAAAAGACCACATCCTCTTCTACGTCGGTTCACGCGGTCACCACGCCGATATCGGCGGCATCACGCCGGGATCGATGCCCCCGGGCTCCAAAGTGGTCGAGGAGGAGGGCGTGCTCATCGACAACTTCCTCCTCGTCGAGGAAGGACGGTTGCGGGAGAAGGAGACCATCGCGCTCCTCACCTCGGGCAAGTATCCGGTGCGCAACGTGCAGCAGAACATCGCCGACCTGCAGGCGCAGATCGCGGCCAACGAGAAAGGCGTGCAGGAGCTGCGCCGGATGGTCGAGCACTTCGGGCTCGACGTGGTGCGCGCCTATATGCGCCACGTCCAGGACAACGCCGAAGAATCGGTGCGCCGCGTGATCGGTGTCCTGAAGGATGGGTCGTTCGACTATCCGTTGGACAATGGCGCGCGCATCCGGGTGAAAATCGAAATCGGAGGAGATCGAAGAAGCGCGCGCATCGATTTCACCGGCACGTCGGCGCAGCTTCCGAACAATTTCAACGCTCCCGCGGCCGTCTGCATGGCCGCGGTGCTGTACGTGTTCCGCACCCTGGTGGACGACGAGATCCCGCTCAACGCGGGTTGCCTGAAGCCGCTCGAGGTGGTGATCCCGGAGGGGTGCATGCTGCGTCCCCGCTATCCGGCGGCGGTGGTCGCGGGCAATGTCGAGACCTCGCAGTGCATCACCGACGCGCTCTATGGCGCGCTCGGGGTGTTGGCCGCCTCGCAAGGCACGATGAACAACTTCACCTTCGGCAACGATCGCTACCAGTATTACGAGACGGTTGCCGGCGGCTCGGGCGCCGGCCCGGGTTTTGACGGCGCCGATGTCGTCCAGACGCACATGACGAACTCGCGCCTGACCGACCCGGAGGTGCTCGAGTGGCGCTTCCCGGTGCGGCTCGAGAGCTTCGCAATCCGCGCCGGCTCCGGCGGCCGCGGCCGCTGGCGCGGCGGGCACGGCGCGGTGCGCCGCGTGCGCTTCCTCGAGCCGATGACGGCGGCGATTCTCTCCGGCCACAGGCTCGTGCGCCCGCACGGCCTGCAAGGAGGAGAAGCCGGCGCGCCAGGCCGGAACTATGTCCTGCGGGCGGGCGGCGCGACGAGCGAGCTCGGCCCCTTCGACCAGACCGAGATGGCGGCGGGCGACCTGTTCGTCATCGAGACTCCCGGCGGCGGCGGCTATGGCGCTGTAAAATCGCAAAAAGAATGAACCCCAACGAATGAACGCCAGCGCCATCTACTCGAAGTCGGGGAAGGGGGTCCAGGAAGCCTCGGGCAAGACCAGCCACCTCTCGCGCTCCGACCGCGCCGTGCTTGCCGCGATCGACGGCCGCGCCACCCTGGCCGAGGTGGCGCAGAAAGTCGGCAAGACCTTCGATCTGCCGTTCGAGAAGCTGATCGAGTCGCTCGACAAGGGCGGCTTCATCCGCGCGGTGTCGGCCGGAACCGCGGGCGCGGCACCGAAGCCCGCCGCAGGCGCCAAACCCGCCGCCAAGGCGACAGGTCCGATGGACGCCGCCTCGGACCTCGACTTCACCACCATCATGTCGCTGCCCAAAGGAAAGGCGGCGCCCCCGCCGCAGGCGCCGCCGAGGGCGACGCCGCCGCCGCCGTCGGCGGCCGAGAAGGCCCAAGCCGAGAAGTCCGCGATGGAGCAGCAGGACGCTTTCGCCAAGGCTCGCGAGGAGGCCGAGCGCAAGGCGCAGGCCGAGCGCGACCGCGTCAAGGCCGAGGCCGAGGCCAAGATGCGCGCCGAGACCGAGGCCAAGCTGCGCGCGGAAACCGAAGCGAGGCTCAAGGCCGAGGCCGAGGCGAAGGTCAGGGCGGAAGCCGAAGCCAAGGTGAAGGCGGCAAGGGAGGCGGCCGCCAGGGCCACCGCGGAAGCCAAGGCGAAGGCCGAGGCCGAGGCGAGGCAGGCGCGCGAGGAAGCCGAGCGCGCGCGCAGGGAAGCGGAGGAGATAGCCGAGCGCGCGCGCAAGGAGGCCGAGGAGAAGGCGCGCCGCGAGCAGGAGGAGCTCCTGCGCAAGCTCGAGGAGGAGCGCAAGGCGCGTGAAGAGGCCGAGCGCAGGGCGAGGGAGGAGGCGAAGCGCCTCGAGGAGGAGCACCGGAAGCTCGAGGAAGAGCGCAGGCAACGCGAGGAGGAAAAGCGGCGCGAGGAGGAAGAGCGCGTGTCGCGGCGCATTCAGGAGGAACGCGAGCGCGTCGAGCGCAGGAGGCAGGAGCGGGAAGAAGAGCAGGCACGCGCGCGCGCTGCGCCGGAAGAGGAAGGCAAGCCCAGCCCGAAACCGAAGGAGAAGGAGCCCGCGCCGGAGCCGGCAAAGGCGGCGGGCGGCGGCGGCTTTGCCGACACGCTGCTCGCGGACCTCGAGTCGTTCACGACGCGCGACGAGCAGGAGCAGCAGGACCGGGAGGAAGCCGCGCGCAAGGAGAAGGAGGCGGCCGCCGCGCGCGCCCGCGAGGCCGAGGAGCGCCGCGCGAAGGAAGAGGCCGAGCGCCAGGAGCGCGAAGAGAAGGAGCGCGGCAAGCGCGAGGAGGCCGAGCGCAAGGCGCAGGAGGAGGCGGAGCTGCGCGAGCGCGAGGAGCGCGAGAAGCAGCGCCTCCAGGAGGAGGAGGAGAAGCGCAAGGCCGAGGCCGAGGAGCGCGCGAAGAAGGCGAAGCAGGAGGAGCAGCTCGCCGCGCAATCCACGCGCAGCGCGGTGTTCGACGCGGAGGCGCGCGCCAAGCGCGAGCGCGGGCTCATGGCGCGCGCGCCGAGAGCGGCCGCCGCGGCAAAGGCCGGGCGCAAGGGCTGGGGCAGGCCGATCGCGCTCACGCTGTTCCTGCTTCTCGTCGTCGCGGTCGGCGTGGCGCACGTCATGCCGATCGAAACGTCCGAGTACGAGCGCGCGGCGAGCGAAGCGCTCGGCCGCACGGTCAAGATCGGATCGGCCAGGCTCTCGCTCGTCACCGGGCTGCAGGTCAAGTTCAGCGAGATCAGCCTGGGCGAGGGCATCCTGATCCCGGAAGCGCGCGCCTATCCGGAGCTCGACGCGGTGCTCGGCCCGAGAAAGGCCTTCAGCCGCATCGAGGTCGACCGCATCAAGCTCGACCAGGACGCGGTCGGCCCGGCGCTGTTCGCAAGAGTGAAGGGCGAGAACTTCAGCGTCGGCCGGGTGGTGGCGAAGAATCTCGAGCTCACCGGGCCGCTCGCGCTGCCGAGAGGGCTCGAGGTCGACGTCAGCTACGACGGCGAAGGCGCGGTGCGCGCCGTGGTCGTGCGCGGGCCGGAGGCGCTCCTCGCCAGACTCACGCCGAAGGGCGCGGCGATCGAGGTCGACATGAGCGCGTCGAGCTTCACCCTGCCGTTCGCGCCCGAAATCTCGCTCAGCCGCTTCGCGATGAAGGGCTCAGCGACGCCGCAGGGGCTGAGCGTGTCGGAGTGGGACGGCGCGCTCCTCAACGGCACCGTGTCCGGCACGGCGAACGTGCGCTGGGGCGAGAGCTGGATCGTCGAGGGGGTGGTGACTGCGCGCAACATCAACGCCGCGGTGTTCGCGCCGGCGCTGGTCTCCGACGGCAAGGCCGAAGGCAGCGGCAAGTTCTCGATGCGCGGCCCGCCGGGCAAGCTCGCCCCGACCACCCGGCTCGACGGCAGCTTTACCGTGACGCGCGGCGTTCTCGGCAGCATCGACCTGTCGCGCGCCATCCAGAGCGGCGGCAAGTTCGCGACCGGCCGCACGCAGTTCAACGAGATGAACGGGCAGGCGACCTACGACCGCGGCGCGGTCGCGCTGCGCAACATCACCATCGCCGCCGGCCAGCTCAATGCCGGCGCGAGCGCGGACATCGCCGAGAACGGCGCGCTGTCGGGCCGCATCGTCGCCGACGTCAGGGTCGCTTCGCATACCATGCGCGCGACGCTGAACCTCGGCGGCACCGTGAAGGAGCCCCAGGTCAGAAATTAGTGGCAAGCCCCGTGCAACGCCCCGTGCAACGCCTGCTGCAGCTGAGCGGTCCGCGCGCGCTGTCGGAGTCCCGCCTCGCCAAGCTGGCTGCGTCCCTGAAGGCGAAGTCGTTGTCGGCCGAATACCGCTACTTCGTGGAGACGGCAAGCGAGCTCTCCACCGAAGAGCGGCGCCGGCTCGAGCGGCTGCTCGACGACGGCTCGCCCCGGGCCGCGCCCGCGGCGGGCGCGCTCTACCTGGTGGTGCCGCGCCTCGGCACCCTCTCGCCCTGGTCCTCGAAGGCGAGCGACATCGCCCGCAACTGCGGCCTCGCGGCGGTGAGGCGGATCGAACGAGGGACTGCCTATTTCATCGACGGCGCGAAAACCGACCCGTCGCCCCTGCTGCACGATCGCATGACCCAGACCGTGCTGCGCTCGTTCGAGGAAGCGGCGAAGCTCTTCGAGCACGTCCCGCCGCGGCCTTTGCAGTATGTTTCTGACATCAAGAAAGCAAACGGCGAGTTGGGTCTCGCGCTCAGCGAAGACGAGATCGAATACCTCGAGCGCGCCTATCGCGAGCTGGGACGCGACCCGACCGATGCCGAGCTCACCATGTTCGCGCAGGCGAACTCCGAGCATTGCCGGCACAAGATCTTCAACGCCGACTGGATCATCGACGGCGCGCGCCAGCCGCACACGCTCTTCGGGATGATCCGCCATACGCACGCCGCCACCCCGCAAGGCACGGTGGTCGCGTACGCCGACAACGCAGCGATCATCGAGGGGCGCAGCATCAGGAGATTCCACTCCGGACCCGGGGGTGTTTACCGCGTCCATGAAGGCCTGGTGCATACCGTCATTAAGTGCGAGACCCACAACCATCCGACCGCGATCGCGCCGTTCCCCGGGGCCGCCACCGGCGCCGGCGGCGAGATCCGCGACGAAGGCTCGACCGGGCGCGGCGCCAAGCCGAAGGCCGGCCTGGTCGGCTTCTCGGTCTCGCACCTGCGCATCCCGGGGCACGAGCGTCCGTGGGAGCACGACGGCGTGGGCCGCCCGGGGCGCATCGCCTCGGCGCTCGACATCATGATCGAAGGGCCCATCGGCGCCGCCGCGTTCAACAACGAGTTCGGCCGGCCCAATCTCTGCGGCTACTTCCGGACTTTCGAATTCGAGAACCGCGGCTATCACAAGCCCATCATGCTGGCGGGCGGCCTGGGCAACATCTCCGCCGAACACGCCGCCAAGATATCGATTCCTCCAGGAAGTCTTTTGATTCAACTGGGCGGCCCGGGGCTCGCCATCGGCATGGGCGGCGGCGCCGCCTCGTCGATGGGCGCGGGGGCGAACATCGAGGACCTCGACTTCGATTCGGTCCAGCGCGACAACGCCGAGATGCAGCGCCGCGCGCAGGAAGTCATCGACCGCTGCTGGCAGCTCGGCGCGCACAACCCCATCCTGTCCATCCACGACGTCGGCGCCGGCGGGCTGTCGAACGCGCTGCCCGAGCTCGCGCACGGCGCCGGGCGCGGCGCGCGCCTCGAGCTCAGGGCGATCCCGTCCGAGGACAGCGGCATGTCGCCGCGCGAAATCTGGTGCAACGAGGCCCAGGAGCGCTATGTATTGGCCGTGTCTCCAGAAAATCTCTCGGTATTCAAGCTCATCTGCGAGCGCGAGCGCTGCCCCTTTGCCGTGGTCGGCACCGCCACCGATGACGGGCACCTGCGGGTCGAGGATTCCAGGCTGAAGCAGACGCCGGTCGATGTGGAGCTCGCGATGATCCTCGGCAAGCCGCCGAAGATGCTGCGCGACGTGAAGCGCCTTCGGCCCGGGCGCAGCGCGCTTTCCCTCGCGGACATCAACCTTGCCGCGGCGGTGGGCCGCGTGCTTTGCCACCCCGCGGTCGCGAACAAGACCTTCCTCGTGTCGATCGGCGACCGCACGGTCGGCGGGCTGTGCGCGCGCGACCCGTTCGTCGGTCCCTGGCAGGTGCCGGTGGCGGACTGCGCGGTGACGCTGCTCGACTACGACGGCTATGCCGGCGAGGCCTTCGCCGTGGGCGAGCGCACGCCGCTCGCGCTGATCGATGCCCCGGCTTCGGGGCGCATGGCCGTGGGCGAAGCTCTGACAAATATCGTGGCAGGAGGGATCGATTCTCTTTCCCTGGTGAAACTCTCTGCGAACTGGATGGCGGCCGCCGGCTACCCCGGGGAGGACGCCGCGCTCTACGACACGGTGAAGGCGGTCGCGCTCGGGCTTTGCCCGGCGCTCGGCATTTCGATTCCCGTCGGAAAAGATTCGCTCTCCATGCGCACCGCGTGGGGCGACAAGGAGATGGTGGCGCCGCTCTCCCTCGTGGTGTCCGCATTTGCCCCGGTCGCCGATGCGCGCGCCGCGCTCACGCCGCAGCTGCGCACCGATGCGGGCGAGACCGAGCTCGTGCTCGTCGACCTGGGGCAGGGCAGGAACCGCCTCGGCGGCTCCATCCTCGCTCAGGTGTTCTCCCAGCTCGGCGACGATTGCCCGGATCTGGATGAACCGGGCCTGATCAAGGGGTTCTTTTCGTTCATTCACGAGAACCGGGACTTGCTGCTCGCTTATCACGACCGCTCCGACGGCGGGCTGTTCGCGACGCTGTGCGAGATGGCGTTCGCCGGCCACTGCGGCGTCACGCTCAGCCTCGACGGCATCGCCTTCGATCCCGCCGCCGACGACGTCGACGCGTTCAAGCGCGACGCCGAGGAGCAGCTCGCCGGCCGCGCGAAGGACCTGGCGCTGAAGGCGCTGTTCTCCGAGGAGCTCGGCGCGGTGCTGCAGATCCGCGCCGCCGACCGCTCGCGCGCGATGGAAGCGCTGCGCGCAGCCGGGCTCGGCGAGCATTCGCACGTCATCGGGAGCCTCAACGCGCGCGACGAAGTGCGCATCACGCGCAACAACCGCGTGGTGTTCGCCGCCAAGCGCGACCACTTGCAGCGCACCTGGAGCGAGACCACCTGGCACCTGCAGGCGCTGCGCGACAACCCCGAGTGCGCGCGCGAGGAGTACGATCGCATCATCGAGCTCGACGATCCGGGGCTGTCGGTGTCATTGACCTTCAACCCAGGCGGCCCCCTTGTTTTTTCTGGTACTCGACCCCGTATCGCCATCCTGCGCGAGCAGGGCGTGAACGGCCAGGTGGAAATGGCGGCCGCGTTCGACCGCGCCGGGTTCGAATCGGTCGACGTCCACATGACCGACCTGATCGCCGGACGCATCTCGCTAGAGGGCTGCAAGGGCTTCGCCGCGGGCGGCGGGTTTTCCTACGGCGACGTGCTGGGCGGCGGGCAGGGATGGGCGAAGACCATCCTCTTCAATGCGCGGGCGAGGGAGGAGTTCGAGCGCTTTTTCGCACGCAAGGACACGTTCGCGCTCGGCGCCTGCAACGGCTGCCAGATGATGGGCGCGTTGCGCGAGCTGGTTCCCGGCGCCGAAGGCTGGCCGCTGTTCGTGCGCAACCGCTCGGAGCAGTTCGAGGCTCGCCTGGTGATGGTCGAGATCGTGAAGAGCCCCTCGATCCTGTTCGCCGGCATGGAAGGAAGCCGCATGCCGATCGCCACCGCGCACGGCGAGGGCCGGCCCTCGTTCAGGAACGAGAAAGATCGCTCTCAAGCCCTGGTGTGTATGAGGTATGTAAACAACAAAGGCGAGCCGACGGACATCTATCCCGGTAATCCGAGCGGCTCGCCGGGCGGCATCACCGGGCTCACCACGCCCGACGGCCGCTTCACCATCGTGATGCCGCACCCGGAGCGGGTGTTCCGCAACGTGCAGATGTCCTGGTCGCCGCCGGGCTCGCCGGAGGACTCGCCCTGGATGCAGCTCTTCCGCAACGCACGCAAATGGGTCGGGTAAAGCCCCGGGTGAAGCAGGGTCGGCTGAACCGCAAGTCATGACGAACCCCTGGGCGCCGAACAGCATCTACGACGATGCGAACGAGCCGGTCGTGGCGCGCGCGCAGCATTCCGAGCTTCGTCCTGGCCAGGCTCTACGAGCGCCTGTATGAGCGCGAGCCCTGACGTCCTGATCGTCGGCGCCGGAATTGGCGGGCTCACGCTCGCGCTCGAGCTGCATCGGCGCGCCATCCCGTGCCGGATTTTCGAGTCCGCGCCCGGGATCAAGGCGGTCGGCGTCGGCATCAACTTGCTGCCGCACGCCACCCAGGCGCTCGGCGAGCTGGGCCTGGAGCCGGCGCTCGCAAGCGTGGCGGTCGAGACGCAGGAAGCGGCGTTCTTCAACCGCTTCGGGCAGCTCATCTACAAGGAAGCGCTCGGCCGCCGGGCCGGCTACGCCTGGCCGCAGTTCTCGATCCACCGCGGCGACCTCCAGGCCTTGCTGCTGGACGCGGTCAAGGCGAGGATCGGCGCGGACCGGATCCAGCTTGGCTGGCACTGCCTGGCGTTCGAGCAGGACCAGGCGAAGGCGACGTTGAAATTCCGCGACCACGCTGCGCTCCAGGGGAAGATCGTCGCAGGCTGCGACGGGATCCACTCGGTGATCCGCAAGCAGCTCTATCCCAGCGAGGGCGAGCCGCGCTACAGCGGCGTCAACATGTGGCGCGGCGTGACGCGCTGGAAGCCGATCCTCTCCGGCGCGAGCATGCTGCGCGCCGGGTGGCTCGCCACCGGGAAGCTGGTGCACTACCCGATCCGAAATAACGTAGACGAAACCGTCGACGGCACGAAGCGGCAGCTCGTCAACTGGCTCTGGGAGATCGAGACGCCGCAATACAAACGCTGGGACTGGAACCGCGCGGCGCGGGTCGAGGACTTCATCGCCGGGGCCGAGAGCTGGCGCTTCGACTGGCTCGACGTGCCTGCCTTCCTGCGCGCTGCGGAGCTCGTGCTCGAGTACCCGATGGTCGACAAGGATCCGCTGCCCGCCTGGAGCTTCGGCCGCGTCACGCTCCTCGGCGACGCCGCGCACCCGATGGTGCCGCGGGGATCGAACGGCGCCGGACAGGCGATCCTCGACGCGCGGGCGCTGGCGGAGTGCCTTTCAAGGGATGATGCTTTGACGGCGTTGAAGAATTACGAGCAACGGCGCCTCGGGCCCACCTCGAGCGTGGTCCTGGAGAACCGCCGCAATCCACCCGACGCCATCCTGCGCGAAGTCTACGAGCGCACCGGCGACCGGCCGTTCGACCGCATCGACGCGGTGATCAGCCAGCAGGAGCTCGCCGCGCTCTCCGAGCGCTACAAGCAGGTCGCCGGTTACGATAGAGGAACTCTTCAAGGAGAACGACCGCGATGAGCATCGCACGCCACGATCCGACCAGCATCCTTTCCAACGCCGTCCAGCACGGCGACACCGTTTACCTCGCCGGCGTGGTCGCGAAGAATCTCGACCAGGACGTCAAGGGCCAGACCAGGCAGGTCCTGGACGAGATCGACCGCCTGCTCGCCAAGTGCGGGTCGAGCAAGTCCAAGGTGCTTTCCGCCACGATCTGGGTCACCGACATCCGCAACCGGGCGCTGATGAACGAGGTGTGGACCGCGTGGGTGGACGCAATCAACCTGCCGGCGCGCGCGTGCGTCGAGGCGAAGCTCGCCGATCCGAAGGCGCTGGTCGAAATCATGGTGATCGCCGCCCGGTAGCGTTGCAAATTCCCTGTGGGCGCTGCGCCGGCGGCCCTAACATGGGCTCTGCCTTCTTCGGGGGGAAGAGGCCCATGCTCATCAACATCGGCGACATCACCGCGGCGTGCACCCGCTGCGGCGGCACGGACTTGGAGCCGTTGTCGCCCGGGGCCCTGCGCCTGGCGAGCGAGCTGAAATGCACGGGCTGCGGTGCGAAGCTCAAATATCTCGCGCTGCTGGATCAGATCGGCGAAGAGGCGATGCGGCGCGCCAACAGGGCGATCGACGAGCTGAAGCGGCGCCCGAGAAAGTAAGAGTCGGCAAGGTTTTTCAATTCCTGTAGTTCTCCCGATAGCCGGGCGGCCGGGCGTCGCCTATCGTAGGGCGATGCATCAGGTCACGGTGCTGGTGATCGAGGACGGCGCGGAGGCAAGTCTGGTCTGCGCCGCGCTGGCATTGCGGCCCGAAGTGCGGGTACTGGATGCCCCGGACCTGAGCAATGCGCTGCAGCGGCTGGAGAAGCAGCCCGGGCGGGTGGCACTCGCGATCGCCGGGGTGGCGGCGCTGGCCGGATCCGCCGATGAGCTGGTCGCGCGCCTGGGCCTGCGCGGCATCCCGGTCGTAGGCGTCGTCCCGGCCCTGTCGCCGGCAGAGAGGCAGCGCGCCCTCGCCGCCGGGGTGCGCGAAATACACGACCGGCCGGCCGCGTGGCGGCCCTATTCGGAGCTGATCGGCTCGGTCGTGTCGCGCTTCATTCCAGCAGATTCACCACCGCATCCAGGCCGCACCAGTTGATGGCGCAGGTCGCCCGGGCCTGCACCACCGGCTTCGCGCGGAACGCCACCGACACTCCCGCTTCGCCCATCATCTTCAGGTCGTTCGCGCCGTCGCCGATGGCCACGCTCTCGTGCTTTTTCGCTTTTAGCCCCTGCAGAACTTCACGGAACTTGGCCGCCTTGGCGTCGGCGTCGACGATCTCGCCGACCAGCGCGCCGGTCAGCTTGCCGCCCTTCACCTCGAGCACGTTCGAGATCGTGTGATCGATGCCGAGGCGGGCTTTCAGGCGCTCGGTGAAAAAGGTGAAGCCTCCGGACACGAGCAGCAACTGGATGCCGTGTCTCTTGCATGCCCCGATCAGGGCGTCGGCCCCCGGCGTGAGCTTCAGCCGCTCTTCATAGATCGTTCCCAGAGAGCTCTGCGCGAGCCCGGCCAGCGCCGCCACCCGGCGCCGCAGGCTTTCGCGGTACTCGATCTCGCCGCGCATCGCCCGCGCGGTGATCGCCGCGATCTCGGCCTTCCTCCCGGCGAGGTCGCCGAGCTCGTCGATGCACTCGATCGTGATCAGGGTCGAGTCCATGTCCATCGCGAGCAGCTTCAGATCGGCGAAGCGCCGGCCCTCGGGAATGAAGGCGTGGTCGATGCGGCGTTCCTCGCACCAGGCGCCGATCGAGTCATTGCGGGTGGAATCGCGAAGGCGGAAAGCGCGCTCGGCTATGCGTTCCACGCGAGTCGCACCGGCCAGGCGGGCGAGCTCGTCGGCTTGAGCCGACGTCGTCTCCGGCCCCTGGATCACCAGGTTCATGCCGCAAGCTGGTGCAGGATGTCCTTCACGGCCTGGGCGCGCTCCTGCCATGCCGGGAGCTTGGCTTCGACGCGCAATTTCTCCGGTCCGGCGAGCCGGGCGCTGCGGCCCTTCTTGCGGATGAAGTCAAGAACCTTGGCGGCGTCGATCGGCGGGTTCTTGATGAACTGGAGCTGCACCGCCTCGTGCGTGGCGTCGACCCGCGCGACGCCCAGCGGACGCGCGGCGATGCGCACGCGGTGGCACTCGACCAGCGCGCGCGCCGGGTCGGGCAGGTCACCAAAGCGATCGACCAGCTCCTCGCGCAGCAGATCAAGCTCCTCGCGGGTCTCGGTGTCCGCCAGGCGCTTGTAGAGCGACAGCCGCTCGTGCACGTCGCTGCAATAGGTCTCGGGCAGCAGCGCCGGGACGTGCAGATTGACTTCGGTGGAGACGTCGATGGCGTCGTCGGCCTCGGCGGCTTTTCCCGCCTTCAGCCTTCTGACCGCCCGATCCAGCATGCGCGCGTAGAGCGAGAAGCCGATCTCCTGGATCTCGCCCGACTGCTGCTCGCCCAGGATCTCGCCCGCGCCGCGGATCTCGAGGTCGTGCATCGCCAGGTAGAAGCCCGAGCCGAGCTCCTCCATCATCTGGATGGCTTCGAGCCGCTTCACGGCGTTCTTGTTCAGCGCCTCCTCGGGAGGCGTCAGCAGGTAGGCGTAGGCCTGGTGGTGCGAGCGGCCGACCCGGCCGCGCAGTTGATGCAATTGCGCGAGGCCGAATTTGTCGGCGCGGTTGATGACGATGGTGTTGGCGGTGGGAATGTCGATGCCGGTCTCGATGATGGTCGAGCAGAGCAGCACGTTGAAGAGCTGCGCCGTGAAGTCGCGCATCACGCGCTCGAGCTCGCGCTCGCGCATCTGGCCGTGCGCCACCGCGATGCGCGCCTCGGGAATCAGCTTCGTAAGGCGCTCGCGCATGCGCTCGATGGTGTCGACCTCGTTGTGCAGGAAATACACCTGGCCGCCGCGCCGCAGCTCGCGCATCACCGCCTCGCGGATCAGGCCCTCCGACCAGGGCGCGACGAAGGTCTTGATGGCGAGGCGCTTCTCCGGCGCCGTGGCGATGACCGAGAAGTCGCGAATCCCTTCGAGCGACATCGCGAGGGTGCGCGGGATCGGCGTCGCGGTGAGCGTGAGGACGTCGACCTCGGACCGCAGCTTCTTCAGCGCCTCCTTCTGGCGCACGCCGAAGCGGTGCTCCTCGTCGATGATCACGAGGCCGAGGCGCTTCAGCTTCACGTCCCTGGAGAGCAGCTTGTGCGTGCCGATGACGATGTCGATCTCGCCGCTTTCCAGCTTCCGGATGATCTCGGTGGATTCCTTCGAGCTGCGAAACCTCGACAGCTCCGCGATCCTGACCGGCCAGTCGGCGAAGCGGTCGGAGAAGGTCTGGAAGTGCTGCTCGGCGAGGAGGGTGGTCGGGCAGAGGATCACCACCTGCTTGCTGTCGGCGACCGCGGCGTACGCGGCGCGCAGCGCGACCTCGGTCTTGCCGAAGCCGACGTCGCCGCAGACCAGGCGGTCCATCGGCTTGCCCGCCGCCATGTCGGCGATCACCGCCTCGATCGCCGCGGCCTGGTCGGGCGTTTCCTCGAAACCGAAGCCATCCGCGAATGCCTCGAGGTCGTGTTGCCGGATACCAAAGGCGTGGCCGTGCCGGGCGGCGCGCTTGGCATACAGCGCGAGCAGCTCCGCGGCGGTGTCGCGCACCTGCTTCGCCGCGCGCGCCTTGGCCTTGTCCCACTGGCCGCTGCCGAGCTTGTGCAGCGGCGCTTCCTCGGGCTGCGCGCCGCTGTAGCGGCCGATCACGCCGAGCTGGGACACCGGGACGTAGAGCTTGTCGCCGCCTTCGTACTCCAGGAGGAGGAATTCGGTATTGCCCTCGCCAAAGTCGAGGCTGATCAATCCCTGATACCTGCCAATGCCATGCTGCTCGTGCACGACCGGCTCGCCGATCTTGAGCTCGGAGAGGTCGCGCAGCATGCCTTCCACCGAGCTGCGTTTTTCGGCGGCGCGGCCGCGCCGGCGGACCACGCCCGCGTAAAGCTCGGTCTCGGTGACGACTGCCCAGCCTTCGGCTGGCAGGACGAAGCCGCGCGACAGGGGCGACACGCCGAGCATGCATTTCGAAGATTTTTGAATGAAGTCTTCGAAGCTCGTGCAAACGTCGGGCTTCAGGCCGTATTCGGCGAAATAGCTCGCCATGGTCTCGCGCCGCCCGGGCGACTCGGCGGCGATCATCACGCGCAGTTCGCTCGCTTCCAGGAAGCGCTTCAGCCCCGCCAGCGGATCCTGCGCGCGGCGGTCGACTGCCAGCGGAGGAAGCGGCACGGCGGCGAGCGGCCCGCTGTCCTCATCAGGCTTATCGAGGAGGTCGATGCGGGCGAAAGCTTGCGCCCTGACATAGAACTCCTCGGCGGGGACGAAGAGCTGCGCCGGCGCGAGCAGCGGGCGGTCCGGGTCGCCGCCCGCCATCTTGTAGCGCGAACTGGCGTCGCGCCAGAATTCCTGGATCGCCTCGCTGACGTCATGATGCAGCGCGAGCGTGCCGCCTGCGGGCAGGTAGTCGAACAGCGTCGCCACGCTCTCGAAAAAAAGCGGCAGGTAGTACTCGATACCCGCCGCCGGGACGCCGTTCGAGACGTCGCGGTACAGCCGCTTCTTCGACGGATCGCCTTCGAACAGCTCGCGCCAGCGGCCGCGAAAGCGCGCCCGGCCGGCGTCGTCGAGCGGAAACTCGCGCGCCGGCAGCATGCGGATCTCCTTGACCGCGTAGAGGGTGCGCTGCGTGTCGACGTCGAACGTCTTGATCGTGTCGATCACGTCGTCGTCCAGATCGAGCCGGTAAGGCAGCGCCGAGCCCATCGGAAAGAGGTCGATCAATCCCCCCCGCCAGCACACCTCCCCGGGCGACACCACCTGGGTAACGTTCTGGTAGCCGGCGACGACGAGCTGTTGCTTCAGCTTCTCCAAGGCAATCTTCTCTGACGCCTTGAGGAAGAACGTATGCCCGGCGAGATAGGCGGGCGGGCACAGGCGCACGAGCGCGGTCGCGGCAGGCACCACGGCGATGTCGAACTCGCCGCGCTGGATGCGATAGAGCGTCGCCAGGCGCTCGGACACCAGGTCCTGGTGCGGGGAAAACTGGTCGTAGGGCAGCGTCTCCCAGTCCGGCAGCAGGCATACGCGCAGTTGCGGAGAGAACCACCGGATCTCCTCGAGGAGGCGCTGGGCGTCGAGCGCGGTGGCGGTGATGACCGCTAGCGGCTTTTCGGCCTGCGCGAGGCGTCCGAGCGCGAGCGCGTCCGCCGAGCCGGCGAGCCGGGTATAGCGTCTACGGGCGGGAAGCGAATCGCGGTGCATCAGAAGGGCGACCTATGTAATTATATCGTCCTGAATTAAAAGAACTTCTGCCTTTGAGAACTTCTTCCCCTTGTCCTTCTACGCCCTGATTCCAGCCGCCGGGAGCAGCACGCGCCTCGCTGCCGACGCGCCCAAGCAATACCTCTTGCTCGCGGGGCGGCCGATGCTGTGGCATGCGGTGCGAGCAGTTTGCGTGCCGCAGGTCGACACCGTGTTCGTGGTGCTCGCGCCGGGTGACCGCGCCTTCGCCGCGCACGACTGGAGCGCGTTCGCCGGCAAGGTCGAGCCGCTTTACTGCGGCGGCAAAACGCGCCGCGATTCGGTGTACAACGGGCTTGTCGCCGCGATGGGGACGGTGGAGGCCGACGACTGGATGCTGGTGCACGACGCCGCGCGGCCCTGCCTGCCGCGCAAGGACCTCGAGACTCTGATGCGGGAAACGCAGAACGACGAAGTGGGCGGAATCCTCGCGCTGCCGATCGCGGACACCGTGAAGAAAGCCGCCAAGGATGAAGGCGGCGTGCAACGCGTGGCCGTCACGGAAAATCGATCGCTGCTGTGGCTCGCGCAGACGCCGCAGATGTTCCGCGCCGGATTGCTGATGCAGGCGCTGCAACGGGCGAAGGGCACGCCCACCGACGAAGCCGCCGCGGTGGAGCAGCTGGGCCTCAGGCCGCGGCTCGTCGCCGGCAGCCGCGAGAACCTGAAGGTCACCTGGCCCGAGGACCTGGCGATCGCCGAAAGCATCTTGAAGGGGCGTTCATGAGGATCGGGCAGGGCTTCGACGTGCATCCGCTGGTGGAGGGGCGCAAGCTCATCCTGGGCGGGGTCGAGATCGCGTACCACAAGGGGCTCGAAGGCCATTCCGACGCCGACGTGCTCCTGCATGCCGTCTGCGATGCGCTGCTCGGCGCCGCCGGGCTGGGCGACATCGGCCGCCACTATCCCGACACCGACGCTTCCTATGCCGGCGCCGACAGCAGGGGTCTTTTGAGGGATGTCGCGAGCAAACTCGCTGCGCGCAATCTTAGAGTGATCAATATCGACGCCACCATCCTGGCGCAGGCGCCGCGCATGGCGCCGCACATGCCGCGCATGGCCGCCAACATCGCCGCCGACCTCGGCATCGAGCCGGCCGCGGTCAACATCAAGGCCACCACCACCGAGAGCCTCGGCTTCGTCGGCCGGCTCGAGGGCATCGCAGCCCAGGCGGTGGCGCTGCTCGACTGACCATGTACTCGCCTTCCTACAATCAACTGCAAGACCGGGCCGAGCTGCTGGACTTCATGCGCGCGCACAGCTTCGTGGTGCTGGTGACGGGCACCGGCGGCACGCTCCATGCCTCCCACCTCCCGGCCACGGTGCACGAGCGCAATGAAAAGATCTACCTCGACATGCATATGGCGCGCAACAATCCGCAGTGGAAGGAGTTCTTCGACGACGAGGTCATGGTCCTCTTCTCCGGCCCGCATGCGTACGTCTCGCCGCGCTGGTACGAGGAGCAGGAGCGCGTGCCGACGTGGAACTACGCCGCCGTCCACGCCTATGGGATTCCGAAGCTGATTCAGGAGAGGAAACGCAAGCACGAATCGCAACGCCGCCTCATCTCGATCCTCGACCCGCGGTGGCTTCCCAAGTTCGACGCGCTGCGCCAGGAGTACGTCGACGGCATGCTCGAGGGGATCGTGAACTTCGAGATCGCGCTCACCCGGCTCGAGACGCGCTGGAAGCTGTCGCAGAACCGCAGCCGGCGGGAGCAGGAGCTCATTGCGCTCGAATTGGAGAAATCGAGGGACTCCGGGGAGCGAGCCCTGGCGGCGTTGACGCGAAAGCACCTCGTCGGCGAGTGAAAGTCGTCGTCATGGGCGCCGGCCTGGCCGGCGTCACCACTGCCTGGTACCTCGCCCGGGGCGGCCACGAGGTCGCGGTCATCGACCGCGAGCCCGAAGTCGCCGCGGCCGCGAGCTACGCGAATACGGGCATCATCGCCGCGAGCCGCGCCTATCCATGGTCGGCGGGCGAGATCGGCCGCGCGCTGCGCTTCGATCCCGAGCTGTGGCTCTGGGGGATACAGCACCTCCTGCTGAGGAGCGGGCGATCGTACCGGCGGGTCTTCGACGCCAAGGTGCGGCTCGTGCGCTATTCGCAGCAGGTCATGCGCGAGCTTGCGAGCGAGATCGGGTTCGACGGTCTCAAGCGCGGCGTTCTTTACCTTTATCGCGACGCGCAAGGGCTGGACGAGGCCTGGGAGCGCTCATCGGCAATGCGCGCCATGGGTTTTGCAGTTGAAGTCCTGCAGCCTGCGAAGGTCGTCGAGCTCGAGCCCGGCATCGACGCCTCGCGGCTCGCGGGCGCGCTGTATGCGCCCGGCGACGAGGCGGCCGACGCGGCGCTCTTCTGCCGCAGCCTCGCCGCGCGCTGCCGCCTGCTCGGCGTCAGCTTCTATCTGGAGAACGAGATCCTGGCGATCGAGCCGCTCGACGTGCGCATCCGCGAGGTGGTGACGCGCCGCGGGCGCGTGCGGGGCGATGCCTTCGTGTGCGCGCTCGGCGTGATGGACCGCAAGCTGCGCGAGCAGCTCGGCACCCACGTTCCCGTCTATCCCGTGAAAGGATTCTCCGCCACCGTCCCGATCGTGCGTCCCGACGCCGCGCCGCGCCGCGCCATGATCGACGAGTCGCGCCGCATTGCGCTTGCGCCGATGGGCGGGGAGCTGCGCATCACGGGCGGCGCCGAGTTCGCGGGCTATGGGAAGGATCATGAGCCGCAGGATTTTGCGCCGCTCTACGACACGGTGAAGCAGCTCTATCCCGGCACCGTCGACTACGCACGCGCCCGCGTGCGGGCCTGCCAGCGGCCGATGACGCCCGAGACCACTCCGCGCTTCGGCACCGGCAAGTACCAGAACCTGTGGTTCAACGTCGGCCTCGGCCACATGGGCTTCGCGATGGCGGCCGGCGCCGCGCGTATCACCGCCGATCTCGTCTCGGGCCAGCCGGCCCCGATCGATCTTGAAGGGCTGCGCATCCGCAGGCACTAGTGCGAATTTTCTTCGCGCTCTGGCCTCCCGCCGAAACCGCTCGCGCATTGGCGCAATGGGCGCGCGAGGCGCAGCGCTCGACGGGCGGCAAGCCCGCGGACGAAGCAAAGATCCACCTCACGCTCGCTTTTCTCGGCGACGCTGACCCTGAAAAGGCGATCAGGGCGGCAAGAAACGTGGAGGGAAGGAAACACAGCTTGCCGCTGGAGCAGGCCCGCTACTGGCGCGAGAACAACATCGTCTGGGTCGGTCCGCGCGACACGCCGCCTGCGCTGAAAGCGCTCTTCGAGGATCTCAGCATGGAGCTCTACCGCGAGGAATTCATCCTCGAGCGCCGCGCCTTCGCCGCGCACGTCACGCTGATCCGCAAGGCACGCGCCGCCGGGTTGCCGCCGCTGCCGGCGCTCGACTGGCCGGTCGACGAATTCGTGCTCGTGCGCTCCTCGCTGTCGTCGGCGGGCTCCACCTACGAGCCGCTCGAGCGGTTTGCGCTGGGCAGGCCGTAAGGTGACGACCCGGCGAGGAGGATGCGCCGATCGTTCCGCTCGCGTGGGTGTGCGGCTTCGCCGCGGTGCCCGACAAGATGACCGTCAAGGGCGCCAACAAGACCGACGTTCCCCCAAACTACCTGCCGGCACGGTGCCGATAGGAAAGGGAGAAATGCGCCGGCGTGCGCTCCTCGCGGTCGCCGCGCTGTTGCTGGCAGCTTGCGCGCACCGGCCCTGCGAATCGACGCGCACACTGTATGTAGTCGACCACGGCTGGCATTCGGGAATCGTCGTCGAGCGCGCCGCTCTGGTGAGGCGCCTGCCGGCGCTCGGCGCTGAAATCGGGCACGAAGGCTACGTGGAGATCGGCTGGGGCGAGGAACGCTTCTATCAGGCGCGGGAAACGACCGTGGGCATGGCGCTGCGCGCGGTATCGCGGCCCAATGCGAGCGTGCTTCAGGTGGTGCCGCTCGCGGGTCCGCCACAGCGTTACTTCACGAACGTCACCGAAATGCGCACCGACGACTCAGGCTACGCCGCGACGCTCGATTTCATCGCCGCGACCTTCAAGCCCGAGCTCGAGCGGCTCGGGCCGAGCCTGTACGGCGAAGGGTGGTTCTATCGCGCCGAGGGCTCGTTCCATCTTTTCAACACCTGCAACACCTGGGTGGCGGCGGCGCTGGAAAAGGCGAGCTGTAAAGCACGGTCTGCGGGGGTGATCGATTGAGATTGCGGGCATTTGCCGTGGCAGGGGCGCTGGCGGCCACGTCCGCTCTTGCTGCGCAGGAACCCGAAGCCGTCTATGCGAAGTTTCATCGCGCCGCCGGCATGCGGGCGGCGCGATCATCCAGCTCAGCTACAAGACGGCGGGCCGCAACCTGCCGGAAACGCAGTCCTTCTTCCGCGGCTACCCCATGACGCTCGAGTTCGAGACGCGCAGGGGCAATACCATCCGCGGCCGGATCGATCTGCGCCTGCCCGACAAGGCGCAGAGCTTCGTGAGCGGCACCTTCGAGGCGGAGATTCGTTAAGTCCTGAGAAAAAGCCGCGCCACGAGCCCGCCGCCCTCGCGCGGCGCGAGCTCGAGCGAGCCGCCGTGGGCGCGCGCGACGCGCTCGACGATGGCGAGACCCAGGCCGGCGCCGGCGGGGCCGCTGCGCGCGGCGTCGAGCCGGGTGAACGGACGCTTCAGGCGCTCGGCCTCTGCCGCCGGGATCCCCGGTCCGCGGTCGCGCACTTCGATCAGCACGGAAGCGGATTTTCCTGTTGCTTCAATTTCGATGGGTTCGCGGCCATAGCGCAAAGCATTGTCGACGAGGTTGCTCACCGCGCGCCGTACCGCCGTGCGCGCGAAGAGGAAGGGCAAGGCAGCCGCCTTCTTGAGCGAAATGTTCTTGCCAAGGCGCAAGTAGTGCTCGGCAACCTCGTCGAGAAGCGCGCCAAGATCCTGGCGCGCTTTCTCCTCGTTCACGCCGCGCGCGAAGTCCAGGAACTGGCCGATGGTGGCGTCGATCTCCTCGATGTCGGCGACCATCGCGGCAAGGTCGCCGCGCATTTCATCCTCCGCGGCGCCGCTCATCTCGAGCGCGAGGCGCATGCGCGAGAGCGGCGTGCGCAGGTCGTGCGAGATCCCGGCGAGCACCATGGCGCGCTCGCGCTCCATGCTCTCCAGGTCGCGCGCCATGCGGTTGAAGGCCGCGCCGAGGGTACGCAGCTCGCGCGGCCCTTCCTCGGCGAGCGGCTGGTGCACCTCGCCGCGGCCGATGCGCGCCGCGGCGCGGGTGAGGGCGGCGAGCGGCCGCGCGATGTTGGAGGCGATGAGCCAGGCGCCGGCGAGGGCGAGGACGAGCAGCGCCGCGCTCCAGCCGAGCCATTGCAGGCCGAACTCGAGCTCGAAGCGCTCGCGCGGCAGCATGACCCAGAACTCGTCCTCGTCGATGAAGAAGCTCACCAGGAAGCCTTCCTCGCCGTCGCGCGCATACGCGAAGCGCGTGTCGGCGCCCGTGACCTGGCGAACTTTCCTTATCACCAGATTCAACAACGGCTCATCGGGCACGGGCTCGAGCTCCTCGCTCGCGGTGGCGGGGAACACGCGCAGGCCCTCGGTCTCGTTCAGCTCGATGAGCAGCTCGCGCCGCAGGAACGGGTCGGCGCTGACCAGCGCCGCCCGCGTCAGGTTGACGGTGCTGACGATCTGCTGGGCGAGCTCCCGCGAGCGCGGCTCGCGCTCGTAGAGCAGGTAGATCTGCAAGGAGGCCAGTACCGCAGTGACAATCAATGCCGCGATCAGCAGGAACGAGCGCGCAAAGAGAGTCACTTTGATTCGCTATCGGGGACGAACACGTAACCGAAACCCCACACCGTCTGGATGTGCCTCGGGTGCGAAGGGTCCTCCTCGACGATCTTGCGCAGGCGCGAGATCTGCACGTCGATCGAGCGGTCGAACACCTCGTACTCGCG
>Ga0180104_1000058_pt1 | contig 27400 bp, 38 predicted proteins | sample EasRiv730_16_1Da_FD_121791 | JGI IMG/M metagenome (GOLD analysis project Ga0180104, IMG submission 121791) | Soil microbial communities from meander-bound floodplain in the East River, Colorado, USA - East River metaG ERMLT730_16_1Da | ecosystem: Environmental > Terrestrial > Soil > Floodplain ... | reverse complement strand
GGACGCTCGGGCCGCTCGGGACGCTCGGGCCGCTCAGGACGCTCAGGCCGCTCAGGACGCTCAGGCCGCTCAGGCCGCTCTGGACGCTCAGGCCGCTCAGGCCGCTCTGGACGCTCGGGACGCTCTGGACGCTCAGGACGCTCGGGACGCTCGGGCCGCTCGGGACGCTCGGGCCGCTCAGGACGCTCAGGCCGCTCAGGACGCTCAGGCCGCTCAGGCCGCTCTGGACGCTCAGGCCGCTCAGGCCGCTCTGGACGCTCGGTACGCTCTGGACGCTCAGGACGCTCGGGCCGCTCGGGCCGCTCGGGACGCTCAGGACGCTCAGGCCGCTCTGGACGCTCGGGACGCTCTGGCCGCTCTGGACGCTCGGGACGCTCTGGGCGCTCAGGCCGCTCTGGACGCTCGGATCGGCGCGTTGCGCCGCTTCGCGTCCTGGTGCCTCCACCGTGGCTCGTGGTGGTGGTCGTGGGATCTGTCGTGGCTCGCCACGACGCTGATCGGCGCGCAGCAAACGGGCCGGTCCATTCCGTGGGCACGCCCGCTGTTTGAGGCGTACGTCGCTGGTGCGTGGTTTCTGTTCTGGGCCGAGGACACGCTGTATTGGGTCGCCAAGCCGACGGTCCACGTCGAGCGCACCGCGAACGGCCCGCGTCTGCACTGCGCAGATGGCCCCGCCATCGAGTCCGACGCTGAGAATTTGTACTTCTGGCATGGCGTGTTGGTGCCGGCGTTTGTCATCACGCAGCCGGACCGGATCACGCTCGATCACATTAAGCGCGAAGAGAACGCCGAAGTGCGGCGCGTGATGATGACGCGCTTCGGGGAAGACCGCTACATCCGCGAGATCGGGGCCGTGCCGATTCATGCTGATGACTACGGGGATCTCTATCGCGTGGACGTGCCGAATGATGAACCGCTCGTGATGGTACGCGTGATCAATAACACACCGGAAACGGATGGATCACAAAAGCCCTATTGGCTGCGCGTGCCGCCGGGGATGTCTACGGCACATGAGGCCGTGGCATGGACGTTTGGACTGACGCCACAGCAGTACGCGCCAGTCGCGGAGAGTTGAACAGGGTTTGCGGGGTGTGTGCCGTTTCGTTCGTGGCAGGTTCCATCGATCGACCGAAACGGCAAGTGAGAAGATGACGGCGGCGGCTGAACGGGACAGTCTTTACCGCGCATCACCGGCAACGAGAGGCGGAAACCTAAATGGCTCGCGAGAAGGCGCCCGCGTTCCAGTTCTACACAAAGGATTGGGATACCGATCTAAACGTGATCCCGATGACCTATGAAGAGGAGGGGGTCTACTTCGCGATCATCCGTCTGCTTTGGAATCATTCGACCGTGCCGGCGAACCTGGATGATCTACGGTTATTACTAAAGGGAAAGCCGCGGCTTTCACGGTTGCAAATCTGGTGGAAAAAGATCGGCAAGTGCTTCACGGTGCGCGACGGGCGTTTATGTCATAAGCGTGTTGATCAAGAGCGGCGTAAGCAGGCGAGGTTCCGTAAGTCACAGAGCGATAAAGGGAAACTCGGCGGTCGTCCGAAAAGCCACGGTAAAGCCGCGGTTAAACCGGAGCTTTCATCCGGTAAAGCTCTTCTATCTATATCTTCATCTGCTGATCTAATTACCCCCCAACCCCCCACGGGGGGCTTACGTAAAAGACGCGGACCACGAGAGGTGCCACCAGCCGACCCCTTAGCGATCCAGCAAGCCATTAACACGCAACACCGCCGTGCCGAGATGCAGGCCGCAGGGAAAACCGACGAGGAAATCGAAGCGATTTTTGATCACGAATACGACGCACGGAAGGCGGCATCGTGACACCGTATTACGAGCAGGACGGGATCGCGATCTACCACGGCGACTGTCGGGAAGTCCTACCGACGCTGCAGCAGCCCGACGTGTGTATTACCGATCCGGTCTGGCCCAACTCGGTGTTTCCATCCGTGGTCGATCCGGCGCATCTCTTCGCGGAAGCTGCTGCGCTGCTTACCGGATCGCGGCTTGTGGTGCATCTCGGATGTTCCAGTGATCCGAGATTTATTGCTGGCGTTCCGGCGCGTTATCCGTTTGTTCGCGTGGCGTGGTTAAAGTACGCGCGGCCGTCCTATCGTGGTCGGATTCTCGTTGGTTCGGATGTGGCTTACGTGTTTGGGTCTATCCCGCCATCGCGTCCAGGCCGACATGTGCTGTCTGGTGAAACGACGGCGCGAAACAATCGGACAAAGCTCCAACACACTGGGCGCGGCGAAGGATCGTCCGACGATCTAGATTACAGCGAGCTGCCGCACCCCAGCCCGAGGCGCTACGAGCATGTTGCGTGGTTGATGGGCCTCTACGGTGATGGTGGTGTCATTGATCCATTTTGCGGCACTGGGACGACGCTGGAAGCGGCCAAGCGCGTAGGGCTGGCAGCCGTTGGAATTGAATCCGAAGAACGCTACTGCGAGCTCGCGGCAAGCCGCTTAATGCAATCCGTCTTACCGCTGATCTGAGGTAGTCATGTATATAGTTCCCGAAGAAAAAGGGTTGGACGTAATGGCCTGGACTAACACCCAGAAAGCGGCGCAGCGTGTGGCACTTCGTCGCCGAGGCCTCTGCACGCGCTGTACCCGTCGCCGCACGTATCACCGACATGCGCTCTGTGGACGGTGCAGAAAAACGGAAAGTGTTCGGTGGTTTACGCACTATCGCTGGCAGGCGAGAGCACGACAGGCGGTGAGCGCATGAAGCAGGCGCAGATCGACTTCTCGGGTGCCTTTCACTTCGATCCGCGCTCATCAGCCGTGGCGCCCTCACCGCATGTCGAAGCCAGGGAAACCTCCGCGTTGGCCGCGATCGAGAACGCGCAGACGAGCCGAAAGGCGATCCAGAACACGCGCATCCTCTTGTTGATCAAGGCTGCTGGCGAACAAAGGGATCAGCGACATCGAACTCAATCGGGCCACGGGTATTCCGCGCTCATGCGGAACTCTTACTGCTCGTGAAGGCCGGCGAGATCACCGCGTTGATTTTGCAACCCGCGCTACCCCTTGCACACCCACGATCCACGGCATCACGTTCGCCTCGAAAGCGGAGAGCCACAGGTACAACGGGGCCGGACGGTAAAGGCTGGCGCATTGGGCATTACGTCGCTGACTTCTCATACATCGATAAAGGCGGCAAGCAAGTCATCGAAGAAATTAAAGGATTTCGGACGCAATTATATAAATGGAAGTTGAAGCACATCGAATCTGAATATGGCATCACCATCACTGAACTTAGAGCCAGGTAGGTCGATCGCGATCGTGCAGCGGGGGCTGTGGTGACGAATGGCGGCGTACTACAACGAGATCGATCCGTTCGCAGCGCAGTGGTTGCGAGAACTCATTAAGGCGGGACTGATAGCTGATGGCGAAGTTGACGAGCGCGACATCCGAGACGTTACTGCGGCCGACGTGCGCGGCTTCATCCAGTGCCATTTCTTTGCCGGAATTTGCGGATGGAGCTACGCCCTCCGACTCGCCGGATGGCCGGACGACCGACCTGTTTGGACATTCTCATGTCCCTGCCAACGGTTATCGAGCGCGACTCGAGGCCGAGCGGTTGCGGATGATTTGTGGCCCGAACAGCGGCGCCTCATCGATACAGGTCGCCCTCGCGTGTTCTTTGGCGAACAGGTTCCCGCTCGTGAATGGTTCGATTGGCTCTGCTCTGACGTGGGTGCCTTGGGTTACGAGATCGGGGCGGCGGTTCTGCCGGCTGTTGGTGTCGGTCACGACCATGCGCGCCCTCGGGTTTACTTTGTGGGCCACTCCAACCGCGACAGCCAATCAGGATTGTCTGTCGATGCAAAAGTGGGCGGGATGCCGAGGCATCGAAGTAACCCCGCAGGCGTGGTGCCGTCGGATGGGGTATCCAGAGACATGGTTGCGTTGTCTGGATTCGGCAATGCGATCGTCCCTCAGGTCGCGCAAGCCTTCATTGAAGCGTATCTCGACATCTGCGGACAGGAGTAACCCATGATCTACACCGCCGTCCTCGTCGTTCTCGGCTTGATCTGTGGAGCCTTCTATGCCCTCTGGTTGCACCACGAGACGCAGAAGGCGGAGAGACTGCAGCGCGAGATCGATTACGTCGTCAACATGCAACACCGTGGCGAAATAGACGAGTGACGAGCAAAGCGCCATGATCCACATTCACAATTCACCCCTGTGGCGGAGGAAGGTCTCATGACGAAGGATCAGAATTTGGGTGCTGACGCCGCGGCGGTCGGGAACGATACCCCGGTCGCCGCACCGGAACGGCAAGCGCCGACGCCGGGGCCGTGGGAGTGGTACGGCGATGGCGAACTGTGGAGCGTTATAGACCGTGAAGCCTTCGATCGCGCCTTCGATGCCGCTCGTGACCGAAATGGCGACGTGGAGATGTGTGATCTGCGTTTCGTAGACAAGCCTATCCTCACGCTCCTTGATCTCGATGACCTGTCCGAAGCCAACGCGCATCTCATCGCCGCCGCGCCGGACCTGCTGGAAGCCGTCAAGTTATTCATGACGTGCTATCCGGCCGCAATCACAGCGCTCAGCGACGATATGCGCCACAAGATCGAAGCCGCCATCGCCAAGGCTGAGGGCCGCTAAATGGGGTTCTGGGCTCGCGTGTTCACCGGCTGCCTTCTGGATCATGACGACTACCGCGAGCGCGACGGGCAGGGGCGGAGGCACGTATGAATCTCTGGCACTGGCTGACCGGGCGTACCGGCCACATGTTTATCCCGCACTGGTCGGAGGATCGGGCGCGGCACTACGAACGCGCGACGTATCGGATGCTTGGGATTCGCCCGGAGCCGATCTATACCTGGAGCCGACGCCTCAGACCGAAGGCGAAGTTGAAGTCCATTGATTCGATTGGAGAACGGAAACGCGCATGAAGACACGGACGCGTAAAATGTGGGTGCTAATAGATAAGGACTTAGACCGATTGGCGCAGTTGTACGGAGCACTCGATGGAGGGCTATTCCCTACAAAGCCAACCCCGAGTTTCAAATGGTCGAAGCCTGTGCGAGTCGTCGTCACGATTCAAGAAGTAGCGCCGAGACAGCCGACAAAGGCCCGGAAGGCGATGCCGAGTCTTCAGGAGCCGGAGGAAACGCGCATGAGTGACAAGAAGGTTGAAATCACGAAGGCCGGTTCATGGGGCGACGGGTTCGGCGCTGGTGTCATGTGGGCGGCGGCCGCCAAGGAGTCGAAGTGAAGAAGCGACTGATCAACATCGGCCCGGGCGTTTCGATCGACCTCGACAAGTTGATGACCGGGCGGCTGTTGCTGCAGGCGACGTCGGGTGCCGGTAAGTCCTGGCTGTTGCGCCGGCTGCTCGAACAATCGCACGGCATGTGCCAGCAGATCGTCATCGATCCGGAAGGCGAGTTCTCGACGCTGCGTGAGAAGTTCGATTACGTCCTGGCGGCCAAGCAGGGCGGCGACACGTTGGCCGATGTCCGCACGGCGAAGCTACTGGCGGAACGGCTGCTGGAGCTCGGCGTCTCGGCCATCATCGACATCTACGAATTGAATCCCGATCAACGGGTGAAGTTCGTGCGCTACTTCCTCGAAGCGATGGTCGATGCGCCGAAGCATCTATGGCATCCCGTCCTCGTGGTGATCGACGAAGCACATTCGTTCGCGCCCGAGAAGGGCAAGGGCGAAGCGGAGAGCGCGTCAGCCGTCAAGGCGCTCTGCACCCGCGGTCGAAAGCGTGGATTCTGCGCCGTGTTGGCGACGCAGCGATTGCCGACACTCGATAAGGATGCCGCCGCGATGTGCGCGAACAAGTTGATCGGGCGCGCCAGCCTGGATGCCGACATCAAGCGCAGCGGCGCCGAGCTCGGGCTCGAAGGCAAGGACGCGATCCGGCAGATTCGCGATCTGAACGACGGCGAGTTCTACGCCTTCGGCCCGGCCATCTCGAAGGATGTCACGAAGGTGAAGGTCGGCGCGGTGCAGACGACGCACCCGCAAGCCGGATCACAACTGGCCGCCCGTATCCCACCGCCGACCGACAAGGTGAAGGCGCTCCTGCCGCAACTGTCCGACCTGCCGGCGGAAGCGGCGGATCGGGAACGCACGACGGCGGAGATGAAGAAGGCGATCGTTGATAAAGATCGCCGCATCAAGGAGTTAGAGCGAACGGCCGAGCTCTCATTTTCAGGTACAAAACAGGAAGTAAAACAGGTTCCAGCCCTCACCGATGCCGATCGCGCGCTGCTCTCGAAGATTGAATCGAAGCTGATTCTAATCGACGTGAAGGCTGGGGAAATTGCGACCGAGGCCGAGCAGCGAGCGAAGCGGTTGGTCGAAGGCGTTCTGGCCGACTATGTCGCATCCACGCGCGGCGTCGGCATCGTAGCAGCGGAAACGGTCGCGGAAATTCTCGACAAGGCCAGCGTCAAGAAGCTGCTCGAGAAGTTGAACGGGTTGGCGATCGCGCCGGTCAAGCAGGTACAGGGATCAGGGATCAGGGTTCCGCTTGCGCGGGTCGCTCCGCAAGTTCATGCGAAAACACCACCGATTCGTCAAGCGGTAGCCATCGGTTCGAACGGCCACGTCACCGAAGGCCTCACGCCCGCAAAGCAGAAAATCCTGAATGGCCTGGCGTTCATGGAAGGTATCGGCGTGCCAGAGGCCGACAAAACCCAGCTGGCGCTCATCGTCGGCGTGAGTCCGACCAGCGGCGCCTACTTCAATAATCTCGGCGCGCTGCGCACGGCGGGATTAATTGGCTACCCCTCTGGCGGGACCGTCGCGCTCACCGATGACGGCCGAGTCACCGCCGTTGTCGAAAACGTGCCCACGACCACCGATGAATTGCATGAGGCGATTCGCAGCAAATTACCGCCGGCGAAGTGGAAGATCCTCGAAGCACTGATCGCGGTCTATCCGAACGCGCTCGCTAAGGAAGAACTCGCCACGTCGATCGGCGTGTCGCCCACGTCGGGCGCGTACTTCAACAACCTGGGATCGTTGCGCAGTCTCGGCCTGCTCGACTATCCACGCGCATCTGAAGCGGTCGCCAAGCCCGTGCTGTTCTTGGAGGGACGCTAGATGAAGACGAAGTGGCATCACGACCGCGACAACCCAGCCTCAATATCGACCCGAAACAACGCTGGTGGGCGCCGTGGAGTCGGCGCATCACACAACGCGATGGGCGGTAGCCCCCTCCGTGGGGCAGACTCAACCGCATCGTGGAGTGGTTCCCGGATTCCTTCACGCTCTGCCCCGAGGCTCAGAGCCTGGTGCCGCGCGTGCAGCTCTATCCCGAACTGCAACATACGGTCGGCGCTCGGATTGTGTGTATCGAGAGCCAAATCGAGTTGAAGCTCCGCGGGGACCCAGCCTGGGCGTTCATTGGAATGCCGCAGTTGCAGGGAGCCCACCGGCATCTCGTCTCGTTCCTGATCGCGGGGTTCTGCACACCCGTGCTGAACGGGGAAGAGCCGGAGTTTCTCGTGCTGGTCGATGCCGTTGCGTGGCGGTTCCTGGATGGCCGCCGCAAAGAATGGCTCATCTATCACGAGCTGAAGCACTTAGTGATTGCCGTCAACGGCGGCGGCGACCCGCTCCAACACGAGGACGGGCGCTGGAAACTCCGGACGACGCGCCACGATCACGAGGTATTTGCGGATGAAATCACGCGCTACGGCTCGGACGTCGAAGGGCTCGACAAGCTCGCGGAAGCGATCGTCCAAGGCCACGCGAACGAAAAAGCCCGCGAAAAGCGTCGCGCCTGACCCGGCGCCGGCGCTGAACGATCCTGAACGATCGGAGGCCTTGACGACCGCCCCGGATTCGGCGGCGGCCGCGGCCGACGTCGCCGCCGCGATGGCGCTCGGCTTCACGCCCACCGAGGACCAGCTCAAATACCTCTGGCTGCTGCGCGATGCGGTCTCGCTCGTTGGGGACGTGAAGGTCAACGACACGGCGATGGCCCAGAAGTGCGGCATCAGCCGGACGTCGATCTGGCAATGGAAGCAGGACCCGGAGTTTCTCGCCTGGCTTCGCTCGATGCTGGTCCGCGAGCGGGACACGGAATGGGATCTGGTCCTCGACAAGCACACGCAGCTCGCGATGCGCGGCAGCGTGCGGTCGGCCGAGTTCCTGGGCAAGCTGCGCACGGTCGGCGCGCGCGGGGGCGGGTTCGGGGATGCCGGCGATCTGGTCGACAACAGTATTCAAAATTATCAAGTTAATTTACTGGTACCTCGACCGAATGAGGCTGCATGAATAAAGAGCCGTCGCGCGTGTGCAAAGTCTGTGGTCACACGAACAAGTTCAGCAGCAGTCGAGGCGTTCCAGTGACCCGCCGGCACTTCGCAACCCTGCTCGCCACGCTCGCCGCGTGGGTGTCCATGCGGCCGAAGCTGCACGCGGACGCTGTAAACGCCAGTTCTAAACCGGCGATCGACCGATCGCGACTCCCGGTTTACCTGTGGGACGAGCTAACCCTTGTCGAAGGCCCCGACCCATCGAAGTGGGGGCACGCGATCCTTGGCGACTCGCCCGCGACGATCGTCGTGCCGACATTCCCGCCCGCCGGCGCCACATACCTTGGGCTCGGGCGGACGGTGTTTCGTGAGGATTGGGCTCAACGCGCCGGCTACCCAGTAGGGCGGCATTTCAACTACGTGAGCGGGCCGAAGTGGTGGGCGCCGGCGTTCACGCTGCAGCCGTCGGTCCACGCGCCCGGCCCCAGGCTGGGAGCGCGCGCAGCCGGATAGCGAGGCGTGCGAATGAAGAAACCCATCGCGCCACGCCGGCCGAAGGAGCAGGGGGACTATCACCCCGGCAACCTTACCTGCGACACCACGTTCAAGCAGGACGAGGCCCCGCCGATGAGCGAGCGCGTCGTCGTGACGTCCGAGCGCCCGATCCTCTACGACGCGCATCAGCGGCCGATCTATCGGAAGGCCGGATTTCGATGATCTGCACCTGCGGACACCATATGGGGGCGCATCGCCCGTTCTGCCGGGACTGCGAGTTCAACACCGCCGGCTGCCGAGACTTCCGCTTCAGCATGGAGAAGACGCTCGATCGGATGTCATCGAAGCCGGTCACGGCGGAGGAGCAAGGGCGGCGCCGGCGTGAACTGTTCAACCGCGAGCGCGATTGGCAGCGGATGGGGTTTCGCTAATGGCGATTCGCCTCCGCGTCGTCGACGGCACGCTCATCGCGATCTGCGCCGCGCGCTCGGTCGAACAGCCGGGCGATGTTTACCTCGATGACGGTGCGCATCACGCGCTCGCCGACAAGTTTGCTGAGGATTTCGGCTCGGAAGGTTACAACACGCGGTCGCTCGACCCGATCGCGGCCCGGCTGCGCGCTCAGGAAGAAAGCAACAATCCGAATCGCTCATGGTGGGATTCTGAATACGGAGAACCAACTCTTCGCAAACTCGCCGAAAGCGTGGACAGCAGCGGCGACGCTTACGAGGCGACGCTTCACGTCGAGACGCGGCTTGAGTTCGAACCGCGGAAGAACGCCGTCATCATCGGCATCGAGGGAGCTTCGGGAGATCCGACCTCCGAGCGATGAGCGGCAAGCGCGCCCGATCCGCGCGCCGGCTCGACGCGCTCCGGAAAGGCTTCACCTGGGGGTACACGAGTCCGAAGGGGTTTTGCGAGCACGAGCCGCCATGTCATCCCGACGGCACGAAGTGCCGCCCGCATCCCAAGCAGTTCAAGGCGCACGCCAGTAAAGCGGAAATCCTCTTCTACGGCGGCGCGGTCGGCGGCGGCAAGACCGAGTTCGACATCGTCGAGGCCCTGGCCATCTGCCTCGAGCACCCCGGCGTGCAGGTCGCCATCTTCCGCCGCTTCCACGAGGACCTGAAAAAGAACGTCATCACCCGCTTCCGCGAGATCGTCCCCGACCACATCGCGCACTACAACAGCCAGGACCACGCGCTCTACGTCTGGAACGGCTCGATCATCTGGTTCTGTCATTGCCGCAACGAATCCGAGGTCTATCGCTATCAGGGCCTGCAGGTCGTCGCGCTGTTCATCGACGAAGCGAGCCATTTCAGTGAGTTCATGGTGAAGTACCTCATCACCCGCGTCCGGTCGGTCCGCGGCATCCGCAAGCGGGTCCGCCTGACGTCGAACCCGGGCGGCATCGGCCACGGCTGGTTGAAGCGCTGGTTCATCCGCCCGACGCCGGTGGCTCTGGGCGGGCGACCGCAACCGCGGCCCTTCGAGATTTGGCGGCCGCTACCAGAGCTCGGCGATCCGACGCCGCCCGAGGACATGCTCACGAGGCAGTTCATCCCGGCCTACTTCCGCGACAACTACGCGCTGGCGCAGCACGACCCGCGCTACTTGGCCCAGATTTACGCCCTGGGCGGTGACAAGGCGAAGCAGCTCGCCGAGGGCGATTGGGACGCAAACGACTCGATGATCGTCGGCTCGGTGTGGCGCGAGAACCATCTCGTCGGCCCGAATGACACGCGGCTGCTGGCGCTCGGCCTGAAACCCGGCCAGGTCATCCCGTGGCACATCATCCCCAACAAACACTGGAAACCGCCCGAGGGCGCGCTGATCTACGGCTCGGTCGACTACGGCTACGGCGCGCCGTGGTCGTTCCACCTGCACGCGGCGTTGCCGGGCGGCCACGTGCGGACCTTCTTCGAGTACTACATGCCCCGGGTCCGCGACGTCGAGCAGGCCCAAATGATCCGCATCGTGCTCGAACGCGAGGGGTATCGGCCCGAGTGGCTGGTCCTCGACCCGGCGATGCGCGGCAGCCGGGCCGAGAACAACATCGCCAAGTCCATCTTCGAGGTCTACCAGGACGTGATCGGGAAGCTGGCGATGGTGATGCCCGGCGCCGCCGGCCGGTCGGCGCGCGTCTCCCGCCCCCAGCGCTGGCTCGACGCCCTGCAGACCGCCCCGGACGGCTTGCCCTACTGGACCGTCACCACGGCCTGCCCGGACCTGATTCGGACCGTGCCCGAAGTGCCGTGGGATGCCAAAGATCCAGACGTCGAGGACGAGCTCAGCGAGAACCACGCTTACGAGGACGTTGGCCGCTTCTTCGAGGCCCGGCCGTTCATCCCGCGGACGCAGATGATCGACCCGTTTGCCGGGCTCGACCCGATCTCGCGGGCCCACCACGAGCGGCTCGCGGCCGCCGGCGCCGCGCGCAACACCGGCGGGCCGACCGGCGTCGGGAACATCGCCAAGGGGTAAGTTTTCGATGGGCGGTAGGGCCGGTCGTGCCGCAGACTCAAGGCCACTCGCGCGTTCCATGCGCGTGTTTTCGGGCGATCGATGGACACACTGACACCGCCGGGCCACGTCAGCCGCCGCCAACTGATTCGCGAATCGCGCGTCGCCGTCGACAAGACCAACGAGGTCGTGTCCGCGCTCGACTCGTGCCAGAACCGCGTCGGGCAGATCGGCCAGCAACAGGCCGAGGTCGTGACGAAGTTCGCGGCCGTCGAAGCCTTCACTCTCTCGCGCACCGCAGAACTCCAAAAGGGCATCGACGCGCAGCGCCGGCACACCGACGCGATGGCCGACCACCAGCACCACGTGGTGACGACGCTCGCGAACGAGCAGCGGCATTACGTCGATACGCAGGACAAACGGCTTCGCGCCGACGTGGATCGGCAGGTCGTCGAGCTCGCGCGCCGGCAGGAGCGTTTCGAACAGATGGGATTCCTCGCCCGGCTCCGCTGGGCGTTTCTCGGAAAGGTGGACTGAATGTTTGACAAGAACATGAACCCGAACGTGCCCGAGCAAGCGTGCGACGGCATCCCCGAGGACCGGCGCTATCGCGGCGATGAACTCGTTACGGCGGACAAGGTTGACGGCAGCGACCGCCTTCGGGCGCGCGAACTGGCGCGCGGCGAGGAGGTCGCGAGAACGACCGCGGATCACCATTACAACAGGCGTGCGGCACAGGGCGCCGGCCGCGCGCTACAAGCCGACCGCCCGAAGGATCCCAGCGACGGCGTCCTGACCGCGTGCAAGTCGATCGACCATGCCCTCGGCGAGCAGCGCCAGATCCTCGAACAGCTCTACGTCGCGCTCGACCAGGCCGGCCTGTTGCGCCCGTCCCCGCCATCGAGCGGCACCGGTGACTACAGCGACGCACCGAGCCAGCACTGCGTCTCCGATCTCTTTCGCGACTCGACGCGCACGGTCCGCACCCACAACGAGGGTCTCCTGGAGATCCTGCAGCGCTTGGACGTGTAACCAGCGATGATCGAGTTCGTCGTGCCGCTCGTCGCGTTCTTCGCCGGTCTCGCGGCGGGCGCTCGCCTCGAGCGCTTTTTAAATGGGGATCGGCCCCGTGCGGCGTGCGACCGCTGCCCTGACCTCGAAGACATGATCGAGGCCATCACCATCGACCGCGACTACTGGCGGGCGCGCGAAGAGCGCACCGCCGACGCGCTCCTCGTCTCCAAGGGCGTCGCCACCCGCGTCGCATCGCCCCCGTCTCCACCCCCGATCAACACAATGGCCGCGATCGCCCGCGGGATGGGCGTCACTGAAATCGACTCGTCAAAGCAGCCGGGCAAAGCCGCATTGACGCATGGACCCGACGGCTGAACGGCCTGTAGAAGGCCGTGCGCCGGCGTCCCCAGGACCCGGCGCGACAACCGAACCGACCACACCCGCGCGCCAGATCGACTATCAGGCGCACGGCCGCATCCTTATGGATCGGTGCATCGCCGACGCGAAGAACAACACCGCGCGGCTGTTGCGCGATCGCCAGGATATTCTCAATCTCCGGTTCGACCGTGGCGGTCGCGACAATCACTGGTGCATCTGGGATAACGGCACCAATCGCTACGTCCCGCGGCCCGAGAACCCCGACCAGGGCGGCTTGCCGGCCTGGGTGCCGCGCCCCGTCACCAATATGTTTCGGATCGTGGTCCGGGGCCTGACGTCCATCCTCGACCAGTCCGAGCCCGCCCAGGTCTACGGCCCGCGCACCGACAGCGACGAGGACAAGGCGACCGCCGACGTCGCCGAGGACGCCGTCCCCGTGCTGCGCGAGGAGTGCGGCTACGACAGCGAAGGCCATCGGCACCAGCTCAACTCCCTCGCGACCAAGACCGACAAGGCCGCCTACGTCCTCTACTACGACAGCGACGAGAAGTACGGCACCGAGGACGTCGCGATGTTCACCTGTTTGGAGTGCAACGCGCAGGTGATGCCGATGGAGGTCGAGGACGCCGACGGCTGCCCGCACTGTGGGAACCAGGACACCGAAAACGCCTTCGAGCCCTTCACCGTCGACGGCGTCGCGCAGGGCGCGCCGATGCCGATCGGGAAGATTTGCGCCGAGGTCCTCAGTTCGTTCGAGTTCAGCTTGCCGTCGTCGGCCCGCAACCCGAACGCCAAAGCCGTGCCGTGGATCCTCCTGCACAACCGGATGACGCCCAGCGACATTCTCCGGATGTGGGGCGACAAATACCCCGGGCTCGCCGATCTCGTCAACAACAAGGCGAATTGGGCCGATGGCGCGCTGACCCGCGCCTATGCCGACGAGATGCGCCGGCTCTCGAGCCCGCAATCGGGCGGCGCCAGCCTCGGCGGCGGCTCGGTCGGCCAGGACGGGCCCGTCGTCTACCGCCTGCAGCACGACCCGATCGTCGACCATGAGGTGAATCTCCCCGAGGGGTGCTACGGTGTCTACCTCGCCAACACTCTGATCGACGCCGGTCCGCTACCCTACACCGACGGCAACCCCGACAGCCCGCGGCCGATGAAGAACTTCCTCATCCGCACGTGGGACACCGACGGCCAGAACGCCTTTGGCCATCCGCCGGCCGATGATCTCGTGCCGATCCAGCAGTCCCGCAACCTCACGGAAGCGATGATCGAGCTGATCATCATGCACGACGCCGCGCCGACGCGGTACATCCCCGACACCGTCACCCTCCTCGACGAGCTCACCGGCGTCCCCGGCGAGAACGTCCGCTATCGCTCGATCGACGGCCAGAAGCCCACCGAATCGCGCGGCCAGAACCCGCCCGAAGCGCTCTTTGCCCGCCTCGACAACCTCGACGCGAAGATGGAGAAGGTCTCCGGCCTCAACTCCGTGCTCCAAGGCGAGCGCCCCGAGGGCGATCCGACGCTCGGCGAGGTCGAGATCCTCGAACAGCGCGGCATGGCGACGTTCCATTCGCCGCTCGGCGCGCTCATCGACTTCGAGAAGGACCTGTCGTTCATGCTGCTCGCGATCGCGCGGCAGTCCGCGTGGTCGCCGCGCTTCCGCCGCATCCGCGGCGAAAACGGCCAGTGGGAGCTCAAGCAGTTCGCGGCCGCGGACCTGACCGGGCAGATCGATATCGTCGTCGCGCGCGCGAGCGCGTGGCCGAAGAACCCCGTTCTGCAGCAACTCAAACTCGAAAAAGCGCTGGCGCTGGGCGTCCTACCGCCGCCGGCGACGGATCCCGAGCTGCAAGGCAAGCTCCTCGTCGAGATGAACCTCGCGAATCTCAAACCGTCCTGGGACGTCGACCGCCGACAGGTCGGGCGCGAGCTCGAACGCTGGAAGGCGGCGACGACGCCAGACCAGATCCGGCCCGTCAACCCGGTCACGAGCAACCTCACGCTCCACCGGTATTTGAAGCAGGCGTTTCTGAAGAGCGAAGAGGCGGAAATCCTGGCCGAGCAGAACCCGGCGGTCTACGGCGCGATGGTGCAGCACGTCGCCAATCTCCAAATTATGACGCAGCCGGCGCTGCCGGCTGGCCCGGGCGGCGCACCCGCGCCCGCCGGACCCGAGGGCGGCGGCGCGCCCACCGCGCCCGCGCCCGGCGGCGGCGGCACGCTCGACCAAGCGATTCAGTCCCGCGTGTTGACCCCCGATACCGGCGAAGCGGGCCAGGGCGGCACCCTCGATGAGGCCATCCAGGCCGGCGTGCTCGTGCCGGACGGCGCCGACAGCGACGCGCCGCCGATGGCGCCCGCCCCGCCGATGGCGGCGGGCCCGTCGATCGATCAGATTACCGAGGCCCTGCTGCAACAGCCGTTGCCTCAACCCGGGGAGCCGCCGCCCGACCCGCTGGGCGGCGCGCCGGTGTAGCGCAAAAGAGTGGTGACGAACATGGTTGTTCGGTCCGTCGGTGTAGACCTTCCACCGGCACGTTCAGAGCATCTGCGCGGCGATTGTCGCCCGGCTCGCGCTGCGACATGGACGTCACCACCTTCGTTTGTCAGGGTTTGTGCCGGTGAGGGGCCGGCAAGTCGCGTGGTCGTCCACGCGGTCTGGGAGCCCACGTCGCACGGCGCTGGTGTGGCCGGTGCCCTCACCGCACAAAAAAGACGATGGGCGGTATGCCCGTTGCTGTGCAGACTGACGTGGAAGCTCGAAATCTTTAGAGGTCGCTATGTAGATTGTCGCGGTGTAGCTCAGCCTGGTAGAGCGCTCGGCTCATAACCGAATTGTCACTGGTTCAAATCCAGTCACCGCAACCACTTCTGACGGCAACGCGTACGGGGTTGCTCCCGTGCGCGGTCGCGTTGCCCACGCGGCACGTCGTCAGGTTCACACGGGCCCAGCAAGTTCCAGGGCGGGACTTCATCGACGGCGCCGACCATAGCGCCGCTTGAAGTCCCGCCCTTTTCGCTGTCTGGGACCCATTTCGACGGAGGACGAACCTATGCGCAGGTTCAATCCGTTCGCTGGTACGCCAGCACCCGAGATGATGCAAGTCATCGACGGCGCCGGTGCAGCGGGCGGCGGCGCAGATGCCCAAGCCACGGGCGATGCCGGCGAGGCCGGCGACGGTGGCGACGACGCGACTGGTGGTGAGAGCGACGCGGGCGGGGATGCCGGCGACGCCGAAGGCCACGAAGGATCGCGAACCGAGGACGACGAAGACGAATTGCTCTTCGGGCGTGACGAGGATGACCAGGACGACGCGCGACCGATCGAAGAGCGCCACAAGGCGCTGAGTCAGTCGCACAACAAGCTGAAGCGACGCTTCGGCAAAGCCTGGCCGCTCGTGAAGGCGCTCAAGAAGGCAGGGATCACCGATCCCGACGACGTCATCCAGAAGGTCCGCAGCTTTGACGCGCTCTTGGCGCGCAGCGGCGGCGATGTGGAGAAGCTGCTCCGGCTCGTACAGGGCAGCGGGGGAGACGACGACGATCGCGAGCCCCGTCGTGGGGCCGATCGGATGACCAAAGCCGAAGCGAAGGATCTCGCCGATGAGTTCAACCTCACCGACGAGGAGTTCGCCAAGCTCTGGGAGACCAACACGGCGCCCGGCAAGTTCTTCATGAGCCTCTCGCGATCGCATAGCACGATCGCGAAGTCCCTGAAGACCGCGCTGGCGCGGATCGATCAGCTCGAGGGCGGACTCCGGCAGAAAGACGAAGCCGGGCTGCGGAAGGAATGGGTCAGCACCATCAACGTCGGTGCGAAGAAGATCCAGAACCCCGGCATTCAGCGCGCCTATCGGAACCTGATGGCGGCGGCCTACAAAGAGGCCGGCGCCAAGCTCGATCCCGTGAAGGTATCCGGCGAGATCCTCAAGGATCTCGGCGTCAATCCCACGACCTCTCGCATCGTCCAAGCCGCGCAGCAACAGCGCATGGCCACAACCAACGGACAGCGCCCGAAGCATCAAGCGGGCGGCGGGGGCGCGACCCAGCCAGCACGCGGCACGCGTGAACACCTGGCGGACGTGCACCGACGCATTCGCAACGGCTAAACGGCGCGACGGAGTAGCACCAATGCCCGGCTCAGACACCACGCAGTGGGACCCGCTGTTCAAAGACGACTACGGGCCCGCGATCGTCAACCAGCTCACCGACGAAAACCTGATGCTTCAGTGGATGGAATCTGAAGTGAAGGACGACTCCTGGGTGGGCCGGCAGAAGGTCGTCCCCATCATGATCGGCCGGAATCGGTCGGTCGGATCGATCGCCAACCGCGCGCGCCTGCCCCAGGCCGGCCGCTCGGTCTTCGCCGACTTCTCGATCCCGATGCGCAACACCTACGGGCGCGTCGGCTTCGAACGCAACGTCATCGCGCAGTCGCGTAATTCCAAGGGCTCCTGGAAACAGGTCATCCCCGCGGAAATGGACGCGCTCATCGAAGCGATGGCCTTCCACCGCAACCGCGTGGTCTGGGGCTACGGCTCCGGCATCCTCGCGCTGGTCAACGGCGCGCAGGTCGCGGACGCCACGGTCGAAGTCGACGCGCCCGGCAACGTCGCCGGCTCGCTCGGCGGCGGCCGGTTCCTCGACGGCGACACCACGAGCGGCATGTATGTCGCCTTCCTCGATGCCGGCAACAACGTCATCGACACGGCGACCATCACCGGGGTCGCGGCGGCGCTGACCTCCGTCACCGTCGACCATGCCGTCGACGTCGCGGACAACGCGAAGATCGTCATCGCGCAGTCGGCGACGCAGCACTCCTACAACCAGGAGCCCGAGGGCATCCTCGCGGGCATCGACGACGGCACCTTCGTCGGCACGTATCACGGGCTGAGCCGGACGACCTATCCGATCCTCAACTCCTACGTGACGACCGGCGTCGGCGCGCTCTCGCTGGATGCCATCCAGCAGATGTGCGACGCCATCTCGATCAAGACCGGCAAGATGTTCGACCTCTTCGCGTGCGAGCACGCGGTGCGGCGGGCCTACCTGGTCCTGCTCGAGACCGACCGCCGCTATTCGGGCGCCGATCTGATGCGCCCCGACGGCGGCACGGCCGCGGCCAAGAAGCCGAGCGGCCGCGTCATCACGTATGGCGACATTCCGATCTTCACCGATCGCGATGCGCCCTACCGAATGCTCTTCGGCATCAACAAGTCGTCCTGGATTCGTTACGTGGAGAACGAAGGCCAGTGGGCGGACGAAGAGGGTTCGGTCCTGAAGTGGGTGTCGGATTACGACGAGTACACCGCCTTCTACTTCATACAGGACAACTTCCACTGCCAGCGGCCGAACGTGAACGCGCGCGCCGAGGGCATCGACGTCAATCAGCTCGTGGTGAAGGCGGCCTAAGCGCCGGCGGATACACGAGTCGCGACGGTCTGGTTACGCGGGGCGGGTCTCTGACGACCCGCCCCGTGCTCAGCGTCGCAGGAGAGCACACATGAAGGGTCTCAGTTACGAGCTGCCGAGGGGTTTCGATCAATCCGACGTGATAGATCTCACGCCCGAGACGCAGCACAGCGCCGAACTCAAGCCGACGTCGATGGTGATCTGCCTCAACCGCGGACCCCATCCGATCATGGACATGTTCGATGCGCAGACCTACGTCGTGCCGGGCTACGCGAAGTTCCGCTGCGAGTTCCAGGTCGCCAAACACCTGCAGCGCCGGAACATCGTGCCGGGCACGCGCAACCCGAATCCGCAGGATTCGAGCGCGCCGCAGTACGTGCCGTGGATCACGATCATCGGTCACGACCCCCGGGAGACCTGGGATCCGTTCACCGAGGAACAACTCGCGGCGTTTGGCGAGAAGGTCGAGGGCATCAACCGCGATCTCCTGCCGACGGCCGCCGGCCGCAGCGCCGAAGTGATCGGCACGCAGAACGCCCTCAAGTCCCTGCCCGGGCTCGGCCTGACGCCGAGCGGCGGCGTCATGGGCGGCGTCTCCGGCAAGCCCGATCAGGGCGTCTACGGCGGCACCGACGAAACGCGCGCCGCGGCGGTCGCGCCGGTCAATCCCGGCGAGAGCCTCGCGTCGCAGGAATCGGCCGCGGCGATCGGCTCGGGCTGGGTGCCCGATCCCAACACGCCGCAGACCAGCGCCCCGCGGCCCCAAGAGCCGAAGCCGGGCGGCACGAAGAAGCGATGACCGATCACGTGCGCGTCCGCCCGCATCTGCGCCTTGAGCCGGAGTTTCGGCACGTCGAAGGCATCTTGCAGGCCTTCGACCCCGATCTCCGCTTGCGGAAGAGCGTCGAACGCGGCGGGTCGTTCTACGTGCTCGAACGGAAATGCCGGCAGCGGCCGGCCGTCAATGCGGGTCTGGGCGACCACAGCGATCTGCACGTGCAGGCGCGCGACGGGTATATCCACGTCTCGCTCGTGCATTGGCAGTGGTTGTGTCGCCCGGCCAACATCCTCACCGCGCTCCAGGAAGAAGGGGACGACCTCTTCGCCAAGAGCGGGATGCAAGTGGCGGACGAGCTCGAATACGAGGAAGCCTGGGCGAAGCAGTCGCGGCGCCGCCGCCGCCTCGGCCTCCTGCAGGACATCGCGGTCGATTCGCACGATCCGATCAGCCGCCTCGAAGGCACCCGCATCAGCAACGCGGGCGTAGTTAACGCAGTTCAGTAACGAGGGAGATCCTCATGTCGACGAACTTCAAGCGCCGCATCATCAACAAGGTCGCGGCCTACTCGATCTCGCTGTTCCGCGATCAGCCGGACACGCGCTTCACGAACTACGGCGCGGTCGGCGAAGTGGTGCTCACGCTGCCGACACCCGGGCCGCAGTATCTCGGCGTGACCTACCAGGCCAAGGGCCTGGCGGACCAGATCATCGGCTTCACCGGCGCGAACGCCGGCGACCTCGTCACCAAGCACGACCTGGCGGCGAACTCCGTGAAGGCGCAGACGGCCGGAGAAATGATCGGCGCCGTGCTCGAGGCGGAGTGCATTCGCACGGCGGACAGCACCTACAAGTGGGTCGTCGCCGGCATCTCGGTCGGGCACACCTTCACGGTGACGACCTAACAACGAGGGCCTCGGGCCCGACAACCAGTAACCGTAGTTCGTAATCACAGGGAGATCCTGACCATGACCCTAATCCTTCGCTCCTGCTCGATCGCCGCGGCGTTCGTCGCGGCCCTCGCCCTCGCGACGCCGGCCTATGCGCAGTCCATCGCCAACGAGCCGGCCGTCAAGAACCTGATGTCGCTCGGCCTGGCGCATCCCACGAGCGGGAAGATCCTGCCCGGCGCGCTCGTCGATGCGACCACGGTCGTGGGCGCCTCGGTCCAGTCGACCGACAACACGCTCAACTCCGTGACGCTCGACGACGAGATGCTCTTCAAGGTCGGCCGCGGAATGCAGATCACGGCGTTTGGCACCTTGGCGGCGAATGCGAACGCCAAGGACATCAAACTCAAGATCGGCGGCACGGCGATCTGCACGCTGACCGACAACACCGGCAACGGAACCGACTTCGCGTTTTACGCGATCGTCGTCGAGGTCGGCGCCGACTCGCAGCGCGGCTTCTGTTGGGCGGCCGTCAACGGGGCGCTCGTGGCCGCGTCGTCGATCGGCTTTACCGCGACCGTCGACGCCAACGCCACGATGGCCATTATCACGACCGGCGACAACAACGCGGCCGCCGCGAGTGCGGCCACGGGCAAGGGCCTCGTTGTCGTGCCGTTCGGCGGCTGATCGGGATCGGGCCATCCTGTCGGGTTCGAGCGCGGTTCGGTGGGAACCCCGCGCTCGAACCCAACACCTTCAGGTCATGGAGTCACCGATGAAGAGCCTCCGCAGTCCCTTCGTGCCGATCGTGCTGGCGATCCTCGCGCTCGCCGTGTCGGCGGTGTGCGATCTCGCGGCGCCGCGTATCGGCGTGTTTGAGTTCGCCGGCACGTCGAGGCATGGCGATTATGCGCGCGTCGGCGACGGCGAGTATGACGAGCTGCGCCTGATCCCGAACCCGTTCGCCGCGGAGACGCTCCTGGCGCAACCGAATCGGGCGGCGATTCAAGTCACCGCGCCCTATCGCGTCACGGTCGGCGTCGCGGCGGTGCAGCTCACGTCGAGCGGCAACGTCAACGGCGGCGTGTGCGTGAAGGCGCTCGTCCCCGGCCAAACCCTCTACCTCGGCGTCTCGTCGGCGGTCACGACCGCGACCGGCTGGCCGATGACCGACAACGAAAGCCTCTGTCTCGAGGTCCGCAATGCGAATGTACTTTGGGGAATTGCGTCGGCGGCTGCGCAATCGGTGGCCGTCCTGCCGTTCTCGCGCTTCTGAGTTCCTCGTCGGCGCGCTCGTCGCGCTGGTGCTGAGCGCCGGCGGGGCGAGCCTCGTCGCGCAGCAGACGGGATCGGGCGTCATCCCGATCGCTGCCCCGTTCAGCGGCGGCGGATCGTTCTCGGGGCAACTGCTCGCGCCCAATGGCTCGGCGGCGGCGCCGAGCCTCGCGCAGGCCGCGAACCCTTCTACTGGGTGGTATTTCACCGGAACGGGAGCGTCCTCGACGATTCGTGCTTCTATAAATGGCACTCAGACGTTCGCGCTCGATTCTGGTGGCGGCGTCTACCTGACCACAGACGCTGGCGCGCTGTATTGGGGAGTCGCAAATGACGCGAGTATCGTGCGGCAAGCGGCAAACTGGTTGCGTCTAGGTTTCAATACGTCTGCCAATCGGTTTGATGTGTCGAACACATTTACGAGCGGGTCGAACTTCGAGGCGTTCTCGATTGACGCGCAGACGACCGCGAACGAGTGGATGATCGGCTCTCGGACAGCCGCCACAGGCACAGCGCGGGCCACCACGTTCGGGGCGCAAGCGAGTAGCGCAGGAAATATTTTCGTCGGCCTGCGACTGTTGCAAACCTCAGCGTCGCCGATTCGTCTCGGCTACTACAATGCGGCGGGAACAGTCCTTAATCACAACACGTACACGACCTTCGTGACCTTAGGCGAGTCTGTGAACATCGCCACGACGGCAGGGCCCTTCTATAACACCGCGATTCTCCCGACTTACAACCAACCCTCCGGCGCCGCCGCCAACACCGATCTGTTCATCAACCGCACGGAGACCGCGGTTGGCTCTGGCCTACAACGCCTCATTGAAGGCCAAACCGGCGGCACGACACGCTTCTACGTCACCGCCGGTGGCGCGACCGGACGCGGCACGCAGGTCGGCTTCACTCAAGCCGTCGCGCCGACCTGTTCATCGAACTGCGGCACGTCGCCCTCCGTCGCCGGTTCGGATACCGCGATGCGCGTGACGATGGGTTCGAGCGGCGTCCCGGCCTCCGGATGGGTCGTCACGTTCAACGGCACCTGGGCCGCCGCCCCGATCTGTAACGTCACGATGGCCAAGGCCGGCATGGTCGTCGGCAAGCAGGCCCTGACCGTCGTCACCACGACCACCACGATCACCGTCGTCACCAACGGCACGGCTCCAGCGACGACGGACATCTATTCGATCAACTGCTGGGGTGTGCCGTAATGACCGGCCCGTTAACCGACGCATCAGGGATCAGGGATCAGGGATCAACGCTCACGCGCCGCCAGGCGCTCGCGTGGGGTGCGGGCGGGACGCTCGCGCTCCTCATCGTCGTGGCCGTGCTCTCCATCGGCGGCGCGTGGGTGTGGCACCGCTACACCGAGTTCACGGTGATGCGCGCCGTCGTGAGTGAGCTCCTCTGCTCGAACCCGAAGGTCGCCGCCGAGCGCTTCAACGTCGTCTGTCCTGCACCGCCGCAATCGCAGCCGGGCCAAGGCGCGGTCCCGAGTGGCAACACTTCTCCCGGAGCTCCTGCTGGGGCTCGTCCTCCTGGATGATGCGATGCCGCGCCAGCGGTTTGATCCCGCCGCCCTGCAGCCGTTCATCGAGGAAGCCCTCGCCGCCGAGGCCGATCCGCTGAGCACGCTCTCGTTCGAGCAGGACCCGGCCCCGCCCGAGCGGAAGCCGACGTTCCGCAAGATCGGCCTGCCGGCGCTCCTCGGCGGGGCGGCCGCCGATATATGGACGACCGATCGCGCGCTGGCCAGCGGGCGGGCGCGCGAGGGAAATCCGATCTTCGGCGACATGGGGCGCGGCGGGATCGCCATGACGAACGCGGCAATCAACGCGGCGCTGGCGCTCCTGCTCGACCGCCTCGCCAAGCGCAGCCCCACACTCGACAAGGTAGCCACCATCGGCGGCCTGGTCGGCGGCGGCGCGAAAGGCGTGGCCGCCATTCACAACATGCGGGTGGGCCGGTGATAGCCCCCGTGAACAGGAGTCTTCGAATGATCCGTGTGCTGCTGCTGATCTTCGGGTGTCTGTGCGTGGCCGCGTCCGCGGTCGCGCAGACACCGTTGCCGACGGACTACACGTTCACGGCGCACTTCGCGACGACGCCGGACGGCGCCCCGATTTCGTCGTTCGACTTCCTGAAGTCCGCCGCGCTCTGTGATCAGGCGCCCACGCCGCCGCCCTCCGGCGTCCAGGTGAATCCGCGCTTCATCCGCTGGACGGACCCGGCCAACGCGTCTCGCGACTGCGTGCTCGATACGGGCGCAACGAGCGGCGTGCTGTTCGCCATGCCGTTCGGCGGGCAATACATCGGCAAGATGACGGCGAAGGTGATCGTCGGGGGCGTGCCGGTGTCCGCGTCGGCCAGCGATCCGTCGAACCCTTTTGTGCGGGGGACGCCACCGGCCGTTGCCGTCGGCGTCCGCGTTGGTGGGTGAGGCTGATGCAGTGGCTGTCTTTGTAAGGAGTTGCTTTCCATGATCACACTCACGACCGCGCACCAGGGTCAAAGGGGGCTTGTGACGACGTCCGTTAATGTTCGACGTAGGATGGGGCGTGCATTCCCGCACATCTCAGGAGAGTGTCTATGCGCTATACCCTTGCGCTCGCGTTCGTCGTGTGTCTGTTCGTGTCGTCCGTCGCCTTCGCGCAGGAGTCTGTGGTGGTCGTAGCCGCCCTTGGCCAGCAGCAGCGGCAGGGCACCTTTCAGACGGGCAGTGTCACCGTGCCGATGGATGCCGTCGGCGATCTGCGGATCACGCTCGACGTCAACACGGCGGATTACGACGCGCCGGGGAACACGATTCGGTATCGCTTGTATCGCTTCGATGCCCCGGCGGGCGTGTGGCGGTTGTATGTCGGGGGCTCGTGGATCAGCGGGCATGTCGAAGACCCGGAACTCGGGACGAACCCGGCGTCGTCCGTCTCCACCAATTTGATCTACCTGCGTGGGCAACAGATTCGCGGGGAGATCGATACGGTCGCACGGATGCGGTACGGCTGCACCGTGGAGATTGTGACGACACCCTAGATGACGACCCTCAACACGCAGAACAGCTACAACCAGTCCTTTGGCACCTCGACAACGTGTCAACTGACGGGGGTCGCCACCGGCGATACGCTGGTGTTGTGTCTGCGTGAACGGGACGGGAGCGCCGCGCCGACCGTCTCGGACGACATCAATGGATCGTGGGGGACGGCGTTGGTGACGGTGGCGGACGGCACGCGCGGGCGCGCGTCGATCTTCCGCTTCATCAACGCCGCCTCCGGGAATCCGATCATCACGATCGACTATAGCGGGATCAATCGCGTCTTCCAAGGCATTGCGGCCGCCTTCACACCGACCGGCGCGATCACAGACGGCAACACCAGCACGAACACCACGACCACCACGACCGCACAGAATGCCGGATCGGTGACGGCGAGTGCGGGTTTTATGGTGGCGTGTGGCGCCCATGCCTCGAATGACGGGGGGTCGACGGCTGGCGACAGTTTCACGGCGTTCACGATGACGGCAGGCGAGCGCGAGTATCACCGCTACAAGCTGACGAGCGGCGAGACGGTGGACGCGGATTACACCACCACGAACTCGGTTAGCGCGAATCACTCGCTCGCGGCGTTCACCGAAGCGAGCGGTGGCGGCGGAAAACCCTACTACGCCTACGCGCAAATGTGAGGATGTATGCCTGATCTCTGGATGGACGTGGACGTCGCGCTGGCGGAAGTCCCTGTCAATCTCCTCCCGCTCATCGACGACACAGACTTCAAGTCGATTGAAGGCGCGGTCGCCTACAACGCGGCCGGCATGGCCCTGCGGTGGCACTTTGTGACGCCGGCCGGCGCGTACACCGTGACGTCGGTCACGCCGACGACCGCCGGGGACTACGACTGGACCGACCAAGGCGACTCCGGGATCTACACGATCGAGATCCCCGCAAGCGCAGGCGCCTCGATCAACAACGACACGGAAGGCGTCGGCTGGTTCACCGGCGTCGCGACGGGCATCTTGCCGTGGCGCGGCCCGACGATCGGCTTCCGGGCAGCGGGGCTCAATGACGCGCTGATCGAAAGTGCCTGGAGCGCGACGCGCGGCCTTACTGGCACGGCGCTCCCCGCTGCGGCCGCGGATGCCGCGGGCGGCCTGCCGATCAGCGATACAGGCGGGCTGGATCTCGACGCGCAAGTCGTGACGAAGGTCAACACCCTGATCGCCGACGCGGATGATATTCAAACCCGGTTGCCGGCCGCGCTCGTCGGCGGGCGCATGGACGCGAGCGTCGGCGCGATCGTCAACGGCGTCATCGTCGCCGCGACCTTCGGCGTGAATGCGCTCGACGCGGTCTGGTCAACGGCCGCGCGCACGCTGACCGCCCTCACGGGCGGCACCGTCGCCGCGGACATGCGCACCGCCGTGGGCCTGGCCGCCGCCGACCTCGATACGCAACTGGACACGCTGGCGGCGGCCCTGGTGCTCATCGACGATTTCGTGGACGACGTCGAAGGCCGCTTGACGGCGGCGCTCGCGACCGCGCTCCAAGCGTATGCCCTCGCGATTGGCCGGGCCGTCATCGCCGCCGGCGCGACGACGACCGCCGTGCCCCTGACCTCGGTGAACGGCGCGGCGCCGTCGGCCGTGAATGATTTCTATAACGGGCGTGTGCTGATTTACACCAGCGGCGCGCTCACGCTCCAGGCCGTGGCGATTTCTGATTACGTGGGCGCGACGACGACGCTCACGACGACCGCATCGACGGCGGCCCCGGCGAATACCGATACCGCCCTGATTGTGTGAAGGACCTGATGATGATCTATCTCGGCATCGCCCTGCTCGTGCTGCAACTCGTCACCGTGGCGGCGCTCGCCCTGATCTATCGACGGCTGACGGCGACGAGTCAGGCCGTGGTCGCCGTCGCGCACGCCGCGATCGTCGACAAGATCCTGCCGCACGTCAAAGGCCCGGGCCGCCAGGCGCTCGAACGCCGGCTCGCCGAGCACCGCAACCGGGATCTGGTGAGCCCGACTGAGGACCGCGCATGACGATCACCCGTTTCGGCTTCTGCGGGCCGCTCGGGCTGGCGTCGCTCATCACCGACAAGGCGTTCGCGGTGGGCGGCGGCGGTGACTTGCTGCTGCTCGGCGTGGGGGAGTAACCGATGGCCCCCCTGCCCCCCGTCGCGCTCCGGTCGGCGATCGCCGCGATGGCCGTCTCCGACACGGTCGCGTATCGCAACGCGCCGGTCCTCGTGCAACGCGCGTTTGCCAACGTCGCGGCGGCCTCGACGGATGCGGCGCTCGTGGCGGCCGTCGCCGGCAAGAAACTCCTCGTGCTCGTGTTTCGCTTGCACGCCGGCGGCACGGCCACGGCCGTGACGTTCAATTCGAAGGGCGCCGGCGCCGGCGTCGCCATCTCGGAAACCTTCGACTGCAACAGCCGCGGCGGCCGCGCCGATGGGTTCTCGCCGATTGGACACTTCGTGACCGCGACCGGCGAGGGCCTGTCGGTCACGACCGGTGCCGGGTCCACCGTCGGCATTGGCGTCGCCTACCTCGCGGTGGACCCGTAACCACATGGATCAACTCTCGTTCCGCGAGCTGCTCGACATGTATCTGACGTGGAAGGGCGCCCTCGGCGACCCCGATCAGCGGGACGCCGCGGCGCTGCTCGCCCGGCGGGCCTACCTGTCGATCTGGAACAATCACCCGTGGAACGATCACCGGCTGCCGAGCCCGGTCCAGATCACGACCGTCGTCAGCCAGCGGACCTATGTGTTGCCGACCTACTTCGGCCGCGTGCCGCCGATGGTGAAGTACATCAGCAACCTCACCACCGGCGCGCGGATCCCGATCCTGTCGCTCGATCAGATCCAGCAGGACTACCCGGAGCAGGGCACGACACTCGAAGTGGCGGCGACACCGAAGGCCGCCGCCATCGCCGGCATGGTCGGCGTGAGCGTGCAGCCGTCGGCCGCGGGCCAGGCGCTCGAAGTCGTCAGCGACAACGTCAACGATACCGATATCCGGGTGCTCGTCGAGGGCCTGAACAGCGCGAGCCAGTGGGACGAGACGCAAGTCACCCTCAACGGCACGACCGCCGTGGCGATCGGCACCTGGCGGGATCCGATCCTCCACTTCTCGAAGGCGTATCCCGACGGCACGACGCCGGCGACCGAGGGCACGTCGAGCCGCGGCACCGTCACGCTGCGCACCGTCGCGGGCCCGTCGACGCTGCAGGTGCTGCTGCCGGAAGAGAGCGGCCGCGCGTTCCCGTCCGTCGTCCTCTACCCGAAGCCGGTCACGGCCGGCGAGGTCTACGCGATTCCGACGCTGCGCGCGCCGAAGCGCTTACTGTATGACGCCGATGCCATCCCGCGGTATTGGGGCGAAGCCCTCATCGAGCGCATGAAGGAGCTGTCGCAGGTCTCGGACGGCGACAGCCT
>Ga0180104_1000057_pt1 | contig 27563 bp, 25 predicted proteins | sample EasRiv730_16_1Da_FD_121791 | JGI IMG/M metagenome (GOLD analysis project Ga0180104, IMG submission 121791) | Soil microbial communities from meander-bound floodplain in the East River, Colorado, USA - East River metaG ERMLT730_16_1Da | ecosystem: Environmental > Terrestrial > Soil > Floodplain ... | reverse complement strand
CGCCACAATGGACGCGCCGGGCTTACTCGAACAGACCTGCCTCGCGCGCCAGTGTCGTGAGCTCCGCGACGGAAGGCACGCCGACTTTCCTGGTGATCGCGGTGCGGTGCAGCTTCACTGTGCGTTCGTGGATGCCGAGATCGGCCGCGATCTGCTTGTTCATCTGTCCACGCACGACGTGTCGCAGCACCTCGCGTTCACGCATAGTGAGCGCGGCGAATCGTCGGCGCAGCTCATCATGTCTTGCACGGGCGGCGCGTTCGGCGGCGTCGCGTTCCAGGGCTCGTCTCACTGCCGCGATCAGCTGGTGGTCCGGCGCAAGCTTCTCCAGAAAATCCACGGCGCCCTGTCGCATCGCCCGTACGGTGCTGGGAATATCCCCGCGGCCGGTGAGAAAGACCACCGGCAGCGGCGTGCCTGACCTTGCGAGCGCCTCCTGCAACTCCAGCCCGTTCAGTCCCGGCATCTGCAGGTCCGACACCACGCAGCCGCGCGTGTCACGGGAAACCTGCGTCAGAAATTCCGCGCTGGAAGCGAACATCCGCGCTTCGAAGCCCGCCGCACGCAGCAGCCGGCCTACCGCCACCAGGTACGAAGGGTCGTCATCCACCACGTAAACAGTGGCGGACTTGTTCATCGCACGGTCCCCTCCGCGACCGGCAACGTGAAGCGAAACGTTGCTCCCTGCATCGCGTTGCTCTCGGCCCAAAGCTTTCCGCCGTGGGCCTCGATGATCGTGCGTGAAACTGGCAGTCCCAGGCCCATTCCGCTCGATTTCGTGGTGAAGAACGGATTAAACGCTTTCTCGGCGATCTCCGGCGGAATCCCACTTCCGGAATCGGTGACGGCCACCTCGATCATGCCGTCCACGTTGCGCCGCGCTTCAATTACGACGCGCCGACTGCCCTCCTGCGATTCGCTGACCGCATCCATGCCGTTGATGATCAGATTGAGCAGGACTTGAGACAGATGCACTTTGTCACCCAATGCGCGTGGCAGACCAGATGCCACGACAAAGTCAAGCGCCACGTGTCTGACCGCGGCATCGGTGCGAACCAGCGCGATCACGTCCTGCACCAGGCTCTCGACTTCCACCGGCTGCAATTCCACGCTGCGTCGCTTGAGCAGCGCGCGCAAGCGGTCGATCACATCTCCAGCACGTCGGTCGTCCTTGCGGATGTCGGCCACGATGGCTCGCAATTCATCGAGATCGGGTTCGGGGGCCCGCAGCAGCATCTCGGCCGCCTCCGCATTGCGAAGGATCGCCCCCAATGGCTGGTTCAGTTCGTGATCGAGCGCGGAGGAGAGCTGCCCCATCAGCGTCACACGTCCGGAGTGCGCCAGCTCCCGACGCAGCTTCTCCGATTCGTCATGAGCCCGCTTGCTTTCGGTGATGTCACGAACGATGCCGCGCATTACTAGCGGTCGCCCGTCCGCGCCTGACTCCGCGCGTCCGTGCGCGGCAATCCAGCGTAGCATTCCACCGGGAAGACGGATGCCATACTCAACCGTGAATTACCGCCCGCTGACCAGCGCTTGCTCCACCTCACGGCGCACGGCAGCACCATGGTCCGGATGGATTGCGGCAATCCACCGGTCAAAATCAATGACGTTCGCATCCTGAAATCCGTGCAACGCTTGCGCTTTGTCAGTCACCTGAATCTTCTTCGCGGCGATATCCCAGACCCAAATGCCGAGCCCCGTGGCGTTCGCTGCGAGCTCAAGCTGTTGCGTGCTGTCGCGCAGGTCGCTCGCCAGTCGCGCCGTGCGCAGAAGCTCGCGGCTCAACTCAAAGGCCATAGCGGCGAGCGTCACGAGAAAGGGCGGGCTGATGAGTATCGGAATGCGCAGAATTCCCCAGACGACCAGCTGGGTCTGGCCGATGGCGAACATGACGAAGAACAGGATACCGCCGCCGACGACAACCGCCCGGCGCCTTGCATCAGCTCCACCCTTGCGCCACAGCTTCACGGCAGCGTCGACAACGAATACCGTCCAGAGGACGAGGCTCACCGTTGCGACCCACTGCCAGGGTCCGACTACCGCCTGGCCAACCGCCGATACCTGCTCGCCGAGAAACCGGACCTGCTCGAGGCTGCTGATTTCGCGGAAATTGAAGTTCGGATGAGCGGCAAAATTTCCCAGCAGTATCACGGACCGCAAGGCAATGATCGTCCACGCCAGCCAGACTCTTCCGGTGCCGAGATAGAGCCGCACGAACACGACCGTGCCCGCGATGGCGAAGAAGATCGGTACATGCAGCCAGCGCACCCACGTCGCGTACTCCTGCGGCGTCAGCGCATGCATCAGGCGCAGCTCGATCGATGCGATGCACGTCAACGCCACCGCTACGATGGAAAACGTCAGGTTCGCCAGTGCACGGCGGTCTGTCACCCACACCAGCGCGTGCACCAGCCCCAGCGTCAACGCTGCGGCCGCCGCCATGGACCAGAGGATGGCGATGAGGCTCATTAGGACGCCACCCTACCAGCCAGAAGTGAGTTCCGCCGCCATCCGGACTTCTGGACGGATCGTCGACGTCCTCTGAGGCGCCCAGGCATTCGTTACCGACATGATGACTGATCAGCGCCCAGTCGCACGGCGAGTCACCTGTTTCCGCCGCCCTCCGACAACGCCAGGAATTCCTCGATCCTGCGCTCTTCGTAAGCGAAGAATGGATTGAATCGCAGGCGGATCAGTGCATTGGCCGGCATGGCGAGCAGGCCGAGCTCACCCAGGAGTTCCACCTTGCCCAGATACACTCGATGAGTTCCGGGCCGGCGCGCGGCTCCGTAGATGGGATCGTCCGGTGAAATGGGCAGCGCCGCGTGTGACAGGGAAAAGACACCCGTGGGCCAGGTGAGATCCAGGGGCTCGCCGGCGCCAACCAGTCCGTGCGATGGTCGATGGAGCGCGATGAGCTTCAGACTCTGCTCACTTTCGTTCGTGATCAGCGTGACGGCGAATGGTCGATCCGCGCCGCTCAGCAGCCGCTCCGCCGGAAGTCGTGCATCCGGTCGCAACAACGGCTCCGCGTCAGCCAGGCGATTGATGTCGTAAACGACGAGCTCATGTCCTTCGGCGGCCAGCTGGCCCAGGAAGACCTGCACCACTGCGAGTGGCGACACCGTCGCATCCGCCACCGACTGAAATACGAGCGTGCGCGGAAATCCCCGTATGGGCCCATTGGCCGAGAGCCGCGCGATGCGCTCGTCGATAACTTCGGTCACTGTATAGATCTGATGTCCGGCCATCACCGGGAAGGAGTTGTACTTGTAGGGGTCGTACTCGGGGATGAGGTCGAGCCACGCCATTTTCCCGAGCCCGGGCAGCGTGGCGAATCGCGTTTGCCAGATGGCGAGCCACGCCAGCGGATCAACGCCGATGGCGGGAGACAGCAGGATCAGACCGTCGACACGCGGAAGATCTTCCCCCTCGAGTCGTGCCAGCGCGTACTCGACGGAGAGCGCTGCACCTGTCGAGAATCCGGCGAGGTACAGCGGCGTATCCGCCGGAAGACGCTGACCTAAGTCCCTCGCAGCGAGCCTTACAGCCGCTGCCCAGTCTCGCCAATCGGCAGTGACCAGTGCCGACGGCGCGGTGCCGTGCCCCGGCAGACGAAGCGCCACCACCCAACAGCCGCGCTCGTGCAGTTTTTCCGCGAGCGCGCGAAACATGTAGGGCGAATCCGTGAGGCCATGAATCAGGAGCACGCCGGCACGCGGTTCATCGGCCTCGAGCTCGAATGTACGGTTGGCGTTCTCGCCGGTGACCGAAGGATCGGCGCGGCTACCCGACGAGTAGCGGTTCAGCGCGCGCAGATCTGACTCAGCCGTGCGCTGATACACCTCGCGCTGCAGCTCTTCGAACAGGCGATCCTCGAGCTTGCGATAGTCTTCGAGTGAGGTGACCCTTGAGGTATCGGCGCGCGTGAATTCCTCTTTCAGTGCTGCCGTATGCCACGGCTTGAGGTCAGGCTTGCCGCTAACACCCAGCCAGATAAAGCCTGCGATTGATACCAGCACTGCACCCGCCATCCCGTACACGCAGAACAGCAGCAGATGCCTTCCCAGGCGGGCGAGTTTCGTATTCGTAGCCGCGCGCGGCAGCCCCTGATCGCCACCTGTCACAGCAGCATCACGAGGGTTCCGGCGATCGTCAGGATGACGTTCGCGAATGCGTAGGTACCAGTGTAGCCCAGCGCGGGGACGGCGCTCTTCGCTTCGCTGGTTACCAGGCCGAGAGCGGCAGAGCTCGTCATTGCGCCTGTCAGCGCGCCCATCAGCAGGACCGGGTGGATGCCGAGCACCTTGCTGCCGAAAAAGTAGCCCGCGAGCACCGGCAGTGTAACGACGAAGATGGCTGCAACGATCAGCGCCATGCCGGCCTCCTGGAACGTCTCCACAATCTGTCCACCCGCTTGCAGCCCGACTCCGCAGATGAAGATGAGCAGACCGAATTCCATGAGAATCCAGCGGGCTGCCTCGGGGAATTTGCCCACGGTGGGGCGACTGCTGTTGAGCCAGCCCGTCACGATTCCCGTGGCCAGCAGGCCACCGGCCGCTCCCAGGCCCAGCGGGACTCCGGCGATCGTGATCGAGAGCAGGCCGACGGCGCTGCCGATCGCGATACCGAGCGCGAAGGTCATCATGTCGGTTTCGACCGCGTTGGCTTCCGCCGGACCGAGGATCTCACCGAGCGCGCTGACCGCGCTCTTCGGTCCCACGACGCTCAGCACGTCACCGCGCTCGAGCCGGAGAAAGCGACCGATGGGCAACGCAATGCCGTCGCGACGGACCTCGTTCACCACCAGTCCGTGCTGGCGAGCAAGGCCGAGCTCTTCCAGCGTCCGGCCGACGGCGTTGCGACGAGCAACGACGACATGCGTAGAGGAAGCGGCGAGCTCGACCTCGGCCAGGATGGGAATTTCCTCACCCAGGCGCTCGATCCCGCCACGGAAGAATTCTGCATCACCGTATCCATAGATCTCATCGCCGATCTGCAGGTGATTCTCCGGCCGCAGCTGGAGCCATTCGCCGGCGCGGCGCAGGCGAATCACGGCCAGTCCGTCCCAGTACCGACTGCCAAGCTCCCCGATCGTCGGTCGACAGAATTCATCGCGCGTGACCCGATAGGCACGCGCCTGCAGCTGCGCCGCGTTGTCGCTTCGCGAGGCCCCCTCGAGCTTGCGCGCCTCTTCTTCCATATCGATACCGAGAACTCTTGGCAGCAATCGGACCGCCGTGATCACACCCAGCAGCCCCACGATGTACGTGATTGCATAGCTCGTGCCGATGGTGGCGATGACGGCCTCAGGCGAAATTCCTGCTGGAATCGCTGCAACTCCGGAACGGACCGCTTCCTGTGCCGCGGCCAGCGTCGGCGTCGTCGTGAGCGCACCCGCAAGCAATCCCGCCGTGCCGCCGGGAGGCAGTGCCAGCCATTTGCCGGCGATCGCCGCCGCGGTGAAGCCAACACCCGACACGAAAATGGCGAGCGCGAAATAGCGCAGACCCTGCGTCTTGAGCACCTCGATGAAACGCGGTCCCGCCTGGTAGCCGACGGCGAAGATGAACATCGCAAAACCGACGGCCTGAGCGCCCGGGCTGATGCGGAATCCGTATCGCCCCAGGACCAATGAGACCAGCAACGTGCCGGCAACCGAACCCAGGGAGAATCCCGCGACCCTGATACGTCCGAACAGGTAGCCCGCAGCCAGCGCCAGGAAGAGCGTGATGACGGGTTGGCCACGCAGAAATTCGAGAACGGATTCGACGCTGGTCATGTTGAGCTGACCTCTTGAAGATCGGATGCATTCGTCGCGCGCCGACGATACCGTAATTGCCGGGTCGGTGCTCACCTCAGTCTGCGACGCGTAGGGAGCCGCGAGCGTGGCATAATCCCGCCCGGGTTCGACGGCGACTAGCGTCTCCGCCGTGTACCCCGATTTCGCCGCAATCCAGAACAGGAGAATTTGCATGCGCGTGCTTCGTTCGGCCTCGATCGTTCTGGCCCTGTCTCTTAGTACAGTCGCCGTTGCCGCAGAGTTCGATGGCACGGTGCCGCTGGACTGCACGGTGACCAAAGGTCACGACTGCCTGCCAGACCAAAAGCAATGCAGTCCGCTAAAGCCAGAAGGCGATCAACCGCCGGTATTCGGAATTGACTTTGCTAAAAAGCAGATCCGCTCACCATTTCGGACGTCACTCCTCGAGGTCCTCTACACGACGACCAACAAGGACTCGCTCGTGCTTCAGGGGGCCGACCTGCAATTCGCCTACAGTGCCCTGATCCACAAGACGACGGGCGTGATCCGAGTTGCCGTCGCTGATCGGAAAGGCGTTTACGTCGCATTCGGGCAATGCAAAGTCGCGGCCGCACCCGCGCAATCCGACGCTTCCACGCCAGCAGAGCCACCTGCGCAGACGGAATAGCGTCGCCCTCCGGCCCACTATAGAGATTGGCGTTGCACCCGAGGCCTGTGCGCAGCGAACAAGCTGGGTGAATCGCGAGACTCGTCATGCCAGGCGACGGAATCTCACGGCGTGATTTTCTCAATGGCGTGGCGCTCGCCATCGGAACGGGCCTTGCGCCCATCGAGATGCTGCGAGCCGCGGCCGGCGCGGCCGCTTATCCCCCCGCGCTGTCCGGCAGCCGCGGCAGCACGGATGCCTCCTCTGAAGTTGCGCATCGGCTTCGCGATGGCCAGGGGTTCTCGATCGCGGGCCTGCCGATCGAAGATACGGTGGACCTCGTCGTCGTCGGCGCCGGGATCAGCGGACTCACCGCAGCTCATGAGTATCGGCGGCGTCATCGCCGGGCACGAATCCTGATTCTCGACAATCATGATGATTTCGGCGGTCATGCGCGCCGCTGCGAATTCCGCGTCGACGGCAGACTGCTGATCGGCTACGGCGGCAGCGAATCCATCCAGGCACCCGCCAGCAGCTGGAGCAAGCAGGCGCTCGCGCTCCTCACCGATCTGGGCATCAACGTCGACCGGTTGGGGCAGGCTTTCGACCGTGCGCTATACCCCGGCCTCGGGTTGTCCCGCGGGATCCTGTTCGTGAAGGAATCCTTTGGCGCGGACAAACTCGTCACCGGGGACCCGACGCGGATGGTCGCCGACGACATTCCGCCGGACCGACTGAACGCGCGCGAGCATGCGGCCTTTATCAATGACTTTCCGCTCAACGCGGAGTCGCGCAAGGGACTCATCGCTCTCTACACGGAATCTCGCGACGTCCTGGCGGGCAAGTCACGCGACGAGAAGCAAGAGATTCTTGCCATCACCAGCTACCGCGACTTTCTCACTCGATTCTGGGGTCTCGATGACCCGGCAGCCGACGTGTTCAAGAAGCGGCCCCATGATTTCTTTGCGATAGGAATCGACGGCGTTCCTGCACTCGACGCCGCATCGACGGGCTATCCCGGCTTCCAGGGATTGGACTTGCCCGTGGACCCCGAGGCCGTGGCCGAGTTCGAAGAGCCCTACATCTATCACTTCCCGGACGGCAACGCCTCGATCGCGCGCTTGCTTGTGCGGCGACTCATCCCCGCGGTCGCTCCGGGCTCGACCATGGAAGACGTCGTCACGGCCGCGTTCGACTACGCCCAGCTCGACACACCTCGAGCGAGGGTCCGGTTGCGGCTCAACAGCACTGTTACGACGCTGGCCAACGCCACCGGTGACAGTGTCGATGTCGGCTACATGCACGATCGCACTCTGAAGCGTGTGCGCGCGCAACGCGCGATCCATGCCGGTTACAACATGATGCTCCCCTACATGATGGGCGAGTTGCCGTCTGCGCAGCGCGCGGCGCTAAGCAAGGGTGTCAAGGCGCCGCTGGTCTACGTGAAGCTGGCGGTGCGCAATTGGGAGCCGTGGGTCAAGGCCGGCGTGCACGAAATCACCAACCCGATGGGGTTCTATTCCCGCATCAAGCTCGACTACCCGGTGAGCCTCGGCGCGTACCGATTCGCGCGCTCACCGCGCGAGCCGATCGGATTACACCTCGTCCATGTGCCGACGCCGGGGAATACCGGCCTGGACCAGCGCGCCGCGTGGCGCGCCGGTCGAACGATCATGCTGGACACGCCCTTCGAACAATACGAATCGCACGCGGTCGACGAGCTGACGCGCTTCCTCGGACCCCATGGTTTCGATGCGCGACGCGACATCGCCGCGATCAGCGTCTATCGCTGGGGGCATGGCTATGCCTACGGCTTCAATAGCCTCTACGACGCGCAGCAAGATCCAGAACTTGCTGTCTTTGGCCATCAGCCGGTCGGACGCGTCGCCATTGCGAATTCCGATGCTGCCGGCAGTGCCTACGCACATGCGGCAATCGAGCAAGGGTTACGCGCCGTCGACGAGGTCTCGAAGTAAGGTCACCTTTCGAACGCGAACACGCGTTTCCAGTCCTTCTTCATGTCGACGATCGCCCAGCCCTTCGCACGGCCCTCATCAAGGGCTTTGTCGAGGTGACCGATGTGCTGCTGGATCCCGACCGGCTTGCCAGCTTTGTCGTCGACGAAGTTCAACTCCGGCAGCTTCACTAGAACGGGCTGGCCGTCGTGCAGCTCGAATTTGAGCTTGCCGCTGCTGCCAATAACCTGCTCCGGCGGGATACCGTAGACCTTCTCTGCCCACGGGCGCATGAACTCGATGCCGCCGCCGGACACGATGAAGGTCTTGAAGCCATTCGCGCGCAGGTACGTGAGCAATTCAAGCATCGGCTGATACACCATCTCCGTGTACAGCCGCCCGCTTTTCGGGTGCGTCGCCGTAGTGATCCAGTCGCGCACGATCTGCTCAAACTGCTCCGTCGTGATGCCCCCGTGCGTCGCCATGACAATTTGGAATATCGCCGGTTCGCCACCCGCGAGTGCGGCTTTGACGTCACCCTTGAGGAGCGAGGCGAAGGGCTCCTTGTCCTTCCATTCGGGGTGCTGGGGCGCGAGCGCCTTTACCCGGTCGAGCGCGAAGGCCAATTGAAAGTAGATCGGCTGCTCGGCCCAAAGCGTGCCGTCGTTGTCGAATGTGGCGACGCGCTCAGCGCGCGGGACGAAGTCCACGATAGACTGCTTGGCCTTTCCTTCGTTCCACGACGACAGCGGGTCGGCGGCCTGCGCGACGGTGGTTGTGGAAGCCAGCGCGCAAGCGAGCCCGACGGCCAAGAGGTTTTGTCTGCGGGTGATTCTCATGATTGTGTCCTTTCGATGTCCGGCAGCGGCCAGCAGTCAGGAGCGCCCGGCCCGCGCACCGAAGTATCGTGTGCGCGTGGTTTTCGTTGGCGCGGCGAAAGGAATGGTCCAGGGCGAAGATCAAAAAAGCTAGCCCCGTGAGGATGGCCCGAGAGCTGTCTGCGTCTGGTACTCAGGTCCTGTATCAGCTCGCGATCACCCTCAGCTTTACACCAAGGGCATCCATTAACTTGCGGACAGTCTCGTAACGCGGCTTAGCGCCAGGCGCGAGGGCCTTGTACAGACTCTCACGACCCAAGCCGGAATCCTGGGCGACCTTGGTAATCCCCCGTGCCTTGGCGACATTTGCCACCGCGAGCAGAAATACTTCCGGATTGGGGTCTTCCAGTGCCGCCGTGAGATATTCGGCGATGACCTCCTCATCGTCGAGATATTCGGATGCATCGAACGGTGCGAGCTTTACTTTCGCCATGATTCACTCCTTCAAGTTCCGCGCCATCTCAAGGGCCGTCTTGATGTCCCGCTTTTGCGTCGACTTGTCACCACCAACCAGAAGCAGGTAGACCTGCGTTCCGCGTCGCGCGTAGTACAAGCGATAGCCCGGGCCGAAATGAATGCGCATTTCACTCACGCCCTCGCCCACCGGTTCGCAATCGCCGAAGTTGCCAAGCACCGCTGCATCCAGCCGGGACAGGATGCGCGCCTTGCCCTTGAGGTCCCTCAGCTTCTCCAGCCATGCAGCGAATTCGGCCGTGCGGATGAGGGTGTTCATTCCGAGACCTATTGTATCTACTTGGATACATACGGGCAAGCCGAAAAGAGGGAGCCATTCCCGTACAAGTGGTGCTCCCTGCTCGAACAAAAGGTACCCAGCCCGAGGAAGTTCAGGCCAATCGGCGACGGCGAGTAGGCCCGCGTGAGAACGGTGCCGGAACGGTATATCGGGCTAATCGTCGGAATAATCCCGATATACCGTTCCGGCACCGTTCTCGAAACACGCAATCCGCGGCCGTTCATCGTGTGGACAAGCGTAAAGCGACGCTTTACACTGCAACCATGATCCGCGGGTTCCGGCACAAGGGCTTGGCGGCGTTCTTCGCCACTGGGTCCCGCCGCGGGATTCAGGCTGCTCACGCGGCGAAGTTGCGGCTCCAGCTCACAGCACTCGAGCATGCCCGCGGGCCGAGCGACATGAGCGCGCCGGGCTGGCGCGTGCATCCGCTCAAGGGCGAACGGCGCGGTCAACATGCCATCTGGGTGAGCGGCAACTGGCGGCTGGTGTTCCGGTTCGAAGGCTCGGATGCGTTCGACGTCGACTATGTGGACTATCACTGATCACCGCAGAGGTACTACATGTCTCACATGCACAATCCCGCGCATCCCGGTGAGCTGCTGCGCGAGTACCTTCCCGAGGGCATGTCGGTCGGCGAGGCCGCGGATCGGCTCGGGGTGAGCCGCCAGGCGTTCTCCGCGCTGCTCAACGGCCGTGCAGGGGTGAGCGCCGAGATGGCGCTACGGCTGTCGCGTGCCCTGGGGACGAGCCCCGAGATGTGGCTGTCGATGCAGGTCGCCTACGACCTGTGGAAGGCCGGCAAAAGCACCAAGCTCAAGGTCAAGCGCATTGCGGCGTGACGGCTCCGCTGCGGAGAAGGGTGCCGGAGCGGTATATCGGGGTAATTCCGGCGATAAGCCCGATATACCGCTCCGGCACCATTCATATGTTCAGCGGCTGATTGGATTACCGGCGGGTCCGAAGGCACGCGATGCACCAGACCGCCACCGCCGCATGAACGACAACCGCGAGCCACAACGTCACTCCCGCCAACGTCGTGCCCAGTCCGGCATAAGCCAGGAGCGCAGCGACGGCGACGTTGTAGAGCAACAGGGCCGCAACCAACCCTCTCGCTGCGCGGCTCTGCCCGTCATCGCGTGCGAGCCAGCAGGCGATACCCAGCGATAGCAGAGCCGCTCCGGCGACCCGCCCGACCATCAAGGCACCGGGCGTATCGAGGGACACACCAACCAGCAGCGAAACCGGCACCGACGGTGACCCTAGCAGCGCCAGCCCGGTCGCGACCTCGAGTGCTGCAATCACCATGAACAGGGGTTTCAAACTTGTTCCTTCGTTGACGTTTGCTTGCCAGGTCGCACCCACGTCGCGACGGGGGCGGTTTGCCTTGTTGGTTTGCGCGACTATTGGGCCGGAATGGTGATCAGGGGCAGCTTTTCGTTGGCGCCGGTGTCCGCCAACGTGAAGAAAAACATGACCGCGGTAAGCGCGCGTTTCGTTTGCCAGTCGCCCTCCTCAATCCAGAACCAGTAATCGCGGTAATGCACGGCGGCAAACGCGGCCGCCGGCTTGTCCTTGCCGCTGTGAATCCGCACCTTTTGCTGGCTGCTGTCCGCGGTGGCGTTTTCGAACGCGGGCACCGCGCTGTGGTCCTTCAGGTGCGCCTCGGGCACGTCCAGGTAGCTCGAGAACGCTCCCATGATTTGCAGCATCGAACGGCTGTTCACGGCTAGCTCGCCATCCGCCCCGCGCCCCGGTGAATAGGTGAGCGCGAACCTTTGCAAGTCGACGGGCAACCTGAGCAACCGCCGGACTTCCGCCGACTTTTCCTGGATGTCGGCTGACACGTCGTCACGCCGGAAAAAGACCACGCCGGTTGAGCCTTTGGCCTTGTCCTCCTCGACGCGCATCCCGACAGCGCCGGCAGCCTGCACTTCGCGCATCAATTGCAGCGCGCGAGAGAACTCCGGGTCCGCCTCCCGCACCGCGCCGCCCGCCGTCGAACGATTGCGCACCCCGTTGAGCGACTCGACGGTCAGGGCCAGGATGAAGTCCGCCGCATAACCGGCCTGGAGCATGAAGAATATGTTCTTCGGATCAATCGGCGTGATGAGCCCGCGCAGGAATTTTTCCCCGGTCAACGGCACGTAGGTGATCGTGGGCCGGTCGGTGTAGATGGCCTGTCCTCCCATCGATCCATAGTTGCCCTGCACCGCGTTTCCGGAGGAAACGACGCCGTTGACCGTCACCCCCGTTTGGAGCGAATACCCGGCGACAATGGAAGCCACGTCCACGAACACCGGCAGGTCCATGTAGCGCAGCTTGACGATGTTAAGCAGCGTCTGCTGCTTCCACGAGTCGGCGATCGACGCGCTGTAATCGAAACGGTCAACCGGGATACTGGTGGGGCCAAGGTGTGCGCAACCGACGAACATCGCCGCTGCAAGACACAAGCCAAGCTTCGTTGCAGCGAGGCATTGGAAGCGGCGCCCGGCGGCGAGCAGGTCTTGTAGGCGTGTGGCTTCCATGGTTGTGGTTCTCAGAATTTGAACAGGATTCTAGTTGGCGCCAGCCTTGATCTTGTCGACAGCTTCCTGCGTGGAGGCGCGGCTCTCCATGATCAGCCGGTAGGCAATGTAGTACTTGTAGATGTTGCTGACGTAGGTCACCGTTTCCTGGCCGATCTTCTCGGCCGCCACATACTCCACGTTCTGAAACCAGACGTTGGGGTCGAGTCCGCGCTTGGCGGCTTCCTTGCGCAGTTGCGAAATGCGGCCCGCGCCGGCGTTGTAGGAAGCAAACGCAAACAGCGCCTTGTCCAGCGCGGTCATCGGCTCATCGCCGTAGTAGTGGTCGATCATCCAACGCATGTACTTGATGCCGGCGTGGATGTTCGCCTCGACCTCGGTGACATCTCCTACGTTCATATCCTTGGCGGTGGCGGGCATCAGCTGCATGACCCCGATGGCGCCCACCGAGCTTTTTGCATTCTGGTTGAGTTGCGACTCCTGGTAGCCCTGCGCGCCCATCAGAATCCAGTCCACGTCGTACTGGTCGCCGTATTTCTGGAAATACTGGATCAGGGCCAGGAATTTCTTGCGCTCCTCCGCGGATGCCGCGTTCTTCACGTATTTGACGTTCTTCAGGTAGCGTGTCAGGAGTTGGTTGCCGATCGAGGTTCCGATCTTGTGACGCGCTGCGAAATCGTCCAGCTTCGCCTTGAGCTGTGGGCTGTCTTTGCGAACCGCCCAGGCGATCTCGCCGCCGGTGCGAACCGCGATGTCGTCGTGCACGGTGAGCTCGGGGAGGATCTGCTTCCAGAAGTCCGCAAGGTGCTTGTTAACGATGATGAGCGGAATGATCCCGGCGTTGAGCATCTCGAGCAGATCCTCGTCCTCCAGCGTCTCGGGGGCCTCTTTGAGCGTAATCGGTGGTTTCTTTTCGGTCGCAAACTTCTTATTGAGTGCAACGAGGCTCTCGTAATAGCTCGAAGATTTGCGAACGAAGACTTCCTTGCCGGAGAGATCGTCGAGGTTCGCGACTTTCGGAGAAGCGGGCCCCGACACTACCACCTCGCTCACGTTGCTCATGCCGGCGGCGGTGAAGTCCACCAGTTTCCGGCTATCCAGCGTGATCGTGAGACTGGCAGCGGCGATGTCGCCCTTGCCCGCGGCAAGTCTCGGCAGCAGCTGGTCGCGCCGTACGGGAATGAACACCAGGCGCACCTTCAGGTTCTTGTTCTTGAGTTTCTTCTCGGCGGCGAGCTTCTTGTTGAGCTCTTCCTCGAACAGCCGGACGTAATCTACCGCGGTGCCGCGCAGTACGCCCTTATCGAGGAAATAGATGGTTTTGCTGTTGACGGTGAGTACGCGGATGAATCCGCGCTCGATCATCCCGTCCAGGTCACCGATCCACGGCTTCTGCTCCTTCGCGAGATCGATGGTGAGAGTCCCGTCAGCCGCTTCTTGTGGAGCCGGCGTCTGGGACGGCGCGGGGATTTCAGGCGTGGACTGTGCCGGTGCGAACGCGGCCGGGGCGGCGGGCGTGCTGGTGTCAGCCGGCGATGCAGACTTATCACTGCAGCCGGCGATCGTCATGAGCGCGAAGGTCATGCCCCAGCCGAGCGCGACAGGGATAAGTCTAGTATTCACCTACTTCGCCTCGACCGTCACCTTGAGAATGCGCCCGGTGAATCTGGTGGCGCCCTGCTGGTAGTCCTCCGTCACCGGCGTCTCGTTGTCCATCCCGACGTCGACTCCTTCGTCGGCCGAATAGATGAACGGCATCGTATGTGGGACGCGCGTTTCACCGACCTGCTTCCCGTCCACGCTCAACCGACTCATCCCCCCGGAGCCGGGCTTTCCACCGTCGTAGGCGAACTCGTAGAGGATCGTGTGACGGCCGGGCAAAAGCGCCTGGGGCGATGAAACCGTGGTTCGCTCCAGGCCTCCGAAGTTGTAGACCTCGTGTACGCGGCCACCCTTCATGTACAGGCTCCAGCCGCCGAACCGCCCGGCCTGCGCGATGATCACGCCGTTGGCGCCGCCGTTTGGTACCTCGATCTCGGCCGTAATCGCACTCGACCGCCCCTTGATATTGATGAAGGCGTTCTCGGTGATTCCCGTCATCCCCTCATGGAGAATCAGCGAAGTCCGCGATCCGATGAGATCCGGGCGACCCGCTATCCGCGCGTCGAAACGCTCCGCGCGGCGGTCGTCCAGTGGGTACACGTGATTGCGGATCGCTTCCTGACTGAAGAGGTCCTGTAGTTCCTTGAGTTTCTGCGGATTCTGCGCCGCCAGGTCGTTGGCCTGGCTGAAGTCCTCGGCGACGTTGTAAAGCTCCCAGCGATCCTGATCGAAGGTCGGAGGGTTGGATGTCATCAGCCATGGAATCGAGTGGCGCGTCGCGGCAACCCAGCCTTCGTGATAGATAGCACGGTTGCCGAACATCTCGAAGTACTGCGTGGTGCGACGGTCTGCAGCAGCGGGATCGTCGAACGTGTACACCATCGACACGCCATCCATCGGGTACTGCTTTGTGCCGTTGACCATCGTCGGCTCGGGCAGCCCGGCTGCCTCGAGCACGGTCGGCGCGACGTCGATCACGTGATGGAACTGCGAACGCACTTCCCCATGCGCGTTCTTGATCCGCGCCGGCCAGTGGATCGCCATCCCATTGCGCGTGCCTCCGAAATGCGACGCGACCTGCTTGGTCCACTGAAACGGCGTGTTGCCGGCGAGCGCCCAGCCGATCGAGAAGTGCGGGAACGTCGACGGCCCGCCCCAATCGTCGATGTGCGACAACTGCGAGGAGACGTCGCTGACGATCCCGTTCAGAGCCAGGATCTCGTTGTAGCTACCGTCGGGACCGCCCTCGGCGCTGGATCCGTTGTCCCCCACGATGTAGAAGAACAACGTATTGTCGAGTTCGCCCATGTCGCGGATCGCATCGACCAGCCGGCCAACCTCATGGTCGGTGTGCTCGGCAAATCCCGCGAATGTCTCCATCTGCCGCGCGAACAATCGCTTCTGGTCGGCCGTCAGCGAGTCCCATGCCGGTATCTCCGCTGGTCGAGCGGTCAGCTTCGTGCCCGCCGGCACCACCCCGCGCTCGATCTGCCGCGCCAGCGTCTCTTCGCGTAGTTTGTCCCAGCCCTGATCGAACTTGCCTTTGTACTTCGCGATGTACTCCTTGGGCGCGTGGTGCGGCGCGTGCGTAGCACCCGTCGCGAAGTAGACGTAGAAGGGTTTGTCCGGGGTTAACGCCTGCTGGAAGCGCGTCCAGGCGATAGCCTGATTCGTCATGTCCGTGGTGAAGTGGTAGTTCGGGTCGTGGGGCGTTTCGACGCGGGTGACGCCGTCGTAGACGGCGGGCGCCCACTGGTTGGTCTCACCGCCGATAAAGCCATAGAACTTGTCGAATCCCGAACCGGTGGGCCAACGGTCGTACGGCCCTGAAACTGACGCTTCCCACGGCGGCGTCTCGTGGTACTTGCCGAAGGCCGCGGTGCTGTAGCCGTTCAAGCGCAGGATCTGGGCCAGCGGAGCGACGCTTTCGGGTCGAATCCCCGTGTTGCCCGGAAACGCGGTGGCCAGCTCCATGACCGCGCCCGCGTTATTGATGTGATGATTGCGCCCGGTGAGCAGCGCGGTCCGCGTCGGCGAGCAGAGGGCGGTGGTGTGGAAGCGGTTGAAGCGCAGTCCGTTCCCTGCCAGAGCCTCGAGCGTCGGCGTTTTGATCGGACCGCCGAAGCTTTCCGAGTGTCCAAATCCGATGTCGTCGATGAGTACGATCACGACGTTCGGCGCGCCTTCCGGCGCCTTGACTTCGAAGCGCGCGGGCGGCGTCGCTTTGCGCGCGTCGACTTCGGTGATGGCCGGATAGTCCGGCTCCGCGATTGGAAGTACCGTTCGATCGACGCCCGCTACAACCCCGGCGGGTTTCGATGTCTCCTCCTGCGACTTGCCGCACCCGGCGACGGTTGAGAGAATTAGCGCGAGAATGAGGGCGGCGAGGCCGGTTCTCGTATGCATGGTTGTGATCCCCAGAATTTGGACAGGAGCAAACAATCGGAAAGCGGACTTCAGCCCGCGATCGTAAACCGGGCAGCACCCGATTGCGACGGGTGCGGCCCGGTGGTTTGAGTCAGCGTTTCATCGAGCGCGGTTTCACTTGCCGCTGCCGCTTTCCTTGGTGAGCTGATCCATGACCTTTTCCAGGCTGAAGCTGCCCGACTTCATGCGGGGCGGGAACTCCTTGAAGGTAGCGAGCCACTGTCCCACGTAGGCTTGTGCGGGGACGAGCATGTAGATGCGTTCCATCCTCCAGCGCTCATAGTCGATGCCTTCGTGGTCGGCCCGCTCAAACGGGTCCATGCGGAGATTGAAGAGCTTCGGCAACCGAAGTTCGACGAACGGTTCCTCCCACACGTTAAAGCCGTGCTCGCGCTGTTCCTGGAATACCAGTTTCCAGTTGCCGTAGCGGAGGTTGAGCAGGCTGCCGTCGTCGCTCCAGTAGAGGAATTCCTTGCGGGGCGATTCTTCCGTCTGGCCGCTCAACCACGGAATGAGGTTGTAGCCGTCAATGTGCGCCTTGTAGGTCGTGTTGCCGATTTTCTTCGTGCCCTTGAGGACGTCTTCCTTGACGTTCGGGTCGCCTACGGCAGCCAGCAGGGTGGGCAGCATGTCCTCGTGCGAGCCGATGCCGTTGAACACGGAACCCGGCTTGATCGTGCCGGGCCAGCGGATGGCGGTGGGCACGCGCCAGCCGCCCTCCCAGTTGGTGGCCTTCTCGCCGCGGAACGGCGTGGTGCCGCCGTCCGGCCAGCTCAGGACCTCCGCGCCGTTGTCGGTGGAATACATGACGATGGTGTTGTCGGCGAGGCCGAGGTCGTCCAGCAGCTTGAGAAGCTGGCCCACGTGCCCATCGTGCTCCACCATGCCGTCCGCCTCGATGCCGAGACCGGTTTTCCCTACGGACTCTTTCTTTAGGTGCGTCCAGACGTGCATGCGGCTGGTGTTGAACCACGCGAAAAATGGCTTGCCGTCCTTGTGGGCCTTTTTAATGAAGCTGACCGCGCCGCCGAGGAACTCCTCGTCGATGGTCTCCATGCGCTTTTTGGTGAGCGGGCCTGTGTCCTGGATTTTCTGCGTGCCGTCGGCGTTGGCCCAGGAATGGATCACGCCCCGGGGGGCCGAACTTCTTCCTGAACGCGGGGTCCTTCGGATAGTCCACGTTCTCCGGCTCTTCCTCCGCGTTCAAGTGGTACAGGTTGCCGAAGAACTCGTCGAAGCCGTGGTTCGTGGGCAGGTGCTCATCCAGGTCGCCGAGATGGTTCTTGCCGAACTGGCCGGTGGTATAGCCAAGCGGCCTCAGCAGCTCGGGGATGGTCGGATCGAGCTTGCTCAGCCCCTCCTTCGCGCCTGGCAACCGACCTTGGTGAGGCCGGTGCGGATGGGCGACTGGCCGGTGAGGAACGCCGCGCGACCCGCGGTACAGCTCTGCTGGCCGTACCAGTCGGTGAAGAGCGCACCCTCCTTGGCGATGCGGTCGATGTTGGGCGTCTTGTAGCCCATCATGCCCTGGTTGTAGGCGCTGATGTTCCAAACGCCGATGTCGTCGCCCCAGATGATGAGGATGTTCGGCTTCGACTGTGCGAAGACCGGAGAAAATGCGCCTGCCACGACCAGCGCGACGATGCTCCCGAGCAGGCGATGTGTAATCCCAAAGAAGCCTGCATTCATGTTATCTCCCTGATTGATTCTGGCGTGCGCCGCGCCCGCAGTCTGCCATGCGACGCTCAACAAGTCGCTTGCTCGTTGGTACGGCTTCGATGCCGCAGAGCATCATTCATCGGCATCGCTTTGCCAGAGCAGACGCTACTCTGGACTAACGCGAGCGTGCCTTCGTCTGGTGGCTATTGCTTTCTCGCCGAGATCAGCTCCCTGGCGTGTACCAGATCGGCGAGGTGTAAGCGCGCTCGATGATCGTCATGCGGGTGCCGGGCAGCGGCGTAACGCCGAAGCGCTTCGCGTCATACGCAGTCCAGCGCGGCGTGGGAATCTCGAGCACGCGGGCGTAGTAGAACGCGCGCAAAGACGCATCGAAGTCCGGATCTTTCCACACCGTAATCAGCTCTGGATCACCGACTGTGTTCGTCCAAGTGGCGTTGGCAACGTCCACAGTGTTCCCCACGGGCGGGAGCTCTCCATTCGCGCTCGGTTTGCGCTGATCCCAGTCGGCCCAGATCACGTCGTAGACTTTCTCTTGCAGAGCTCCGCTCCTGCCCATCCAGCCCTTGACGATCTGAATCCGATCCAGATTGGCGCCGATTGGATCCTTCAGAGCGGCGACGAGAAACGTCGGCGACTTTCCTCGCGGCGCATTAGCAAGATCGCCGCCCATCGGTACGCCCTTGGTGTAGCCGACCTGTGCGGGCAGGCGGGTGTGGGCATCCGTGGCCTCGAATTCCCAGCCGCCGAACAAGCGCACGACAACTCGCGTGCCCGTGGTCGCGTAGGTCTCCCGGCGCTGCATCGCATCCCAGATCGACTCGCGCGTGTTTTCCTTCGCCCACACGGCGGCGTAGCCCGCTGCGGCGACCTCCCAGTCCATGATTTTCACGCCCGTCGTGTCGTTGTGCATGAAGTTCGCGGTCAAGCGATGCGGGCTCGGCTCCTGCGGCGTGGTCTTGCCGAAAAAGTTTTCCTCTTCCATCGCGGCCAGGCCGGTGTGCGCGTCGCTGCTGCCGACCATGCCGAACTTGTAGGGATTGGTTCCCAACTCCTTCTCGAGCTTCAGGCCGAGCTTCAGCGCCGACCGCGCATACTCGAACTCCAGCATGTCCTGCGTTTTTGCCACGGTGCCGTCGAGATTGCCTTTGTCCCATGTCTCGAAGTCCGCGAATTCGTCGTTCGGCGACAGGAAAGGATGCGCTTCGCCATCGCCCTTGGTCTGCGTAGCTTCGTAGAGGCGCTCCCACTTGGCGCGTGTTTCGGCGTACGCGCGATCGATTTTCTTGCCGAACGCCTCGACGATCGGAAACATTCGGCCATTGCTCAGATTGCCGTTGTGCGCGATCGCCAGCACGCTGCCGCCGGTTTTCGCCTCGTAAGTGGTCATCCATTTCCAAAGGTCCACCGGATTGTCACTGCCGAGTGGCTTCTGCGTCGTGTACGGCTCGACCTGATTTGCCCGATCGGCGTTGTCGCGAAAGATGACATTGCGATGGAGGTTGTTGCCGCCAGTGTTGGAGGTCCATTCATAGCCGATGAACGCGGTAAAGCGGCCCGGCTCGTTGTAGGCCTCTGCCGCCGCGATCGTCTCCCGCCATGCATCGCGGTAGGCGGCGGTCCCGGGCACGGGCATGATCGCTTTGGAAATCGTCCCCTTGCCAAAATTCACGATGATGTCGAGCGCAGCCTCCGCGCCTCTGCCGGAATGGATCATCTCGTTCCATTTCCGGCCCTGCGGATCGGCCATGATCTTGGGATCGCCGCCCACGATCAGCGGAAAGAAACCCATGCCATCCGAGTGATCGGCGACGACCAGAAAATCGAGCGGGCGCGACAACTTTGCCGGCTGGCCGCTCGATGCCATAATCTCTTCGCCGCGGGCGAAGCGATAGGCATCACGCGGCCCGAGCCGGGCACCGAATGCCCCGGCGTCCATCGAGAATGCGGTGTTCAAATGCGTATCGCCGAAGAACGGGCGCGTCGGGAAATTGCGCGCCGCATAGGGCGAGTACGGCGGCTTTGATGGATGCACGCTATCGGCTTTCGTCTTGCTGAGCTCGCCGGTGTCCTGCGCGATCGCGGGCAGCCCGACAATGATGGCCAGCAACCCACAGAGCATTGCGCCGCAGAGTCTTGCGTGGTTCACCAGAATCTCCCTTCTTGATCTTGCGACTGAGATCTGTCGATGCGGTGCGTGGATTCTACTGTGCGCAGATAAAGGATGAACGATAAGTTTCTGAAAGTTGCACGAACGAGAGTCAGCAATCAACGGCGTTCTTGGTCTATGGCCCCTGCAGGCCATCGAGCAGATCGATCGCCTGACGGTCACCTGGCGACAGCTCGATCAGCTTCCGCGCCCATCGAATGGCCGCCTCGCGGTCGCCGGCGCGCGCATTGAACTCGACCAGCGCAATCACGATCTCGCGCTCGCCCGGATGGCGCTCGTGAGCCTTGCTCAGGACGTTGATCGCCCCGCGAACATCGCCGATCTCGCTCAGCGCAATCGCATGGACGTACGCATATCGTGGGTTATCGGGTCGAAGCTGCGCCGCATGGGCGAGTTCGTTCACGGCTTCGCGCAGCCGTTTCTGGCGCACGAGCGCGAGCCCGAGCGCTTCATGGAGCTCGCCGTTGTAGGCATCCGCTTGTAACCCCATCCGAAGCGTCTGCTCGGCCTTGTCCTCCTGCCCCTGGCTGCGGAACAGATCGGCCAGATTGACGTACGACGGCACAAAAGACGGTTGCAGCCGGATTGCCGCCTCGTAGGCGTGTTGTGCTGATTGTGAATTGCCCAGACGCGCCTCGAGCATTCCCAGATTGACCTGAGCTTCGGCGCGATCGGCATTGAATGCCTGCACCCGACGATATTCCTCGACTGCCGCGTCGAATGCCTGTTGCTGATCGGCATTGAGCGCACTGCGCGGTCCATCCAGGACACTCCCCAACGCCTCGAGTCGTACGGTACGAATCGGATCAGCAAGCAGCGGCGCCGCGATCGGTATGCGAATCTGCGGGTCGAGACCCGTCAAAGCCTCCATCGACGCACGACGCACGAGCGCATCTGAGTCCTTGGATGCCTCGATGATCGCCGGCAACGAGTTCGCACTGAGGTACGGCGGCAGTAGAGATACGGCCGTCGCACGCGCGATTGCAGGAATCGAATCATCTGCGGCAATCGTCGCGAGCGCCTGTTCGGCGCCGGGCCGCGAACTGCGCCCGGCATGGATTGCTTCGGCGTAGCCAGGCCCGTGGCGTCGCTCGGCGCCATACCAGTGCACGATTGCCTGCGCAGCCCAGCCAGCGTCCCGTTTCTCGTGACAGCCATTGCAGGCATTTGGCGTGCCGAGCTTCTCGGACAGATCCGGTCGCGGCACGCGGAAGCTGTGATCGCGGCGGCCGTCGATCACCATATAAGTGCGTTCGACCATATGGCACGAGACACACTGAGCAGCGTCGCTGCCCTGCGGGTGAAAGTGATGCTTCGGCGCGTCGTAGTGAGACGCCTGATGACATTGCGCACAGACGGCGTTGCCCTCCGCCCGCAACCGCCCGCTATGCGGATCGTGGCAATTCGAGCAGGTGACCCCTGCCGCGAACATCCTGCTTTGTAGAAACGATCCGTACTCGTACACCTCATCGAGAATCTGGCCATCGGCGTGATAGAGGCCCTCCTCGAGCAACGCGACCCGATGCGTTTGTTCGAGAGGCTGACCGTGATGGTAGTCGGGCCAGATCTCAGCGCGACGCGAGTGGCAGCGGCCACAAGCTTCAACCTCGACCGGTGAGTCGAGGGCCTGTTGGCGCTTCGCGATGGGATTGCCATTCTGAAAGGCCCACAGACCGAGGGGATTCTCGAACGCCACCGCAAGCCCGAGCGTTGAGTCAGCGCGTTTTTCGTCCACTTCGGCCCAGGCCACATGCAGCGAGCCGGGTCCATGGCATGCCTCGCAGGACACGTTGACGTCCGTCCAGCGGGTCTCGAAGCGGTCTTCCGCAGCTCGATAATTTTTCTCGAGGTTGGTCGAGTGACACTCGGCGCACATGTGATTCCAGTTCTGCGCCGGTCCGGTCCAATGCAGAACATCGCGATGGTCGATCTTCTCGTTCGGATACAGATGGAACCAGCGCTCGCCACCCTGCTCTTTCGATCGCGTGTCCCACGCGATGCTCAGGGCCTGAAAACGACCATTCGTAAGCTCCAGCAAATACTGCTGCAGCGGCTTGACGCCAAACGCGTACGCCACACGAAAGTCCGACAGGCGACCATCCGATCCATCGGTGTGCACGAAGTACTGCCCATCGCGCCTGGAGAACGTCGATGCGACACCGTCCTTCGTGAACTGCGCATCATCGAAGTTGGCGAGGATGGTTGTCGGAGTGGCCGCCTGCATCGCCAGCGCGTGATGGGAGCCGCGCCACAACTCCGCCTGCGCCGCATGACAGGCAGCGCATTTCGCACCGCCTACATAAGCGGGCGCGACGCCTGTAGCGGACGCTGAGCGGAGTTCCTGCTGGGAATCGCGTTCACAACCGGCAAGCATCACCGACAACAGCGCGGCCGCCGCCAACACCCACAGATGTCGGCGCGGAGTTACTTGCGCTGCAATGACGACATCGTCCGTTCGCGCGTTCGACAGAGGCCGGAGTCAGACTCCGCGATCGCGGTATGACCTCGAACTATCGATCCGGTGCGCGATTTACTTGGCCGGCGGATTCGGGAAATTCGAGAAGATCTCCGCAACCACCGCATCGATCGCCGGACCGGGATTCTTAATCGATTCGTCCTTCACCCGCCCTTCGGCGAGCCCCTGCCACACGAGGTTGTTTCTCTTGGCATCGACCAGGTCGATGCTGAGCGTTCCCGCCTTGTAGTTGACGGTGTCGATATCCTGCGGGTAACCACCCCATGTGCCGTACATGCCCCCGCGGTACCCGTAGTAACCCACTCCCATGCCTGCCGAAGGCGACGAGCGGATTTCCTGCTTCTCGGCAATGTTCAGATAGAAATTCACGCGCAAATCCGCTGCTTGCTCGTTGTAGGTGTAACCGTGCCGCTCCAGTTGCGTGCGCGTCGCCTGCTTGAGCCGGCTGGTCACGATGGTCGAGTACTGTGCCCGGTCCGTCGCAACCTGGTCGAAGAAAGCAAAAGTCTTGTATGCCGACATGTCGGCACTGGGATCCTTGTCGACGCGAATCGTCGGACCGGTTGCGCATCCCGACAGCAATGCAATGCAGAGTGCGGCGCTGCGAAGCCACAGGATGTTGCGCATGTGGGGTGCCCTTGGATTGTTGATTGAGACTTTTCGGATTCCGGACCATCACGGCCCTGATTATGCGCCAAAGCTAACACAGCCATTGCAGTGTGCGAAACCGTGGCGACTCCGTCCGTTCGTCCCGTCCAGTCGTCGTGGAGACTGATTGCCTTCGCGGGAGGCATCGCGGTACGCTCGCGCAGCTTGATGTCTCGCCGCCTTTTCCGGTTGCATTGTCTGTTACGGCAACCGGCTACCAAGACAGGAGATTGCCGTGAAATCCGACTATTCGAGGCCGTTCGTCCTCTTCGTTGCGGTCATCGTCGGCGCCAGCCTGGCTGCTTGCGAGACGACACAGAGACAACCGCTGCCGGAAACGACTGAAGATGGCCTCAACAAGGTGGCCGTGAAGGGTATCGACATTGCCTACGTTCGTCCGGGCGCGACTCTCGCGCCTTACAAGCGGATCATGCTCGATCCCGCGGACGTCGCATTCAGCAAGGATTGGGATCCGGAGAAGACGGGGTCGAGGATGAAGCTGAACGAGTCGGAGCGGGAAAAGATCCGCACCGGCCTCAAGAACCTGTTCGACAAGACCTTCAAGGAAGAGCTCGAGAAAGGCGGATACCCCGTTGTCGGAACCCCGGCGCCCGACGTCCTGCGCGTCACGGCGGGGCTCATCGATGTCTACGTCAACGCGCCCGACGTCATGACGCCGGGACGTTCGACAACGTATGTCATGAACGCCGGCCACATGACACTGGTCGCCGAGCTGCGCGATTCGGAGACGGGTGCGATCCTGGCACGCGTCGCCGATCAACGTGAGGCGCGCGACGATATGTTTCTGCAGATGTCCAGCAGCGTCGAAAATTCCGCCGAAGCGCGCGCGATGATTTCCAATTGGGCGCGCATCCTGCGCTCACGTCTCGACGCGGTGCGGATGCAGTCGTCGCCCGTCAGCACTTCCAACTGAGTTAGCCCTGGCGCAATCGAAGTCGTTGGGTGTATGCCCGGCGACGTTCAGTATTTGACCAGATACTTCTTCGCTTCGAGGCAGACGCTGAAAGCCTTTCGAAAGGCGTCGGTCTGCTCTTTCGACAATGCTTGCGCCTGCTGAACCTGCTGTTGACCCTGCTGCTGCGCTTGCGCCTGGGCCCTCTTCGCGCCGCGTCTGGCAATCACTGCCCCGGCAGCGGCACCGTATGCTGCGCCTTCGCCGGCGTCATTGCTGGCCACCTCGCCAATCAGAGCGCCCGCGGCCGCCCCTTTAACGGCGCCCTTGGCGCCCGCCCCCTGCGAAGCCTGCTGCGCCTGCTGTTGCTGTTGCGCAGCTTGCTGCTGAGCCGCCTCCACCTGCTTCTGTGCAGCGAACGGATCCGTGCCCGTGTTCTGTACAGCCCATTGGTAGCACTCGGCCTCATCCTTCGATTGCTGGTCGGCCGCCTGACCGGCAGCCGGAAACACATACACACTCAAAGTGGCGGCCAGAGTTTTCTGCGCGGTCGCCGGCTGAGCAGTTGCCGGCGGCGCTTGCTGTGCCACCAACATCCCTACCGGGGCAGCGGCGAGCAACGCGAAAGCAATGATGACTCTACGCATGCGGACAACCCCTATTTCGAATTTGATGCACAAGCACGACGCAGAATACGTGCAGATTCACCGCCTTGTCATCGGCGTACACGCTGCGAACACCGTAATCGTCATTCCATCCCCCGCAATCGCGGCGGAGGCCATCCCGGTCTGTTCACTGATCACGAAACTGAACGCGCGACCCTGCTGCACGCCCTGCAGAAAGATCTTGCCATCCGACCGCTCAGTATTGCGGATCGGCGTCGAGCGGTTCTCCCCACTGGCCTGAGTGGTTGCGATCACGTTTTTCTTGAGATCGATCTCGAGGAACTGCGGAAACTGCCAGTTCCATGGCGGACCGCTGGCGCATTCCCCGTCCGCGGTACACTTCGTCGCTTCCACGGCAGAGCACAAGATGGCGTCCGCACCTGTCAGATCGTCGGCGAGCAGCGGACAAGTGGCCAGAAGTGCCGCGAGACCCAGTTTCGTTCTAACTGTCATGTCACTCTCCCCGTCGAGGAATCGCTGCCGCGACGACTTTCAGAAACCGAACGCAACGCCGGCAATAGGACCGTCGAAACCGACGTCGATCTTGCGACCCTGATCTTCGACCTCGAGATCCATGTGGCGCCAGCCGACCATCACTGAGTTATCGAGCTCATCTCCAAAACTCCAGCTGATCCCGGCAAGCGCGTTCCAGCTGGATTCGGTATCACCCGCGCCAATGTCGGCCCTGACAATGTATCCCCAACGGTCGTTGAAGCTGCCAATGTATCGCCCACCGACCATGAAATCCGTGTAGCTCTTGTCCACCGAACGCGTGACCGGGCTGCCGGGAAATCCACCCGAGAAATTCATGTCCAGACTGAGATCGATGATGCGTGCGCCCGCGATTGAGGTGAATCGGCCGCTCTCTCCCCCAGGCGTGTAGAGCGCCGCGATCTCATAGATTCCCGTCTTGATCTCGGCGTCCGTCGATATCGCTCCGCGGGCGCCGTCATCGCTCAGGCTCAAGTAAGTCGCATCGACGAACATACCCCACGGGCCGCGGAGCCCCTCGACGTGAATCTGTCCCCCGATGTCGAGCTTGTCGAGAATGTCGTCGAAGCCTGCTTCCCCACCGACCTCCTGTCCGCCGGGAAATCGAACATCCACTTTGATCGCGCTGCCCCAGAGATACGGAGTGACGCTCCAGCGCCAGTCATCGTCGCTCGCCTGCGCAAACGCGATCCCACATCCCGGAATACCGACCAATTCCGGGATCCCGAGCGCGAGCAAAAGCCCGACACCCATGAATGCATTGCTTCGATGACCGGGCATGACCGCTCCTCGGGTATAGATGCCAACCAGTGTCGCTCAAACGTTTCTCCGAAATCCCGAGGGCGTCGCGCGAAACAGCGGTGCACCGGGCCGACTCGTCTGCGTCTGGGCCACGCCCGTCGACATCGCAGCAACACGGAATATCGCTGCCCAATTCATTGAACTGCCCTCTGCACGTGACACGGTCAGTTCTTTGACAACGCTACCAAACTCGATTCAAATGGCAAGAGATATCGAGTCGCCCCCGGAACGAGCCCGAATAGCAGATTGATGATTGCTCGCGGAATGCCCCTAACGGGCAATTGCGCTTCGATCAGCTTCCGTTATGATCGGCCGTCCGTGCAGCTCGTGGTCGAAGAATGCCCGCTGTGCATGCCGCACGACAAGCCGCCAATTCAGGAATTGCTTTGACTGACTTGTCCAGGAGTCCTTCCATGATTCGTTCCAATGTCCGCTGGCTCTCCTTTGCCGTCGCCGTTCTGCTCACCGCTCCGCTTGGCGTCGCGCTGGCGGGAGACCGCGGACCAATAGACCAGGATTTCCAATTGAGTCTGGGTGAATTTTTCCTGGGCACCGATACGACGGTGCGCTTGGACGGCCAAACTCAGCAGACCGGAACCGAAGTCGACTGGGAGAGCGAGTTCGATATCGGGGACAAGGACAGCTTCCGCGTGGATGGCTTTTGGCGTTTCGCAGAACGTCACAAGATGCGATTCATGTACTTCGAAAATAATCGCTCTGAATCGCGCACCCTCTCGCGCGATATCGTATTCGGCGACACCACCTATCCCGTCAATACGAATGTCGAAGTGGGGATTGACATGCGCCTCGTCGAACTTGTGTATGAATACGCGTTCCTTCGGCATGACAATCTGGAGTTGTCGGGCTCATTCGGTATTCACACCCTCGAGCTTAGCGCTTCGCTGCGGGGCGACATTTCGACGCCGGGCGGGGGTGGTTCTGCGGAGGTCGCAAAGGAAGGATCGGTTACTGGCCCGCTGCCGGTGCTTGGTTTTCACGTGCTGTGGCACATGAGCGGGAATTTTTACTTCGACGGGTTGGCGCAGTTCTTCTACATAGCGTTCGACAACTTCGACGGCCGAATCTACGACTCCAAGATCGCCGCGACCTGGGTCCCGCTACGCAATGTCGGGATAGGTATCGGCTACAACCAATTCGGCGTGAAGG
>Ga0180104_1000055_pt1 | contig 28123 bp, 26 predicted proteins | sample EasRiv730_16_1Da_FD_121791 | JGI IMG/M metagenome (GOLD analysis project Ga0180104, IMG submission 121791) | Soil microbial communities from meander-bound floodplain in the East River, Colorado, USA - East River metaG ERMLT730_16_1Da | ecosystem: Environmental > Terrestrial > Soil > Floodplain ... | reverse complement strand
GCTCCGGCAAGCGGGAGAGGGAGTTGAGCCTCACCCCAACCCTCCCCGTGAGCGGGAGAGGGAGTGGAACACTCACCCCTGCCCTCTCCCGCAAGCGGGAGAGGGGGCAGGAAGTTGCAGGAGCAGACAGCGAATCAGCGACGCAGAATGCGCAGGATTTCTTCGAGCTCGGATTTGAGTTGGCGGACGATCTGCGCGCTCACGCTCAGATCCTCGCGCGCCTCGTCGCCGGTCAGTCGATTGCGCGCACCGCCGATCGTGAAGCCCTGCTCGTACAGGAGGCTGCGGATCTGGCGGATCACGATCACGTCCTGGCGCTGGTAGTAGCGTCGGTTGCCACGGCGCTTGACCGGCTTGAGCTGCGGGAACTCCTGCTCCCAGTAACGCAACACGTGCGGCTTCACGCCGCACAGGTCGCTCACCTCGCCGATCGTGAAATACCGCTTGCCCGGGATCGGCGGCAATTCATTGTTATTGCTTGGTTCCAGCATAGGCCTCGACCCGCGCTTTGAGCTTCTGGCCCGGACGGAACGTCACCACGCGCCGCGCGCTGATCGGGATCTCCTCGCCGGTTTTTGGATTCCGGCCGGGACGCTGGTTCTTGTCGCGCAAGTCGAAGTTGCCGAAGCCGGACAGCTTGACCTGCTCGCCGATTGCCAGCGCTGCACGGACTTCCTCGAAGAACATGTCGACCAGCTCGCGCGCCTCGCGCTTGTTGAGGCCCAGCTGGTTGAAAAGGGCTTCCGCCATCTCCGCCTTGGTGAGTGCCATGCTTTTATTGATCTCTTATGGTGGCGTTCAACTCACGTCGCAGCCGCTCGACCACCGCAGCCACGATCTGGTCTGCGTCATGGTCCGTTAGCGTGCGTGAAGACTCTTGGAAAATCAAGCCTAAAGCGACGCTTTTTCGTCCAGAATCTACTCCCTTTCCCCGGTAGATATCGAAGACACGCAGGTCGCGCAGCAGGCTTAGGGCGCCAACACTAACATGTTCGCGGATTGCCGCCAGAGGCACGGACTCGTCGACCACGATCGCCAAATCCCGCCGGATCGCGGGGAATTTGGAAATCTCTTCAAAATCAGGCACCTTGGCTTCGAGTGCTGCCGACGTTTCGAGCTCGAACAACAAGGGCGTATATGTCAAATCCAGGGTGCGCACCTGCTCGGGATGCAACTCGCCGATCCAACCGACGACCTTATCGCCGCGCCGGATGCGGGCCGTGCGTCCAGGGTGCAGGCAGTGAGTCGACGCGGCTTCGAACGTGAACTCACCACCTTGCCCCGTTGAGTCAAAGAGCGCTTCGACATCGGCCTTCATGTCATAGAAGTCGATCGTGCGCCGGCTTTCGCCCCATTGCTCGGGTAATGCCGCACCCATTGCGACTCCAGCCACGACCGCCGATTCATTCAGTGCGCCATCGCTCATGACGAAACGGTGGCCCGATTCGAACAATCGCACGCGATCCTGTTGGCGGCGCAGATTTTCGCGCGCGGCAACGAGTAGTCCCGGCCACAATGAAACGCGCATCGCCGCGAGATCCGCGGCGATCGGATTGTTCAACAACAACTGCTGCGAGTCGGGAAACAGCTGCTGCTGGACCTTCGGATCTACGAAGCTGTAGGTGATGGCCTCCTGATAGCCCCGGTCGGCCATCACGAGCAGCCAGCGATCGATCGCCACGCGACTTTCGCTGAGCGGCGGGAACCGCTGCGGTATGCGCGCATCAGTCTCTGGAACGTTGTCGTAGCCAAATATGCGCCCGACTTCCTCTATCAGGTCCGCCTCAATGCCGATATCGAAGCGATACGAAGCGGGTGTCACATGCCAACCCGTTCTCGACTTCTTCACACTCATCCCGAGGGTTTCGAGGATCTTCTTCACCTTGGCTTCGGTCACGGACACACCGAGCAGGCGTTCGAGTTGCGAACGACGCAACGCCACCGAGAGCGTGCGAGGCAGCCCCTTCGATGCCGACGCCACCGTGGTGGGACCCGGTGCGCCCCCCGCAATCGATGTCAGCAACTGCGTCGCGCGCTCCACTGATCCTTCCTGCGCCTTGGGGTCGACACCGCGCTCAAATCGTTGTGCGGCATCCGTGATCAGGGCATGGCGTCGTGCACTGGCGCGAATCGCCTGCGGCGAGAAGAAGGCCACTTCCAGCAGGACATCGGTCGTCGACTCATCCACGGCCGTGCGCTCGCCGCCCATCACGCCGGCGAGCCCCACGGCACCGGCACCATCAGCGATCACGAGATCCTGCGCGTCGAGTTCGAGCACTTGGCCGTCGAGCACTTTCAGGCGCTCGCCTTGCTTCGCGAATCGCACCTCGATGTGCGTCCGCAGCTTGCCGAGATCGTACGCGTGCATCGGTGTGCCGAGTTCGAGCATCACGTAGTTGGTGACGTCGACGATCGGATTGATGGGGCGCAAGCCGCTGCGACGGAGCCGCTCCCGCAGCCATAGCGGTGAGCGCTGGCGAGCATTCACGCCGCGAATCACGCGCCCCACAAACTTTGGACACGCCTGTCGGGCAGTGAGCGTGACCGGAACTTTCTCGGCGTGCTTCGCGGCAATCCTCGGCTGCTTTCGTTCAGCGAGTCTCCGCCCCACGATTGCGGCGACTTCGCGCGCAATTCCGCGCACGCTGAGCGTATCGCCACGGTTCGGCGTCAGATTGAGCTCGAGTATCAGGTCGTCGAGCGCAAGTACGATCCGCAGATCCTTGCCGATCCTGGCATCGTCTGGCAGTTCCAGGATGCCCTCCGCGTCCTCGCCCAGCCCGAGTTCCCTGGCCGAGCACAGCATGCCGTTCGACTCAACGGCACGCAGCTGAGCCGGCTTGATCGTTACTCCGCCGGGAAGCTGCGCGCCCACGACGGCCACCGCGGACTTGAGACCCGCGCGCGCGTTGCTTGCCCCACAGACGATCTGCAAACGGTTGCGCCCGTCGGTCGTGACGCTGCACACGCTCAGCTTATCCGCCTTCGGGTGCCGGCTGCATTCCACGATCTGGCCGACGACAACTCCACTGAATTCCGGAGCGGCGCGCGTGCGTCCTTCGACCTCGAATCCCGCCATCGTGAGTCGCCTGGCGAGCGTCGCGGAATCCCAGGACGGATCGATCCATTCCCGCAGCCATGCTTCACTGAGTTGCATGTTCAGCCCGCCCGGAATTGGCGCAGGAAGCGCAGATCGTTGTCGTAATAAAGCCGGATGTCATTCACGCCGTAGCGAAGCATGGTCATGCGCTCGATGCCCATGCCAAAGGCGTAGCCGGTCCAGCGCTCGGAATCGATGCCCACCGACTTGAATACGTTGGGGTGCACCATGCCGCAACCGAGCACTTCCAGCCACCCTGTCTGCTTGCAGACGCGGCAGCCTGCACCGTTGCAGAACACGCACTCGATGTCCACTTCCGCGGACGGCTCCGTGAACGGAAAGTACGACGGACGGAATCGGATGCCGAGCTTGCGCTCGAAGAAAGCCTCCATGAACCCGTGCAGAATCGCCTTGAGGTTTGCGAGGCTCACGTTCTCGTCCACCACCAGGCCTTCAACCTGGTGAAACATCGGCGTGTGGGTGATATCGGAATCGCAGCGATAGACGCGACCGGGCGCAATCAGGCGCAGCGGCAGCGCGCCGCTGCGCAGCGCCCGGATCTGGACGGGCGAAGTATGCGTGCGCAGCAGCCGTCCATCCGGAAAGTAAAACGTGTCCATCAAGGCGCGCGCCGGGTGGTTGGCCGGAATGTTGAGCGCTTCGAAGTTGTGGAAATCGTCCTCGACCTCGGGTCCCTCGGCGATCCGGAAGCCCGCCTGCTGGAACAGCGCTTCCATGCGCAGTCGGACCTTGGTCACCGGATGCAGGCCACCGGCCGCATGACCGCGGCCGGGAAGCGTTACATCGACGTGACCCGCCGCGAGCTCGCCGGCAATCCGCGCTAGTTCAAGCTTGGAGCGCCGCTTCTGAATAGCATCGCCGAGTGCTTGCTTGGCCTCGTTGATGCGCTGGCCGGCTGCGGGCCGATCCTGAGCCGGCAGCGTACCGAGCGACTTGAGCCGCTCGGTGATGACACCCGACTTGCCGAGCACACGCACGCGAATCTGCTCGAGCGCACCGGCATCGGCGGCTCGAGCGATGTCGCTTAGCGTCTGCTCAACGATTGCATTGAGGTCATTCACAGTGGAGACCCGACGCGACCCGCACCCCAACCCTCTCCCGCAAGCGGGAGAGGGAGAAGATGTCTTCACGCTGCCAGCGCTGCCTTCGCTTTCTCGGCGATCGCACCGAATGCCGGGGCATCGTGGACAGCAATGTCAGCCAAAATCTTGCGATCGATCTCGATGCCCGCCTTGCCGAGGCCGTTGACCAGACGGCTGTAGGACAGGCCGTGGACACGCGCCGCGGCATTGATCCGCGCGATCCACAGCGCCCGAAACTCGCGCTTCTTCTGCCGCCGATCGCGGTAGGCATACTGGCCCGCCTTGATGACAGCCTGTTTGGCCGCCCGAAAGACCTTGCGTCGGGCATTGAAATAGCCCTTCGCCTTCTTGAGGATCTTCTTGTGCCGGCGTCCAGCGACGACGCCGCGTTTGACTCGCGCCATGACTCACTCTCCTGAAAGGTTTGACAGCTCAGCTCGGCAGCATCTGCTTGACGCGGTCGACATCGGTCTTGTGGACCATCATGCCGCGGCGCAGCTGACGCTTCCGCTTGCTGGGCTTCTTGGTGAGGATGTGGCGACGGTGGGACTGGGCGCGCTTGTAGCCTTTCGCCGTCTTGCGAAAACGCTTGGCCGCCGCCCGATGAGTTTTCAACTTGGGCATCGATCTTTACCTCTTCGTTTAGCCTGCTCACAGGCTCGGCACCGAATCACCGGTGCAGGGCCGCTACAGGCGGTGCAACGACGTCCCGCGAGGGATTAGCCGCTGCTCACTTCTTCTTGGGTGCAAACATCATCACCATCTGCTTGCCCTCCATCAGGGGTTGCTGCTCGACCATGCCGCACTGGGCGAGGTCTTGCTGCACCCGATCGAGGAGCTTGCGTCCGATGTCCTGATGCACCATCTCTCGGCCGCGGAAACGCAACGTTACCTTGGCCTTGTCTCCTTCGGTCAGAAACCGGACGAGGTTGCGCAGTTTGACCTGGTAGTCAGCCTCCTCGGTTCCTGGACGAAACTTTACTTCCTTGATGTGGATCTGCTTCTGTTTGCGCTTGGCCGAATGGGCTTTCTTGTTCTGCTCGAACAGGAACTTGCCGAAATCCATGATGCGACAGACAGGCGGCTCTGCAGTCGGTGAGACTTCGACCAGATCCAGCTCTGCCGTGGAGGCCATCTGCAGGGCCTCAGCGCGGGTCATCACTCCAGCCTGCCCACCATTGGCGTCAATGACGCGCACTGACGGGGCCAATATCTCTTCATTGCGCCTGACGCGCTTGGTTGTCGCGATAAATCAGTCCTCCAAAATGACCCGGCCGCGGCTCGCGACTTCGCGGGACAGGCGCTGGGCAAACGCGTCGATCGGCATGGAACCCAGGTCTTTCCCGTTGCGCGTGCGTACGGCCAGAGAGTTCGCTTCCACTTCCCTGTCTCCCGCCACCAGCAGGTAGGGGATGCGCTGCAACGTGTGCTCGCGGATTTTAAAGCCCACCTTCTCGTTTCTCAAGTCCGATTCGACTCGAAGCCCCTGATTTCTCAAGGTTTCAGTTACACCACGCACATAATCGGCCTGCCGCTCGGTGATATTGAGGATGACCGCCTGAACCGGCGCCAGCCAGGCCGGCAAGCGGCCCGCGTGATGCTCGATCAGGATGCCGAGGAAGCGCTCCAGTGAACCGAAGATGGCTCGATGCAACATGATCGGCGTGCGCTTCTGACTGTCCGCGTCGATATAAGCCGCGCCCAACCGACCGGGCATGTTGAGGTCCACCTGGAGTGTGCCGCATTGCCAGTCGCGGCCGATCGCGTCTCTCAGCACGAACTCGAGCTTAGGTCCGTAAAAGGCGCCCTCGCCCGGGTTGGGCTCGCACGTAATGTGCGCGGCCTCCGCCGCGGCCTTTAGAGCCGCCTCGGCCCGGTCCCACGTCGCGTCGTCGCCGACTCGCTTCGGCGGGCGATCCGCAAACTTGACGCGCACATCATCGAAGCCGAAATCGCGATAAATCGACATCAACAACTCGATCACGGCCGCCGACTCGACTGCCACCTGCTCTTCGGTGCAGAAGACGTGCGCATCGTCCTGGGTGAAGGCACGCACTCGCATGAGACCGTGCAACGCGCCGGAGGGCTCGTAGCGGTGCAGCTTTCCAAACTCGGCCAGGCGCACCGGCAACTCGCGGTAACTGCGCAGACCTTGCTTGAAGATCTGCACGTGGCCCGGACAGTTCATCGGTTTGATGGCATAGACACGTTCGTCCGGGGTCTTGGTGAGATACATGTTCTCGCCGAACTTTTCGAGGTGGCCCGACTGCTGCCAGAGGCTCACAGCCATCATCTCTGGCGCACTGACCTCCTCGAATCCCGCCGCGCTCTGACGCTCGCGCATATAAGCGATCAGGCACTGAAATATGGTCCAACCCTTCGGATGCCAGAATGCAGCGCCGGGCGCTTCCTCCTGAAAGTGAAACAGGTCGAGCTCGCGCCCGATGCGGCGATGATCGCGCTTCTCGGCTTCCTCGAGCCTCTGCAGATAGGCGCCCAGCGTTTTTTCGTCTGGCCACGCGGTCCCGTAGATCCGCTGCAACATCTCGTTGCGCGAATCGCCACGCCAGTACGCACCCGCGACCTTCATCAACTTGAACGCCTTAAGCTTGCCCGTGCTCGGGACGTGCGGTCCGCGACATAGATCGATGAAGTCACCCTGGCCATAGAGGCTGATCGCCTCGTTGGCCGGAATTGCCGCAATGATTTCCGCCTTGTAGTGCTCGCCCTGCTTGCGGAAGAAATCGACGGCCGCGTCGCGCGCCATGACCGTCCGAATGACCTTCAGATCGGCACGCGCGATCTCCTTCATGCGTGCTTCGATGGCCGCGAGATCCTCGGGTGTAAAGGGGCGCTTGAACGCGAAGTCGTAGTAGAAGCCGTCCTCGATCACCGGGCCGATCGTCACTTGCGCCTCGGGAAAGAGCTGTTTCACCGCCTGGGCGAGCAAATGGGCCGTCGAGTGGCGGATGACCTCGAGGCCCTCCGGATTGCGATCGGTCACGATGCTCACGCGTGCGTCGGTGCCGATCAGGAACGACAGATCGACGACGTTGTCATTCACCTTGCCGGCGAGTGCCGCACGCCTCAGACCGGCACCGATGCTCGCGGCCACTTCGTCGACCGTCACCGGTCGTTCGAAGTGCTTCTGGCTGCCGTCGGGCAGAGTGATAGTCGGCATCGGATGTATGCTTCCGCTCGTCAACAAAAAAGGGCGCTCGCGTCCGGGAGTCGCCCTTTATGGATGTCTGGTAGGCGCGGCTGGGATCGAACCAGCGACCACCACCATGTCAAGGTGATGCTCTACCACTGAGCTACGCGCCTGGCGTATTCGGGCCGAAAAAGGGGCGCCAAAGATACTGAAGGGTCGGCGGGGAGGCAAGCGAGCACCGACAATGGCTTACGCCGTCTTGGTGTCGGGAAGCCCGAGCTCGGCCTTGCGCAGGTGCTCGATCTCGTCGCGCAGTTTCGCGGCCTCTTCGAATTCCAGATTGCGCGCCAGCCGGAACATCTCCTGTTCGAGCTTCTTGATGCGCTTGAGGATCTGATCCGGTGCCAGCCTCTCGTAGCCCGGCGTCGACTCGGCGACGCGTTTGCGCCATGCCGCCGCGCCGGGCTCGGCTCGCGCCCCTTCCATGATGTCCGGAACCGCCTTGATGATGCCGCGCGGAGTGATCCCGTGACGCCCATTGAATTCCACCTGTTTGCGCCGGCGACGATCCGTCTCATCGACTGCACGCCGAATCGAGCCCGTCTCCTTCTCGGCATAGAGGATCGCCTTGCCGCGGATGTTGCGCGCTGCGCGGCCGATCGTCTGGATGAGCGAACCTTCCGAGCGCAGGAAACCTTCCTTGTCGGCATCGAGGATCGCCACCAGCGACACTTCCGGCATGTCGAGCCCTTCCCGCAGCAGATTGATGCCGACCAGGACGTCGAACTTCCCCAGTCGGAGATCGCGGATCAGCTCGGTGCGCTCCACCGTCTCGATGTCGGAGTGCAGGTAGCGCACCCGCACGCCGTGCTCGTGGAGATAATCCGTCAGGTCCTCGGCCATGCGTTTCGTCAGCGTCGTGATGAGCACGCGCTCGTTTTGCGTCACGCGTGCATTGATTTCGGACAGGACATCGTCGACCTGAGTGCGGGCCGGACGGATCTCGACTTCGGGATCCACCAGACCGGTCGGCCGCACGACCTGCTCGACGATCTGCCCGGACCGCTCGCGCTCATAGGGACCAGGGGTCGCCGACACGCAGATCATCTGCGGTGCGAGTTTCTCGAACTCGTCGAACCGGAGTGGTCGGTTGTCGAGCGCCGAGGGCAGTCGGAAGCCATACTCGACCAGCGTCTCCTTGCGTGAGCGATCACCGCGATACATACCGCCCAGCTGCGGAATGGTCTGGTGACTCTCGTCGATCACCAGCATCGCGTTGCGGGGCAGGTAGTCGAAGAGACACGGCGGCGGCTCACCCGGTTGCCGTCCGGACAGGTAGCGCGAATAGTTTTCGATGCCCGCGCAGTACCCGACTTCATTCATCATCTCGATGTCGAACCGTGTGCGCTGCTCGAGTCGCTGCGCCTCGACCAGCTTTCCGGCCGTACGCAGCTCCCCGAGCCTGACGCGCAGCTCCTCGCGGATATCGTCGAGCGACTTGATCAGGCGGTCCTTGGGCGTCACGTAGTGGGTCGAGGGGAAAACCGTGAGCCGCGGCACTTTGCGCATCACTTCACCGGTGAGCGGATCGAAGTGGCTCAATTGCTCCACGCGGTCATCAAAGAGCTCGACCCTCACGGCGTCGCGTTCCGACTCCGCCGGAAAGATGTCGATGACGTCGCCGCGGACGCGATAAGTACCCTGCGACAGCTCGAGCTCGTTGCGCGTGTACTGCATGTCCGCCAGGCGTCGCAGCAACCGGCGCTGATCCAGCCGGTCGCCACGCACCAGGTGCAACACCATGCTGAGATACGCTTCCGGATCTCCGAGGCCGTAGATCGCCGACACCGTGGCGACGATGATCGAATCCGGTCGTTCGAGCAGCGCCTTGGTCGCCGACAGCCGCATCTGCTCGATGTGCTCGTTGATCGACGCATCCTTCTCTATGTAGGTATCGGATGCCGGCACGTAGGCCTCGGGCTGGTAGTAGTCGTAGTACGAGACAAAGTACTCGACGGCGTTCTTTGGAAAGAACTCCCTGAACTCGCCATAGAGCTGCGCAGCCAGGGTCTTGTTGTGGGCCAGCACGAGTGTCGGACGCTGCTGCGCCTGAATCACGTTGGCAACCGTGAATGTGTTGTGGACGAACGCCCCTCCCCGGCCGGCCAGAAAAGTTTCAGGGCCGGGTACAGAAAGGTCGTAAACAAATGGATGGTTGTACTCGACGGGCAGCAATGTCTTGATGCGTGTCCAGCGGACTTCGCACAGATCCAGCAGCGTCTTCCATTTTCTCCACCACGAGAGGTCAGCGACTTTCGAGCGCCGCGCATGACTGGCGAGAGACTCGAGAATTCTTAGAAGCAGAGATCGGCTTGGACGGCGATAACCAGTCTCGACACAACTGATCATCGGTCGCGAACAGCTCACATCTGCCGCAAGATCTCCCTGCTTCAGCTTGAGCATCTCGCGAAGCTGCCGGAGCGTATCCGGCGTGATTGGAACAACATCAACATTGGTATCGGCCTTGCGTCGCAGTACTGCACGCAGACGCAATGCCTTGCCCTCGTGATCAAAGCCGACACTGTCCGCATATAGCCGCAAGTTCGCCTGCCCCGAAATGACAACATTCCAGTACAGCCCGCCTGCATGCGCGGAGTTCGTTGCTCGCTTTCGGCAATGGCGCAGGCGCGCGTGAATGCCGAAGCGGGTCAGCGCGTAGGCGAGATCCGAAGCCAGTTGCTCGCTTGCAGTCGTGGCGATGACCTCGCCGCCGGACGCAACGGTGCCGTCTCCATCGAAATACGCCCGTAGCAAGATGCCCAGGGAACGATTAGAGAGTCGGGGCCAGAATTCCGGCAGGCGCTTGCAGGCCGCTGCTTTGCCGCAGAGCCGTGCCATCAATCGGGTCAAGGCGGATGATGACACCTGAAAGTCGGAGCTTGGGCGGACTGCAAACGGCACACCGATCTCCGTCAACCCATTCACGATGCGGCCACGTATGCCGACGTCATGATTTGAAACAATCAGATCACCATGCTGCGAATTTCCTTCTGCGATGTAGTAGCCAAAAAAAGCCAGAATCGAATCTGTAAGTGGCAGGCGCGCAGGCAAACGGCAAGCTTGCTTCCTGCCGCCAATGCGGATCGGCGCTGCCGAGCGGCTCCCCGCCAGACCATCGGTCAATCGCAAAAGCCGCAGATAATGGGCAACGCGCAGCCCCCGGCCGCGCATGCGCCGACGGATCGCGTATAACTTCCCGTGGCTGTAGACCCCAAAATCACTCATCACCGCATCAAACTGGTCGCGCCCTCCTGCCGCAACGAACTGCAGAATCTGTTCCTCCGCGTACACCGATAGTGTCGTGTCTGCCAAGTACGGAAGAATGTCCACGCACCGTAGATCTTCGACTGCGGGCAACACGTCGGGTACCGGAAGGCAGTCTTCTGCCTGAACGTCTTCGGTCCTAATGAGAGTGCGTATGCCGTTCCTCAAGACCCACAGATTGTGGTCACCAGTCAAGGTTACGGCGCGACCGCAAGCGGTCGTTAGCTGAAACATCTTACGCGGCGCTCGATGGCGCACGAATGCCCCGACCGGGTAAAGGGCAGTTGCGCCACCGGCGGGATGAAAAGCTGGCGTAAAATACGCCGCGTCAGCACACTCATAGCGCTCCGTTTCCTCAGCTGCAGTTGACCGCAGGGCGGACGACTCGATCAGTGCGTCAATGAATGGGCCGGCTTTGACGAGTTTGGTCTCAAACCTTCGAGATCGCCGCTCCAGGACGAGCAAGGTATCGTCGTAACCAACACTCTTGCCTGAGCCCGTGACCCCAAGCAACGTCTGGTGTGCCAACCCCGAGTTGAGTCCCTCGACGAGCCGCGCAATCGCTTCGGGTTGATCGCCGGCCGGACGGTAGTCGGCCTTGAGCGCGAATCGCGACGAGTCGTCCGAGCCTGGATTGCTGCTGGATATTGATGCCATCTGCGAGGAGGTACCGGCAGCTGCTAGACTACGCGCGCTCTTCAGCCCGCCCTGGTGCCCCGTGAGTGTAACAGTTTCAAAGCGCGCCCAACGCGTCAAGCCTTCACCGACATTGGCGGTCAGCGCACGCGCCGCCAAGCTGAAAGCCGAGGGTCGCGACATCATTGGCCTCGGCGTTGGCGAGCCCGATTTCGACACTCCGCCCCACATCGCGGAAGCAGGCATCGCAGCGATTCGCGCCGGCTTTACGCGGTACACGGCGGTCGAGGGCATCGCCGAGCTCAAGGACGCGATCATCGCCAAGTTCGAGCGCGACAACGGCATCAAGTACGCGCGCAACCAGATCCTGGTGTCGAACGGCGCCAAGCAGACGGTTTACAACCTGTGTTCCGCGCTCCTCGATCCCGGTGACGAAGCGATCATCCCGGCGCCCTTCTGGGTGTCCTACCCGGACATGGTGCTGCTCGCGGACGGCACGCCAGTCTCTGTCTATGCCGGTCCGGAGCAGGGATACAAGATCTCCGCGGCACAGCTCCAAGCCGCAATTACGCCCAGGACGCGATTGTTGCTGCTGAACAGCCCCTGCAATCCAACGGGTGCTGCTTACACGCGTGCCGAGCTCACTGCGCTCGGTCGCGTCCTCCTCAAGCATCCGCGCATCGTCATTGGCACGGATGACATGTACGAGCACATCTACTGGGGTGACGAGCCCTTCTGCAGCCTCGTGACGGCCGTGCCTGGGCTCCATGACCGGACGGTCACGATCAATGGCTGCTCGAAGGCGTACGCGATGACCGGCTGGCGAATCGGCTATTGCGGTGGACCCGCGGAACTCATTGCGGCCATGGCCGTCATTCAGGGCCAGAGCACGACGAACGCGGCCAGCATGAGCCAGAAGGCGGCCGTGGTGGCGCTCAACGGCGACCAATCCTGCGTAGCCGCCATGAACCGCGAGTTCAAGGCACGTCACGATTTTGTGGTGGCGGGTCTCAACGCCCTGCCAGGCGTGTCGTGCCTCAAGGGCGCGGGCACCTTTTACGCGTTCGCCAACGTCGAGGGGGCGATGGCCGCAACGGGGTGCCCGGACGACAACGCTTTCACTGAGTTCCTGCTGGCAAACGCCGGTATCGCGGTCGTTCCCGGCTCGGGTTTCAACGGGCCGGGCCACATCCGGCTGTCGTTCGCTTGCAGCATGAAAACGCTGGAAGAGGCGCTCGAACGGATGCGCCGCAGCCTGTCCGGCGCGGCTCCCAAGACCAGAACAGCCTGAGTCCCATCGGGTTGACGACCCCCCATGGCTCAAGGAGAATTCGCCGCCTTTTCCGGTTCCGCCGTAGCTCAGCCGGTAGAGCGAGGGACTGTTAATCCCCAGGTCGTTGGTTCGAGTCCAACCGGCGGAGCCAAATTTGCCGGCCCGCGCTAGCGCCCGCCGTGCGGAATGCGGATACTGAGCGCAGGAGCCTAGACCTTTCAACCGGCTCAGAACCACAACCGGAACACGCGCAAAAAAAGGGGGCCTGTCATGGCAGCCAAGAGAGCACGACGTACCACACACCGCAGCAGCAAGGGCAAGAAGCTTTATGCCAAGCGCGACCGGCGGGGTCGCATCACGGACATTCAGACGCACAAGCGCGCCTCGCGCGCCGATCAGCGCAAGCGCTCACGTGCCGAAACAAAGGCCAGGCGCTCTGCGAAAAAGGTCGCCAGAAAGGTAGCGCGGGGCACGCGCAAGGCCGTCCGTAAGGCCGGTGTTACAACGCGGCGTGTTGCACGCCGGGTGCGCACGACCGCGAAGCGCGCGATTCGTTCGGCGGCCGCGGGTGTCAGTCAGGCGACGGTCGCGATGGAACAAACGGCGACTCAGGCGGTGACCGGCGCGACGACGGCAGTCGAGCAAGCCACCCAGGCAATGCAGTCCGCCGTCGATAACGTCGCGGAAAAAGTCGAAAAGTGAACCAACAGGCGCGACTGCACTGCCGGCATGCAGTGGGTCGCGCCTTTCCTTTCCCGCCGCCGGCGCTACGGGGTGGCGTAGCTGAGCGCCGGATACCAGTCCTTGCCGCGACCCTCAGGGATGAGATCGAATAGACTCCACAACGGCCACATTAAATCCAGGTGACGGGGATCCTGACCCGGATCACTGGGGGCGAACACCAGTTCGCTCGCGTAGAAGTGATGCACGCTGTCGTTTCGCCGAACGAAGACGTTCATTACCGGCCATTGCCCGCCATTGGCGTCCTCGCCATGGTAATCAGGGTTGTACGAATTCTTTGAAGATGACAGCAAGCGCAGGTTGCGCCAGCCCCGTTCGCGCGCGAACTCGCGAATGCGCGGCACCGGCGATCGCGCAACCACGACGAGATTGGTGCGCTGGGCCACGTGTGGCGCCATGGCATTCAGGCCATCGATGAAGCAGGTGCAGGAGGGACACGGACGCTGCATATTCGGACCGTACATGAAGCTGTAGACGAGCAGGCTCTCCTTGCCGGAAACGAACAGCTCCGACAGGCGGACGGTCCGCACTGTGCCATCGGCGCGGTCCTCCTCGAACGCATAGTCCTTGGCCACAGGCGCACCCATGGGCATTCGGCGACGCAGGGCGGCAACCTGTTCGACGCGGCGTCGCAGTTCGCGCTCAGCTTTAAGCAAGCGGTCGCGCGAATTCCGATATCGCGCCGTTTCACCTGGAAATCGCACGGTATGCAGGGATCTGCGGCGTAAGGGTTTGGCCGCGCCAGTGGCTGGGCGAGCTCGGCGTTCGCCCGCGCGTTTCCTACCCGCGGTCTTTCTTCTGGGTGCCATCTGCACTCCTCCCCTCCGCTTCACGCCGGCTTGCGTCGTGATGCGGTGAGCTCCAGCAGGTATTTCTCGAACTCCGCCCCAAGACTCGAGTGATTGAGGGCGTACTCCACCGTGGCCTGCAGGTAGCCGAGCTTGTTCCCGCAGTCGTACCGCTTGCCCTCGAACTCATATGCATACACGGGCTCGTCTTCGAGCAACGCAGCGATCGCATCTGTCAGCTGGATCTCGCCGCCCGCCCCGCGCTCGGTCGTTTCGAGTTTGTCGAATATCCCGGGGGTGAGGACGTAGCGTCCGACGACAGCCAGAGTGGATCGGGCGACGGCTGGCTTCGGCTTTTCGACGATGCCTTCCACACGGCTCACCCGACCGTTGGGCGCTCCCGTTGCAACGATGCCGTACTTGTCGGTCTGCGTCCGCGGAATCTGCTGCACGCCAAGGACGCTCGCTTCCTCACTGTCGTACACCTCTGCCATCTGCTTGAGACACGGTGTGACCGCGTCGATCAGATCGTCCGCCAGGTGCACGAAGAACGGCTCGTGTCCCACCACCGGACGCGCACAAAGCACTGCGTGCCCGAGCCCGAGTGGCGCGGGCTGACGAATGTAGACACAACTGGCCCAGGACGGGAGGATGCCCCGCAGCGACTCAAGCAGCTCGTGCTTACCCTGCGCTTCAAGCGCCGCCTCCAGCTCGCGATCGGAATCGAAGTGATCTTCGATTGCTCGCTTGGAGCTGCCGGTGATGAAGACGAGGTTGCGGGCACCGGCCGCAAGCGCCTCCTCGGCGGCATACTGGATCAGCGGCTTATCGACGATAGGCATCATCTCCTTCGGGCTGGACTTGGTTGCAGGCAAGAAGCGGGTGCCACGTCCCGCCACTGGAAAGACTGCGGACCGGATGGAGCTTGCGCGTGCCATGGACGCCTCGATGGCTCAACAGACAGGGCACGATCATACCCGAACCGGCCCCAATGACCGGTGCGCGCGGTGAAGGCCGGCGAAGGTGCAGGCGCACCTTCGCCTTGGTTGCCGAATGGCGCCGGCAGCCGCTCAGTCGGATGGCGCAGTTTTTGCGGTCTCGCTGGCCGCAGCCTTCACTTTCTCGCTCTTGTCGGTCTTGATGTTGGCGCGATTCTGTTCGACCACCTTCATGCCGACACCCTTCACCCTGGCGAGGTCGTCTGCAGTCTTGAACGGGCCGTTCTTCTCACGGTAGTCGACGATCGCCTGGGCGCGAGACAGGCCGATCCCTGTGAGCTCGCGCGCAATCGTCTTGGCGTCCGCCGTATTGACGTTTACCGGACCGGCACTGACGCTCAGCGGCACGAGTAAGGCGGCCAGCATTGTGATCACGGATGCACGATTCATGGATGACTCCTCCTTGAGTGTTCAGGATCGGCGCAATTGGCTGTGCGCCGAACGGCAAAGTGCCGCGAGAGCGACTATTGCCGAGCGGAATTGCGGCGTGAATCCGCGATTTCGTGTGCGATCACTGCATTACTCTCTGGCATCGACGAATTGTGGTTTGAGGCTGTCCCAGCTCTTGCATCCGGGGCACTGCCAGAACCATGTCTGACCGGCGAATCCGCATTCGCCGCACCGGTAGCGCGGGCCGCGCGCCAGCACGCGGCCGAGCAGACGGGCGATCCGGCGCAACGTGTCGTCGTCGATTTCCTCGACGCCGCCGAGCGGCGCAACGAACTCCCGCAACATGCCATCGCTCGCAACATAGTCGCGCACCAAGCGCAAAGCGACCGGATCCTCCATTACATCGGTGAGGATCAATGACTGCGCCAGCTCGCGCTGGCGTTGGAGATCGCGCGGACGCGACGCGAACACGGCGGTGAGTGCCATGTGATCGCCGAGTCGCTGGCTGCTGGCCCGCAGCCGCGGCAGCACTTCAAGCAACAACATGGGTTCACGTTCCAGCACGGCGGACAACAGCCGCACCGCCAGGGCATCGTCGCCGGCCGCTTGTGCAATTGTCGCCCGCGCGAGCGCGGCGCGTGGGAAACGCCGCTGTTCACGCCGCGCCTCACGCAACAGCTGCCTCGCGTTGGCGACGTCACCCTGCGCATACGCGGACTCCGCGAGCTCGCACAGGCAATGGGCCACGGCTGTCGCTTGAGTTTCCGCGCCGCTGGCCTCGAGTTGGCGATGAGCGCTGATCGCTTGCCGCCAGTCGCGTTGTTGCTCGTAGATACGCGTGAGCGAGCGCAGGGCCGCAACGCGATGGGTCGGCGATCCGGTGAGTTTCTGGAACAGCTGCTCGGAGCGGTCGAGCAGCCCGGCTCTCAGGTAGTCGATGGCGAGTTCCAGCAAAGCCTGCTCGCGTTGCGCCGGCTGCAGATTGGGACGGTCGAGTATGTTCTGGTGAACGCGAATCGCCCGGTCGACCTCCCCACGGCGCCTGAACAGGCTCCCCAGCGCAAAATGGATCTCGACGGTTTCCGTGTCGACGTCGACCATCCTTGTGAACACTTCGACTGCACGGTCCGGCTGCTCGTTGATCAGGTAGTCGAGGCCGGTGAAATAGTCGGCCGGCAGGCGGCGGCCGGGCTTGGGCCGAGCCGCGCTTCGCGCCCGCGTGCCCAACATCCAGCCGACAACTCCAGCGGCCGCAATGAGCGCGGCGACGACCAGGGGTGAATCAAGCGCCATCGTGCGGCACGGCGCGCAAATTCTTGAGCTCCGCTTCAGCCAGCCGCAGATTGCGCCGCAGATCGGCGCGCTCGTTCGTCAGACGGCGCACGAATCGCCAGGCCGCCCCCACGCCCGCGACCCAACCCAGCAGGAACGCAATCACCAACCACTGACCGGTGGTCAGTTCGAGCTCGCCGAACAGCAATTCCACGCGCAATCGCCCGTCATTGACGGCGGCGATCACCGCGCCGAGCAGGAAAACGAATACGCCAGTCAGGATATAGATTGCACGCGGCATGGCACCCTCGCCCGCGCCCGACACTGTAGCACTTCGATCCCGCGCCGAGCGCGCCTGTGCGTTTCTCTACTGGGAGGCTTTCTCCGCCTGACTTATCCACACTTGCCCACACGCAACGACTTGCATCGTGGAGTCCGGTGGCGAAGTACGCGAGATTCGGCTTCGCAGAGGGAATGCGATCAAGAAGGACGGGCAAATGTGGATAAGTCAGGCGGAGAGAGCCTAGCCGAGGAAGTCAGCTGGCGTCCAACAGATCAGTCGTGGATCGGTTCGTTCGCGCCGCTGTTGACCCGCTCGCGCAGGTCCTTGCCGGGCTTGAAGTGCGGGACGTACTTGCCGGCGAGGGCCACCGCCTCGCCCGTCTTGGGATTGCGGCCTTGCCGCGGCGGCCGGAAGTGCAGCGAGAAGCTGCCGAAGCCGCGGATCTCGATGCGCTCGCCCTGCGCGAGTGCATCGCTCATGATCTCGAGGATCTGCTTCAGCGCCAGCTCCACGTCTTTCGCGGGCAGGTGCTTCTGCTTGGCCGTGATGATCTCGATCAGTTCCGACTTGGTCATGCGATAGCCCCGTCAGTCCTGTCCGCCGATGTGCTCCTTGAGTAGATCACCCAGGCTCGTACCCGAGGATGCTTCGGTGGTCTTGTAGTTCTGCACGGCCTCGGCCTCCTCGTGCGCTTCCTTGGCCTTGATCGACAGCGCGATGGTGCGCCCCTTGCGATCGACGCCGGTGAACTTCGCCTCCACTTCGTCGCCGACCTTGAGCACGGCGCGCGCATCCTCGACGCGGTCGCGCGATAGTTCCGAAGCGCGGAGGTTGCCCTCGACGCCGTTGCCGAGGTCGACGATGGCACCCTTGGCATCCACATCTCGGATGACGCCCTTCACGACGCTGCCCTTCGGATGCTCGGCGAGGAAGCTCGAGAAAGGATCCTTGGCGAGCTGCTTGATTCCGAGCGAAATGCGCTCGCGCTCCGGATCGATCGACAGCACCATGGCTTCGAGTTGCTGCCCCTTCTGGAAATTGCGCACCGCCTCTTCGCCCGGTATGTCCCAGGATATGTCCGAGAGGTGCACCAGCCCGTCGATCCCGCCCGTCAGGCCGATAAAGATGCCGAAGTCGGTGATCGACTTGATCTGGCCCTGCACCTTGTCGCCGCGATTGAAGTTCTCGGCAAACTCCGTCCAGGGATTGGTCTTGCACTGCTTGAGACCGAGCGAGATGCGACGGCGCTCCTCGTCGATGTCGAGCACCATCACCTCGACTTCCTGGCTGACGTGCACGACCTTGGCCGGATTGACGTTCTTGTTGGTCCAGTCCATCTCCGAGACGTGCACCAGACCTTCGACGCCCTCTTCGATCTCCACGAAGCAGCCGTAGTCGGCGATGTTCGTGACCTTGCCGAACAGGCGCGTATTGGGCGGGTAACGGCGCGAAATGGCGGCCCAGGGATCGGCTCCGAGCTGCTTCAGCCCGAGCGACACGCGTGAGCGCTCGCGATCGAATTTGAGGATTCGCACCTCGATCTCATCACCCACTTTCACAACTTCCGATGGATGCTTGACGCGCTTCCAGGCCATGTCGGTGATGTGCAGCAGGCCGTCGATTCCGCCCAGGTCGACGAATGCGCCGTAATCGGTGAGGTTCTTCACCACACCCTTGATGACCGAGCCTTCCTGCAGGTTGTCGAGCAGCGCGTTTCGTTCGGCGCTGTACTCCTGCTCCACCACCGCGCGGCGCGAGACCACGACGTTGTTGCGCTTCTGGTCCAGCTTGATGACCTTGAACTCGAGCGCCTTGCCTTCAAGGTACGACGGGTCACGGACCGGTCGTACGTCGACCAGCGAGCCGGGCAGGAAAGCGCGAACGTTCTCGATCTCAACCGTAAAGCCGCCCTTCACGCGGCCAGTGATCACGCCATTGACGATCTCGCCGGCTTCGAAGGCCTTCTCGAGCCGAGTCCAGGTGCGGGCCCGTTTGGCCTTCTCACGCGACAGCCGCGTCTCCCCAGAACCGTCCTCGACGGTATCGAGCGCGACTTCGACGTCATCGCCGGCCTTGACCTCGATTTCACCCTTCTCGGAGCGGAATTGCTCGGCGGGGATGACGGCCTCGGACTTGAGGCCAACGTTGACGATCACGAAATCCGGGCCAACCTCGACCACGTGACCCATCAGGATGGTGCCTGGCTTGATCCGCTGGCTGGCCAGGCTTTGTTCAAATAGCTGGGCGAAACTCTCGGTCATAAAGTAGTTGAATGGTCCTCACGACCCGCTTGGCATGGCCCTGAAGGCACTCCAGGCCCTCATGGGGAATTATTCACGGGCCCACGTCCTTTATGGCCCCACTCTCGATCTCCTCGGCTCTCAGTTGCCGCTCAACGCAATCTCTCGTGCGCCAGGCGCAGTATCTGCGCCACGACCGAATCCACGGTGAGCCCGGTTGAGTCCAGGTGGATTGCGTCTGACGCTGCCCTCAAAGGCGCCACCGCTCGGCTGGCGTCGCGCTCGTCGCGCTCGGCGATGTCACGCGAAAGGGCGGCAAGGCTAACATCGAGGCCCTTTTCTTTCAACTGCTTATGACGCCGCCGGGCCCTTTCGGTGGGGGTCGCTGTCAGGAAGATTTTGAGGGGGGCATCGGGGAAAACCACCGACCCCATGTCACGGCCATCCGCCACCAATCCCGGGGACGTGGCGAACTGTCGCTGCCGCGCAAATAACGCCGTTCGAACGGCTGGCATTGCAGCCACTCGGGAAGCGGCACTGCCCGCTTTCTCGCTGCGTAGTTCGTCGGTGACGTTAAGTCCCCCCAGAAGAACTCGTTCGTCGCCAGCCGGGTCGTTGCCGAACTCCACGTCCATCTGCTCGGCGATGCGCGCATGTCCGACCGAATCGCGCGCCTCGAGTCCCGCTTTCAGTCCGGCCAGTGCCACGAGCCGGTACAGGGCCCCGCTGTCCAGGAAGTGAAAGCCAAGGGCTGTGGCGACTCTGCGGCTGACGGTGCCCTTTCCCGAGCCGCTCGGCCCGTCAATCGCAATGACCGGGACTTTCGTGGCCATCTCAAGCGGTGTGTATCGAGTCGATGTCGAAGCCGATGCGGCGTGCGGTCTCAACAAAGCCGGGGAACGACGTGGTGACGTTGGCGACGTCGGCAATTTCGATCGTGCCGCTGGCGCGCGCACTCGCGATCGCGAATGCCATGGCTATGCGGTGATCTCCGTGACTGTCGATCCGCCCGCCGCCAGGACTCCCGCCGCGAATGCGCATGCCATCCGGCAGCACCTCGGCCTGAATGCCGAGCGCATTGAGGCCCTCAGCCATGACGGCGATGCGATCGCTCTCCTTGACCCTGAGCTCCTCGGCGCCGGTAACGAGCGTCTCACCCCGCGCGCACGCGGCAGCGATGAACAACGCCGGGAATTCATCAATCGCCAGAGGCACGAGCGCCGGTGGAACCGAGATGCCGCTGAGATCACTTCGCTCGATCTCCAGATCCGCGACCGGCTCCATTCCACTCGTTCGCTCGTTGACGAGGCGGATCTCTGCGCCCATCTGCCGCAGGATTTCGAGCAGCCCGGTGCGCGTCGGATTGATGCCGACGTTACGGATCGTCAGCACACCCTCGGCAGCGAGACACGCGGCGACGATAAAAAACGCTGCCGAGGAAAAATCGCCCGGTACAGCGATCCGGCAGCCGTGCAGCCGGGCGGGACCCGTGATGCACACTCGACGTCCTTCGACCTCGAGTCTTGCGCCAAACGCCCGCAGCATGCGTTCACTGTGGTCGCGCGTGACCGCCGGTTCGGTTACCGACGTCTCGCCGTGCGCATAGAGCCCCGCGAGGAGAATGGCCGACTTGACCTGGGCGCTGGCGACCGGCAAATCGTAGCTCACCGGGTGCAGACGCTGACCGCCGCGAATGCGCAATGGCGCGTGACCCGACTGAACCTCGATCACAGCACCCATCGCGCGCAGGGGCGCAGCCACGCGCTCCATCGGCCGCCTCATTAACGAGGAATCGCCGACCAGGACCGAATCGAATCGTTGCGCGGCGAGAAGCCCGGCGAACAACCTCATGGCCGTGCCCGAGTTCCCCATGTCGAGCGGTGTCGGCGGACCGGTGAGGCCGTGAAGCCCGACGCCTTCCACCTCCACGAGCTGTGCATGCGGGCGATCTATGTTCACTCCCAGCACGCGCATCGCTTGCAGCGTGGCCAGACAATCCTCGCTGTCGAGAAATCCGCTGATGCGTGTCTGGCCTGCGGCGATTCCCGACAGCATCAAGGCGCGATGCGAGATTGATTTGTCTCCCGGGACGGTGAGAGTTCCGCTCAGCGCCGACACCGGCCGGACGCGATAGCTCAGCCCCGACCTGACTCCTGATGCCGCCGCAGCCTCGGGCGCCGTCATGTTCAACGCCCGAGCGCCGCGGCCAATGCCGCGATGGCGCGCTGGTTCTGTTCAGCGGTACCCGTCGTGATCCGCAGATGATTCGGCAGACCGTAATTTCCCACCGGCCGCGCGATGACGCCCTGGCGGAGCATTCCTTCGTACACCGCGCCGGCGGCGCGGCCAAGGTCCACAAGCACGAAGTTGGCGGCGGTTGGAAGCACCTTCAAACCCAGCTTCTCGAGACCTGACCGCAACGTCACGATGCCGGCGCGATTGAGAGCCACCGTCCGGCTGACATGAGCGGGATCGCCCAGGGCGGCGACCGCCGCAGCCAGCGCCACGGAGTTCACGTTGAATGGCTGCCGCAGGCGATTGAGGGTCTCCGCGACCTGCGGCTGCGACAGCGCATAGCCCACGCGCAAACCGGCCAGTCCATGCGCCTTGGAGAAGGTGCGCGCCACCACCAGGTTCGGCAGTTCCCGCAGCCACTCGGAGGCATCCGCACAATCCGCATCGCGCGAGTACTCGAAGTAGGCCTCGTCGACGACTGCAATGACCGTGTCCGGCAACGCTCGCAGAAACTTGAGCAGGCTCGACCCATCGAGCCAGGTCCCGGTCGGATTGTTCGGATTGGCGATGAAGATGAGCCGCGTCCGCGCCGTCACCAGCGCCGCCATGGCATCGAGATCGTGACCGAGCGGCATGCGGTCATTCGCGGGGCGTGCGGAGGCGACGCGTGCAATGGCGCCCACCGCCTGCACAGCGATCGGATAGACGGCGAAACAGTACTGCGAATAGACGGCCTCGGTGTCAACGGTGAGAAATGCCTCCGCGAGTAAAACCAGGATGTCGTTCGACCCGTTGCCAAGCGTGATCCACTCGACCGGGACTCGGTGTCGGCCCGCGAGCGCGCGCTTGAGTTCGAAACCACTACCGTCCGGATAGAGACCGACCTCGGCAATTGCGGCGCTCATCGCGGCGCGCGCACGAGGTCCAGGACCGAGCGGGTTTTCATTGGAAGCCAGCTTGATGATGTCGTGGACCCCATATTCCCGTTCGAGCTCGGCGATGGGTTTGCCGGGGATGTAGGGTTGCAGCCGGCGCACGGGCGGTGCGACGAGATCCTCGATTCGGGTAGTTCCCATCGCCACCTCCGACACCTACTGCACGGCTTGGGGGTAGGACCCGAGCACCCGGAACAGAGATGCTCGTTGCTTCAGTTTCGCCAGCGCCTTCACGAGCCGCGGGTCCTCGGCGTGTCCTTCGACATCGAGGAAGAACACGTAATCCCACTTGCGCCGCCGTGACGGGCGCGACTCGATGCGGGTCAGACTGATCTTGTGTCTGGCGAACGGCTCGAGCAACCGTTGGAGTGCACCCGGTGAATCAGTGTGGCTGGTCGAGACCAGCAGCGTGGTCTTGTCCTTGCCGCTCGGACTGAAGAGCTTGCGCCCGATGATCAGGAAGCGGGTGGTGTTGTCCGGGTGATCCTCGATCTCGGTCACCAGCACGTTGAGCCCGTACACCTCGGCCGCCGCCTGGCCGGCAATTGCGGCGGTGCCCTTCTCGTCGCGTGCGCGCCGCGCGGCTTCCGCATTGCTCGCCGCCTGGATGCGCTCTGCGCCCGGCAGATACTCATCGAGCCAGCCACGGCACTGCGCCAGCGACTGCTGGTGCGAGCATACGCGCTCGACCAGTCCGAGCGAATCCATGCGTCCCATCAGGTGCTGGTGGATGCGCAGCTCGACTTCGCCACAGATCCTGAGCGGCGACGTCAGGAACATGTCGAGCGTGTAGTTGACCGTTCCCTCGCTCGAGTTCTCGATCGGCACCACGCCGAAGTCGGCGCTCCCCGACTCGACCTCGTGGAAGACTTCATCGATCGTCGCCAATGGCAGCGCGCGCACCGAGTGACCGAAATGCTTGAGCACCGCGGCTTGAGTGAAGGTCCCCTCCGGGCCGAGAAAACCCACCTTGAGCGGTTCCTGCTGCGCCAGGCACGCGGACATGATTTCGCGGAACAGCCGCAGGATCTCCTCGTTCCGCAGCGGTCCGCGGTTGCGCTCGAGCGCCATTCGCAGAACTTGTGCCTCGCGCTCCGGGCGGTAGAAATCGACGGTGTGTCCATCGGCGTGCTTGGAGATGCCGACTGCCTGTGCGAGGCGTGCGCGCTCGTTGATGAGCCCATGAATCTGCGCGTCGACGGCGTCGATCTGCTTGCGGATTTCCTCCAGCGCCGCTGGCTTCTGCGCCTTACGGGGCTTGCGCTTCATGACTCGTTCACACCACGCGCGCCGAAAGCACGCCCTCTATGCCGCGGATGCGGGCAACCACGTCGGCCGGGATCGCCGCGTCGGTGTCGATCAGCGTATAGGCCAGTTCGCCGCGCGACTTGTTGAGCAGATCGGCGATATTCATGCCGACGTTGGCGAGACAGGTCGAGATCTGACCCACCATGTTGGGCACATTATCGTTTGCAATCGCAACTCGACAGCCGCCGTTGGTGCGCGGCAGAACGGCTTCTGGGAAATTGACGGAATTGCGCACGTTGCCGTTCTCGAGAAAATCGCGCAGCGTCTCGGCAACCATGATGGCGCAGTTCTCCTCCGCCTCATCGGTCGACGCACCCAGATGGGGCAACGCGACGATGCACGGATGATCCTTTATTCGCCTGGTTGGAAAATCGCACACGTAGGCGTGCAGCCGGCCGGAGTCGAGCGCCTCGATCACGGCCGTTTCGTCCACGATCGCTGCGCGTGCGAAGTTGAGAACAACCGCGCCGCGCTTCATCAGCTTGATGCGCGCGGTGTTGACCAGCGCACGCGTATTGTCATTCAGCGGGACGTGCAGGGTGATGATGTCCGAGCGTGCGAACAGGTCGTCCAGATTCACGGCCTGCTCGACACCCGACGACAACTGCCAGGCTCTCTGTACCGTGATTTGCGGATCGTAGCCGGTAACCCGCATCCGCAAACCTAGCGCTGCATTGGCGACCTCTACCCCGATGGCGCCAAGACCGACTACGCCCAGTGTCCGGCCCGGCAGCTCGAATCCGACGAACTTCTTCTTGCCTTTTTCCACTGCTTCTTCAACCGACTGGTCGTCGCCCTCGAGCTCGCGCGTGTAGCCCCACGCCTGACAGATATTGCGCGCGGCGAGAAACATGCCCGCGATGACGAGCTCCTTCACGGCATTGGCGTTTGCGCCCGGGGCATTGAACACCGGGATGCCGCGCTTGCTGAGCGCGGTGACCGGAATGTTGTTGACGCCCGCACCCGCACGAGCGACGGCCAACACGCTCTCGGGAATGGCCATCCTGTGCATGTCGGCGGAGCGCAGCAGAACCGCATCGGGGCTGCCGATCCCGGAGGCGACCTCGTATCGGTCGCGCGGCAGCCGCTCGAGGCCGCGCACGGAGATGTGGTTGAGTGTGAGGATCTTGAATGACATGGAGATAGTTGGTAGTTGGTAGTTGGTAGTTGGTAGTTTGAAAACGCACTCTTGCTGTCAACCGTCAACCGTCAACTTTCTTACCCATTCTTCCTCTCAAATTCCTGCATGAACTCGACCAGCGCGTTCACGCCGGCCAGAGGCATCGCGTTATAGAGGCTGGCCCGCATTCCGCCTACTGAACGATGTCCTTCCAGGGCCGTCAACCCGGCCTGGTGCGCTTCGGCGAGGAACTGCTTGTCGAGCTCGGGACGCGCCAGCGTAAACGGCACGTTCATCCACGACCGGCACTCCTTCGCCACCGGGTTACGGTAGAAGCCCGACTGGTCGATCGCGGCATAGAGCCTCTGCGCCTTGGCTCGATTGGTCTCCGCCATCGCCTTGAGCCCGCCCCGCTCCATGAGCCACTGAAGCACCAGGCCGGCCACGTACCAGCCGAAGGTCGGCGGCGTATTGAGCATCGATCCTTCGTCCGCCATGGCCTTATAGTCGAAGACCATGGGAGTACCCGGTCGCGCGCGACCCAGCAGATCATCGCGGACAATCACCACAGTGATGCCCGACGGGCCGATGTTCTTTTGCGCGCCCGCGTAGATCACGCCGAATCTCGTCACGTCGATCGGCCGCGACAGGAGCGTCGAGGACATGTCCGCCACCAACGGCACCTCGTCGACGTCCGGCACGAAGTGAAACTCGACGCCACCGATGGTTTCGTTCGGCGTGTAGTGCAGGTAGGCCGCGTTCAGGCTGCGCTTCCATCCGGCAACCGGCGGAATGTCGTTATACCCGGACGCGGCGCCGTCGGCTGCCACGTTGACCGTGCAATAGCGCTGGGCCTCGAGCAGCGCTTTCTTCGACCAGCTACCCGTGTTGACGTAGTCAACCGTGGCACCCTCGACGGCGAGGTTCATCGGAACGGCCGAAAACTGGCCTGTGGCGCCACCCTGGAGAAAGAGCACTTTGAAGCTCGGCGGTACGCCGAGGAGCTCACGCAGGTCCGCTTCCGCTTGCTGCGCGACGCCGATAAAGGCCTTGCTGCGATGGCTGATCTCCATCACCGAGGCGCCGCTCGAGCGCCAGTCGATCAGCTCATCGCGAACCCGTTCGAGTACCTCCAGCGGCAACATGGCCGGCCCGGCGCTGAAATTGAAAACGCGCATGGAACTCCCGAAAGAAATCGCCGGAGTACGGACTCGGCGCATCCGTCTCAATGCGTCGAATGCGAGCTCCGGCTCGGGTTCAGTGTATCAGGCCGGATCGGGGGTTTCAGCGGGCGGCGCGTCACCGCCGACGACATCGGCATCGTCGCCATTCAGCCCTTCGATGTGCTCGATGCCGAACATCTGACCGTCGCCCTGATTGGCGGAGACCAGCTGCGACGTGGCGTAGACGGGATGCGATGGGTTACGACGACACGGGCGACTACGTCGTGATCATGCTGAGCAATTGCGCGAGCGAACTCGGGGTTCGCTTCACCAAGGACTCTTGAACAGCCGAGGATTGCTGAGCTGGACGTGGCCGGCCCGGTGATTGCGGGCGCGACCCCACCCTCGGTCGCTGCGGCGTGGCATCGGGTGGACTGACTGGTGCGGGTTCAGGCCCTCCGGCGTCGCCGGGCGACAAGAACGACCAGGCCAGCGAGCAGTTCCACCACGCCCACGGCGCCGCCACCGCCACCGCGGCCGCCGCCGCTAGGAGCCGGGGCGGGCGGCGACGGGGCTGGCCCACAACGCACGAACCTAGCGGAAGTCATCGCCTGGCCCGTCACACTGACCTGCAACGTGTGCTCATCGCAGTCGCTGATGGAAGACTGGATGGTAATCAGGTACTCATTGTTGAGCAGCTCGGAGATAGTTGCATAGGCGGCTGCGATCTCGGGATCGCTTGGCGCGGGGAGGAAGTCGCCACCGGTCTGAATTGCCAGAAGTGTCATCAGATCCAGGCGCGCGCCCGTGACGCTGCCCACGCCGATCGTGAATACAGGAATGCTGTTGGCGTTGGCGTTGTCGATAGTGGCACCCTCGCTTATCCGAGAGGAGTTCTCGCCGCCGTCAGTGATCACGATCACCGCCTTCGGCCCGGTCGGGAGCGGGACAGGAGGCGCGCTGAACTGGTTGACCGCCAGGTTGACGGCGTCGAGCACGTTGGTGCCGTTGCCCGGGTACGGTGCCATCACCGCACCGATCAATACGGACGTGCCGGCTGCCCCGTCAATTTCCGTGAACGGCTGCACCACCGAGGCCCGGTCCGGATTGGTGTTATTGAACTTGACGATGGCCGCGAAGTCGCCGGCGCTCATCGCGTTGATGAAGCTCATCACCGCGTCCTGCATGGCGGTGAGCGCGATGCTCTGGACGCTTTGGCTGTAGTCCATGGCGAACACCACCGAAACCCTTTGGCTCGGATCCTGGGCCGGCGGCAGGGTGAAGCTCGGCAGCTGAATCGCCACTCCGTCCAGCGTCACGGTGAAGTCGCTGGCACCGAGCCCCCCCACTGGCGCGCCGGTCGCATCAGTGACGGTCACGAAGACCTGGATCGGGTCGGCGATCGGCGTCGCCTCGATGCGGAGATCCACGCTTGCCCGCGCGGGGCCTGCGAAAAACGCTGCCGCCAGCAGCACCGCCGTCAGCCACCACGGCAGCTGCGCAGCAACCGCGAGTGTGCCGGCATGTTCATACCGCAGGCCTTGGGAATGTATGCAAGGACGGAGAGCTCGTCGGGCCATGGGAGTGCCTCTTTTTACTTATTTACGTATCGACGTAGTTATCGTTTTCCCCACGCTTATTTATGCATAGTTGCGAGGACACGGACACAAAAATTCTGTGACTCATTTCACTAACTGGGGGAAATCGGGCCGACCCGCGCTGAAATTGAAAACGCGCATGGAACTCCCGAAAGAAATCGCCGGAGTCCGGACTCGGCGCATCCGTCTCAATGCGTCGAATGCGTGCTCCTGCTCGGGTTCAGCGCATCAGGCCGGATCAGGGGTCTCAGCGGGCGGCGCGTCACTCCCGACGACATCGGCATCGTCGCCATTCAGCGCTTCGATGCGCTCGATGCCGACCAGGCGTGCACCCTCTTCGAGCCTGATCAGGCGCACGCCCTGAGTGTTGCGTCCGACGACCGAGATATCGGCGACCGGCGTACGCACGAGCGTGCCACTGGAGCTGATAAGCATGATCTCGTGCTCGCGCAGGACGCGCAGTGC
>Ga0180104_1000054_pt1 | contig 28683 bp, 23 predicted proteins | sample EasRiv730_16_1Da_FD_121791 | JGI IMG/M metagenome (GOLD analysis project Ga0180104, IMG submission 121791) | Soil microbial communities from meander-bound floodplain in the East River, Colorado, USA - East River metaG ERMLT730_16_1Da | ecosystem: Environmental > Terrestrial > Soil > Floodplain ... | reverse complement strand
CCTCGATGGGTGAGGGAGGGGTCAGATCGTTCTCCGCGGCGGCACCCACAACCCGCGCGCTCCCATGCGGCAGAACGCAGTGGTACCGTACAAACTCTTGTAGAACGCGAGATCGCTTCCATGACCACGCATCCCGGACGCTCGCTGAACGAAGAACCGGTCAACCGGCTGATGACCGAGCCAGTGCTCTCCGTCGAGATCGACGACCGGCCGAGTGAAGTGTTTCGCCTGCTGACCCAGTACAAAGTGCATCACCTGCCGGTCGTGCGCGACGGCTTCCTCGTCGGCATGATCAGTTCAGCCGATCTGATGAAGATCGATTTCCTGGTGCCGCGTACGCCGCAGCTGCGCCACGAGTACCTCGATTCGCGCTTCAAGATCGAGAGCTTCATGCATGCCCCGGTCGTGACCACGGGCCCTGCGACATCGGTTGAGGAGGCGGCGCGACTGATGGTCCGTCACGGTGTCCATGCATTGCCCATCGTAGGTGCACAGGATCGCCTGCTGGGAATCGTCACGACGACCGACATCATGAGCGCCGGGCTGCACTCGGTACTTGTGCCCGCGCGCGTCGCTGGTGCGGGCGCGCCGCAAGCCGGCGGTGGAATCGCGTCGGACGAGATCTCGAGGATGGCTCGCGATTGCGAGCGCCTCAGTGAGCAGGTGAAGCAGCTCGAGCGCATTCGAGTCGCCGCTGAACGCTACCTTGGCGGCGGACAGGACGAACGCCTGCACGCCGAGCTGACGCTCGCACTACGGGCGGCAGAGCGTCCACAATAAGAATGGTGGCCAGGGGCGGAAGCGAAGTGAAAGTGGCGGGTCATCGGTGATGCAGTCCGATTTGTGTTGGAGACCGATGGACTTGCTGCCGGCGTCTGGATCGATACCGGCAGCGCCTGATCGGTCCGCCGGCAATGAGCCACATCGCGAGAACTTGGCGCCCGTTTCCGCATCCAACGCCCTCACGAATCCCTGAACAAAGGAGAATCGCGATGTTGAGACCACTCCTGCTCGGCATCTGTGTCGCGGTATCCGCCGTCGGTTGCGCTGCGACCCCAGGGACCGGTTTTGGCGCTGACACCCCACGATTGGCAGACACTCGTTGCCTGCGATCCACGGGCACTCATATTCCTTTGAGGGAAGGTCGCTGCTCCCTTCTGGCCGGCCGGGTGTATTCCAGAGCCGATCTCGCCAGGAGTGGCGCGTCCACGACTGCCGATGCGCTGCAGCGGCTGGACCTGTCGGTCAGGGTAGGTCCATAGCGCCACCCACATGGCGGGGCGTCGGGAAAACGCGCTGTCGTACTAAAGCAGGCCTTCCAATCGCTCGAGGTCGTTGATCATGCGCCAGCGGCCGCCGCCGTCCTCGACCTTCGCGCGCCACGATTCCACGCGGGCAAGATATTCGCGCGGATCGTAATTGTCGGAGCGCAGTTTGGTGACGTTGAGCGCGACGACCTCGAATCCCTTGAGCTCAAGCGGGACCTTCCGCACATAGCCCTTGGCGAGGTCTTCCTTGAGGTCGGAGAAGATCAGGATCGCCTTGCGGCCGGAGTGCTTCTCGTTCAGGAACTCGACCGCCTGCAACAGTCCGCCCGTGATGTCCGTATGCGGGGAGGCATTGGACTGCTCGACGAACGCTTTCACCTGCCCTGCAAACGCGCGCTTCTGTCGATTGGCGGTGCTAGGCCGGTCGTCGAAGGTGGCCTTGGCGATGATGTCCTTCTCACTGAAGCTGCCGGTATCGATGCGCGCCACGGCAAAGGAATCCGCGGGCTCAAGCTGCGACAGCATATAGAGAATGATGTGTTCCGCCTTCTTGATCTCGCCGCTGTACGTACCGGACGTGTCCAGTAGCAGATACACACCCGTGTTGGTGGGCGCCGCGGGGCCACAGGCGGCTAGCACGAGTGCTGCTGCCAGGAGGATTCGGTGCTTCATAGACGCGCCTCCCGCATGTCACGGCTGACGACCGACCGATCTGCACTGGCAGCCAGCCTCGCTTCCAGCCACAGAGGTACAAAGAGCGGCAGGTCGTACAAACGCTCCGCCAGCGTGCCCAGGTGCCGGAATCCGTTGCTGAGCACACGCAGGAGAAGCGCGAACGCACGCAGGGTCGCGATGCCTGCGAGTCCGAGAACGGTGCGCAGCGATTGGACGAAGGTCTCGAGCGGAATGGCGACGAACACGAGCGCGAACGGCAGGATGAATCCCATCCCCATCTGCGCCGCCGTGGTGATCCACAAATGCTCGTTCTGGAGCTCGCCGCCGCCCTCATCCCGCAGCAATGCGCCGGTGGCGAGCTCGTCCTGCAACAATACCTCGCGCATGTAGGCCAGGCCTGCCTCGATACTCGCGAGCAGCAGCAGGATCGAGAAGGTGATCCAGATCATCCGCACGCGCATTTTGTCCGGCAGCGCGCCGATGACCGGAAACAACCGCGTGATCCTGAGCGATTCCATCAGGAACAATCCCATCGAGATCTCGACCATGATGATCACGAGCGCCGCGATGTCCGCCGTGCGGAATCCGCCGATGAAGCTCGTCCCGCCGACCATCTCGGCCATCGGGCGCGCGATCAGCGAGAAATTGATCGCGGCCCCACCGAGCGCCACCAGCAGCACCAGCGCCGAGACGAAGAACTGCACCACGGACGAGGATTGCAGAATCGAGACGGCGCGATCCTGACCGCGCACCATGTCCTCGTATTCCTGCATGTGCCGATCGATGGCCACCGAGCGGGTCAGCAGGCTCTCGACACACTTGTTCACGCGGCCGAGCGTCTCCTGGATGCGGCGCCATTCGGGCATCATCCGGCGCAGCAGCCCGTGCCGCTCGCCGCTCGCCTTGCGGTACGCCTGCATCGCTTCGTTGTGCGCCTTCACCAGCGATTTGTGGATGTCGGCGAGCACGTCGGCCGCGCCGTTGCGTGCATCGAGTTTGGCGACCGCCTCCACCGCACGCACCCAGCCGGGCGCCTCCGGAGGCACCTCGACGGCTTTCTGATGGTCCTCCTCGATGCGCGTGATCGACTCACTGAGCGCGCGGTGCAGGGTCGGGTAGTTCGTCAGGTCCTTGCGCACCGTTTCACTCACGCGCTCGAACTCGCGTTCGACGATGCGCTCCTTGGCCTCGCGTCCAGCGGCGAGCAGCACCTCGCGATTGCGTGCGGCGAGGCGCAACTCGGCGTGCGCAATGGAATGCGCGGCAAGACGCAAGCCGTGTGCGAGAGCGCCCGTGGCTGTATGGATCGCTTGGTGGGCCGTGCGTCGTGCCAGGTAGAGCACTGCCACCAGGATCACGGACCACAGGATCGCCGAGACGGCGGGCCAGGGTGTGATTGCCAGGAGAGTTGCAGTCGACATATGGAGTCCCTCGATTGCCGCGTGGAGTGAGACGACGAATGGAAGCGCCGCCGTCACGCCCACGCGACGGATGCGAAGCAAACTGTATTGCCGGTCAGTGGCCGTGTACGCCTAGGAAAGGCGGACGATTCTCGGCCTTGATGTGATCCATGCTGGCAACCCCGCTGTCATAGGAAACCCGTTAGACCGGTGGCTTTGCGACCCTCTCTTTCAAGAGGTGTGCCGTTTTCAGTCGGGGGCAGCCTCGCGCGAAGCGTCTGCCCTGTCAACGCTGCAGCGCTCCGCGGCGACGTTATGTAATCCCGCTCCAATTGCATTGCCGCGATTCGGAGGCGCAGAGTTCACCTTGGTGCGGCTGCGCCCTGCACCGCCCGCCGCAGGGCCGCCCGCGCAAGCAAGCGTGTGGAATCGAGCGTCGGCAGCGGAGAATTCGCGTCGTTCATGATCAACGGGATCTCGGTGCAGCCGAGGACGACGGCGTCGCAGCCCTCCTCTTTCATCTGTCCGATGACCCGCTGAAAGTACGCGACCGCCTCGGGCTTGAAGACGCCGTAAACCAACTCATCCATGATGATGCGATTGATTTCTGCGCGTTCGGCGGCGTTCGGGCGCACATACTCCAGTCCACGCGCTGCAAGCTTTTCTGGATAGACCTCGCTCTCGACGAGCCAACGAGTTCCGGTCAGGCCGAGGCACCGGAACCCGCGCTCGACGGCCTGTGCGGCGACGACCTCGGCGATGTGCAGCCAGCGCAGCGCTGATCGCGGTTCGACGTAAGGCAGCGCCTGGTGGATGGTGTTGTCGGGGCAGATCAGGAAATCGGCGCCGATTTTCGCGAGCTTGTTTGCGGAGGAAAGCATCAGCTCACCCACGCCCTGCCAATCCCCGCGCTCGATGCATTTCATGTACTCGGCGAGCGAGTACGTGTGCATCGAGACCTCGGGATGAGCGTGCGCGCCGAGAAACTGCGCGCCCTCCACGCAGAGGGTCCGATAACAAAGTGCTGCGCCTTCGGCGGAGCAGGCAACAATACCGATGTGGTGGGGCATGATGGCCGTGTTCCATGATGTGGTGTAGGAGAACCCAACATAATCGAGTGAACGACTTGCGCGCGCTTCGTGCCGCGGTAGGTCACGGTGGATCGCGGTCGTTGCTGGTAGGCTCGACGTCAGAACGAGCCTGCAGCGGTCAGTTTCAGCAGCCGCCCGCCGATGCCGTCCTCGAGCAGCCAGATCGCGCCGTCCGGTCCTTGCTCGACTTCCCTGATGCGCTTTCCCATGTCGAATCGTTCGGCTTCGCGAGCCTCGTTGCCGTTGAACTCGACACGAACCAGCGATTGCGATGAAAGTCCGCCGATGAGGCCATTACCCCGCCAGGCGGGGAATTCGTCCCCGGTGTAGATGATGAAGCTCGACGGTGAGATCACCGGGCTCCACCAGACCGCGGGGGCGTTGAATTCCGGTCGCGTGGAATGATCGGGGATCGTGCGGCCGTCGTAGTGGTCACCGTTGGAAACGATGGGGTATCCATAGTTGGCGCCGCGCACGACGAGGTTGAGCTCGTCTCCTCCTTTCGGTCCCATCTCGATGTTCCACAACGCGCCTTGCCCATCGAACGCAATTCCGAGCGGATTGCGGTGACCCAGGGACCAGATCTGCGCGGTGACGCCGCCTTTATCGGCAAACGGATTGTCGGTGGGCACGGAGCCATCGTGATTAAGACGCACGATCTTGCCGAGGTTGGACCGCATGTCCTGCGCGGGGTCGAACTTCTGGCGCTCGCCGGAGCTAATCCACAGGTAACCCTCCGGCCCGAACGCGATCCGGTGACCATAATGGCCGCCGCCAGATACCTTTGGCACCTGGCGCCAGATCACGGTGAGGTTCGACAATTCGCCACCGCCCTTGTCATCGAGCGTGAGCTTGGCGCGCGCGACGGCTGCACCGCGCGTGCTGCCTTCGCCGGCTTCGGCGTAGCTCAGATATACCAGGCCGTTGCTGGCGAAATCCGGATGCAACACAACATCGCCGAGGCCGCCCTGACCCCCGTAGGCAACTCTTGGCACTCCGGAAATGTCACCCGTTGCACCACCGATCGCGTACAACCTGAGCGCGCCCTTCTTTTCGGTGACGAGTAGCTGCCCGTCGTTCAGAAACGTCATCGCCCAGGGTTCGTCGAACGTTGCCACGGTGGCCGTCATGAACGGCCTCCCTGATGCGTTTCGAGTCGCTGCACTTGCCTCGGAAGCTGCGCCTCCGGGACTGTCCGAGCCGCTGCAGGCACCCAGCAGCGTACCGAGGATGGCGAAGGTCGGGATGCTCCTCATCATGATGTCTGGCCTCTGTGGTGCTCAGCGTTCGAATCGACAATGTACAACGGTTCCCGTAACAATCGACTGTCGTTGCTTCATCCGCTTCCGACGCACGGGATCGTCGTGATGGACGTTCTCAATACTTCCGGGTTTCCACAAATCGGCGTGGCCTCTGGCTTTGTTGCTTGCCTCTCGACCGTAGCACTGGCCGCTCTCGCGGCCTGTGGGTCACGCTCGCCGGCAAGCTTGGACACCCGTCCCGCTCTTCCACCGGCATTGACGCAGCAAACCTTACCGGCCGATACGATTGCCACCATCGTCGATCCGATCATTCGACGCGCATTGACGGACGAGGGGATTCCGGGAGCGGCGTTCGTCTTCGTGCAGGGCGATCGAGTCGTGTACGCGCAGGGTTACGGGATGGCGGATCGCGAGCGAGGCGTGGCGGTGGACGTCGCGCGCACTGTTTGGCCCGTGGCCTCGATAACCAAGCTCTTCACGGGCGTTGCGGCGCTCCAGCTGGTCGATCGCGGTGAGCTCGCCATCGACCGGGAGATCAATTTGTATTTGCGCCGAATCGCGGTACCTGCCGAAGGCTACCCGCCGATTACGCTCGCACACCTGCTCTCGCACACCGCCGGTCTCGATGAGCTGCCCGGGCGACAGTTCGATCCGAGCAAAGGCCCTCGCCTCTCCCTGGCCGAATTCCTCAAAGATCGCCTGGTCCGCTATCGTGAGCCCGGCCTGTACACGGCGTACTCGAGCTACGGCATCGCACTGGTCGCTGTCGCCGTCGAGGACATCTCGGGACTGGCATATGAGGAATATGTGCGCGAGCGCATCCTCGAGCCTTGTGGCATGGACTCCTCCTGGTTCATGCAGCGTCCGGGCGACGAGAAGGGTGTGGCGACACCGTACGAGATCGACGATGACCATGCCGTGCCTGTTGCATACGAGTGGTACGTCACGACGCCCACGTCTTCTCTCGTCGCAAGTGCTCCCGACATGGCGCGTTTCGCGATGCTGCACCTGGCCAACGGGCGCTGCGGTGGTCAGCAGGTGTTGAGGGAGTCCCTCGCTCAGGCGATGATGACTCAGCAAGCGACGATCCATCCGGCGTTGCCCGGCTGGGGCTATGCGTTCCAGCTCGACGTCGACAACGGCAGGCAACTTGCCGAGCATGGCGGTGACATCGCCGGTTTCAGCTCGTTGCTCACACTCATTCCCCAGGAGCGATCGGCCTTCTTCATCGTGAATCACGGCGAGGGACACGATCTGCGCTTTCGCGTCAAGCGCGCGCTGCTCGACGCGCTCTATCCGGAGCCTGAGCCCCGCGCTGTTCCGAAGGCGAATCCCGCGCGGACGCCGAGCCTCCGGGAGTACGCGGGCCGCTACCGATCGAGCCTCGCGTGTCACACCTGCGGCGACGTTGACCGCGACCAGGATTTTGAACTCACCCTCCGCAGCGACGGAACACTGGAACTCTGGGGACAACAGTGGGTGCCGCTGGAACGGGACCTCTTCGTGCGAGCAGATGGCGAGCGGCTACTGGGCTTCGCTCGGGACAAGGCCGGCCGTGTCGCGGTTGTGAGCGGCGGATCATGGCGGGTCGCCGATCGATTGCCGGAATGAAGCGCGAAACTGCAGAGCTGACGACAGCCCTTTGCGCACATGGCGCCGGCGTAAGCCGGATGAGGTTTCCAGAGTTACCCCGAGAGTACCCGTCAAGTCATTGGCTGTAAGTGGACGATCATGGACGACTCTGGAACATCGACACCGAGCCAATCGAGAGCAGCGAGCCCGCCACGCCGGCCGTCGAGGTGACGAGCAGCCAATGCCCTTGGACGCTCCCGGCTCGAAGCTGCGCACGGAAAACATTGTGGGAATGTTATCGATCACAGCGGACGCTGCGCCGACCAGGACCGCGCGCAACCCGGCGAAACCGGAGCAGCCCGCTTGTTCAATACCCACGCCGCGGGAATGGCATCTGATGCCCGCATGTGGCCCAATCGTCGCCATCGCCTGGAGCGGTTGAAGATGTCGAAGTGGATGCGACGGCTCGTTCATTCGATCGCTGTCGGTTGGATTGCAGCGTGTGCGGGTAGCGTCACGGCGTCGCCGGATGTCGGTTCCGGTCATCCGTTGCTCGCGTCACTGCTCGCGGTACTCGCTACCGGCGACCAAGCGGCCTATGAGCGCTTCATCGAGAAAAACTATGCACCAGCGGCGCTTGCCAACTATCCGGCGGAGGACCACGCGGCATCGTTGGCGCGCATCTATACCGACACGGGCGGCTTCACGCTCGAACGTGTCGTGGGCGAGTCCCCCCAATGGGTGCAGGCGGAGGCGCGCGACCGGATGACGGGCATCCGTTACTGCCTGACGCTCAATCGCAGCGAGGCGGGCGGCCGCGAGTTCATCACCGAATTCAGCACCCGAGGTCTGTATCCGGCCGGACCGCAGCTGGAGACGCCGACGGCCGACGAAGTCGCGCGCCGGGTGGAGACGCTGGTCGACCACTACCTGGCGCGCGAACTGTTCTCAGGTGTCATCCTCATCGCCAATGAGGATATCGTTGTCTTCAGAAAGGCTTATGGGCCGGCGAGCATCGCCTACGGTGCGCCAGTGACGCTTGATACGCGGCTCAACATCGCCTCGATCGGCAAGAGCCTGACCGGCGTGGCGATCGCCCAGCTCGTCGACGCCGGCAAGGTGGCCTATGACGACACGGTGGGCAAGGTGTTGCCGGACTATCCCAATCAGGATGTCCGCGAAAAGGTCACCCTTCGCCAGCTGCTCACGCACACCTCAGGTCTGGGCCCCGAGGATTTCTACGACGGGCCGCTCTGGGCATTGCGGCCGCGCATGCACAGCGTGGCGGACTACATGAAACTCGTGGTCGGCACTCCGCTCGGCGGAGAGCCCGGAGAGTTCCATTACTCGAACTCCGGCTACGTCATTCTCGGCGCGATCATCGAGCGGCTGACCGGCCAGAGTTACTACGACTATGTCCGCGATCACATCTTCAAGCCCGCCGGCATGACCCGCAGCTTCTATCATGAAATGGATCAGGAAGATCCCGACGTCGCCGTACCCCTGACCAATCTCTTCAACAAGGGCGAAAAGGACTACATCTATCGGCTCGGTCGGCCGCGCAATGCGACTTACGAGCTCGCGGCCAAGGGCGGGCCGCAGGGCGGCGCCTATGTCACCGCGGACGACCTGTTCGCATTCGAGAAGGCCTTGCGAGGCGGCAAGCTCGTGAGTCTCGCGAGGTTCGCGGAGATGACCACGGCTCAGAGTCCTTCGGGAGCCGGAGCCGGAGGGCTGGTGGGAGACGTGCGGGAGGGCCTGGGCATCGAAGTCATCCGGCAGAACGGTCACACGTCTTTCGGGCACACCGGAGGCGATCTCGGCATCGCTTCGATGGTCTACTGGTACCCCGACACCGGCCTTACGACGATCATCCTCTCCAACCGCGATCCGCGCGCCGCGCGAGTGTTGACCAACGCGACGCGGGCATTGATCACGCGCCAAACGATTAATGGCGCTGTTCCGCCACACCAGGAGTGCGTGCCGCCAACCAGTAACTGACTTAGGTGCACCTCTGCCAGCCCAGTCTTGCAGCGCGCGGGCTTGGGCCGTGCATCAGGCAATCACGCCTGCAAGCACTTCGCGATCCACATTATGGCGCGCCGCTCAGTCGGCTGTCGTTGTATCCATCGAGGCGCTGCGTAGCAACGGAAAATTCCGCTGCTCGCTGACTCGCTCTAACTGACTTATGGGTTGGTGGTCAGCGGCGCAATCGGCTCAGGCATGTAACGACTGAACGCACTTCGAGTACTCCACGACGAGGCTTCATCCACACGGCCGCTTTGACAACCAGGCGCGGGACTACCGCCACGTCCAGGCGTGCCCGCTGGCAGCTGTGATGGGCGCGGAGGTCCGCGGCGTCGACGTGGCGAAGGTTACCGACGCGCAGTTTGCCGAGATCCGGCACGCGCTGTTCCGGCACAAGATGATCTTTTTCCGCGACCAGGACATTGCGCACGCCGATCACGCCGCCTTCAGCCTGCGCTTCGGCCCCTTCGCCGAGGATGCCTACACGCAGGGCGTGACCGGCTACCGTGACGTGCAGCCGATCATCAAGGAGGCAGATGACAGGTCCGCCATGATCTTCGGCTCGGGCTGGCACACGGATTCACCCTTCCTGCGCGAGCCGCCGTCCATCAGTACACTCTACGCCGTCGAGATCCCGCCCTTCGGCGGCGATACGATCTGGGCGAATTCGGCGCTCGCCTACGCGATGCTGAGCGACGGGATGCGCAAGCTCATCGATGGCCTCAAGGTGCACATGTCCATGCGTGATGTCCTCAAGTCCGCGCAGGACAATGCGGAGCAGCGCGACAGTCCCATCGGCCGACTCGCCGCGACGCGCGGCGCCGGGCAGCTTTCCGACGAACTGGCCGCGAAAGTGAACGGGAGTTTTCACCCGCTGGTGCGCACGCATCCGGTGACGGGTGAAAAGGCGCTCTACTGCGACAGCTCGTACGCGATCGGGATCGAGGGCCTGCACCCGGAGGAATCCGCGCCGATCCTGCGCTTCCTCGCCGAGCACATTACGCAACCGGCCTTCACCTGCCGGCTGCGCTGGGAGCCGAAGACGCTGACGCTCTGGGACAACCGCCTGTGCGTGCACCAGGCGTTCAACGACTACGACGGCTACCGCCGCGAGATGTACCGCACGACTATCGCAGGCGAGGTGCCGCGCTAACGCACGATCCGCCGATTACGCTGGACTAGCGATGGCGTAACAACGCAAATGTGCATTGGCCATGCGCAGTCCGAACAACCGAATTAGCTGGCGGCGGTATTCCCCAGGCCTGCTTTGCGCAGGCCCTTGAGATACCGCTCCAGGTGTTCTGGATCCTTGATATAGAAGAGTCGCTCGCGCGCGAACGCGCACGAGAACTCCGGCTTCCGATGCCGCAGGTCCGCTAGCGCAGCGGGAAGCTCACTTTCCCGGTGCAAATGTCCGAGTGCGGCTACACGATGGGCGAACGGCCAATAGTGACAATTGGGGACCCGGATTGCTCTTTGTGCCCACTCGAGGGCGTGGTCGAACTCGCCCGCCAGGATATGTGCCAGCGATCGGTAAGAGTAGAAGGCCCAGCGCTGCGGATCGAACGGACTGAGATTGATTGCTTTCTCGAAGTATGGAATCGCCTCGGCAAACCGCCCCTCGTACGCGAGCGAGTCGGCTAAGCCGCAATAGACGACGGCCAGATTGGGGTTCAGCGCGACGGCGGACTCGAGTTCCGCGAGCGACTCCTGATACGCCTTGCACGACAGCAGCGCGCGGCCATAGATGAAGTGCGCCAGCGCATCCCGCTCGTCAAGCTCGACGGCTTTTCGCGCAATGGCGACGGCCTCGTTGAGATTCGCCTCCGCGGGATCAGCGTCGAAATACAGCATCGCCAGAACACTCGCATATGAGAGCCAGGCGTAGGCTTGCGCGAGGCCGGGATCCAGCTCGATTGCGCGACGAAACAGTCGCTGTGCCTCGAGATTATCCTCGGGCGTCCACCTATAGACGCACTTCATCCCAAGGTGAAAGAAATCCCAGGCACGCAAGGCGTGCGGAGATTTCCGTTCCGCTCTCGTCCGCTCGGCGCTGCCGACCTCGGGCTCGATCCGTGCCGCGATGGTCGCGACGATTTCGTCCTGCACGTCGAAGATTTCGCTGAGATCCCGGTCGTACTGCTCCGCCCACACGCACCTGCCCGCTTCCGTCTCGACCAGCCGCGCCGTGATTCGCACCGATTGCCCGACTCTGCCGACGCTGCCTTCCACTACGTACTCGGCCCCAAGTTGCACACCGACCTGGCGCACGTCGATGCCTTGTCCCTTGAACACAAAAGTGGAGCCTCGTGCGATTACGAGAAGAGAGCGGTGTCTGGACAGTGCCGTGATGATGTCTTCGGAAATGCCGTCAGAGAAGTATTCCTGTTCCACATCACCGCTGATGTTGTCGAACGACAGTACGGCGATCGTCGGTTTGCCGGTGGTCCGTGACGATGCAACGTGCGGAGCAACTGCAGCCTGATCCCCAGCCGGCACCAGATTGGCGACGAACCGGTAGCCGCGGCGATGCCGTGTCTCGATGAAGCGTGGCTCCTTCGGATCGTCGGAAAGCGCCTTGCGCAATTCCTGGATACATGAGGCGAGCGCGTCATCGCTCACCACAGCATTCGGCCGGACGGATGCGAACAGCGCTTCTTTGGGTACCGGCTCGCCAGCGCGCGCGACCAGCGCGCTCAGAACTGCAGCCGCCTTCGGCGTGAGCCTGACCTCCCGCTCGCCGGACCAGAGCCTCCCACTCGGCGGCTCGAATCGAAAAAGGCCAAAGCTGACGCTCTGCTGCATTGTCAACGCGATCTCATCTGGTCCCGGGGCCGTCCCGGCGAAATTCCGGCGAAATCCCGGCGTTCTCCCGAGACCTCGAGCTGGGAGCTGCATAGTGTACTCGCGCATCTGGAACTGACGGAAAGATCCGCCGGACATCGTCGAGACGCTAACGCTTTCGCCATCCTGCACCCCCCAATTCGCAGACACTTTCCTTATGGAGATCCTCGCATGAATGCCACTGCCCTCCTCCCGGAATACGCAACCGCGCACGGCGCGATCCACACCAGCCGGTATGCCCGCTGCATCAGCGCGTCGAAGCGGGTGCGCTGGGACATCGATGCCGATGTCATTCGCGGCAGACAGTTCGACCTGTCGCAGCGCTTCCTGCCGAACGGGCTGTCGAAGGTCGATGAGTTGACCTTCCTGAGCGCCGCTGAGGCGCGCCTGCTCACCCAGGTGCAGGGGCGCACCTATGCGCTGATCTTCGGCCTGGTCGAGCGCTTCATCAACGCCAAGGTGCTGGAAGTGAGCCGCGACCACTGGCTGAAGGACCAGACGGCGCTGCAGGCGCTCATCCGCTTCAGCGACGAAGAGCTCAAGCACCAGGAGCTGTTCCGCAGGATCGAGGCGATGATTGCCGCCGCCATGCCGACGGGCTATCGCGCCGCGGCTGACGCCAACGCCGTGGCCGAGTTCGTGCTCGGCAAGTCGACCTGGTCGGTGGTGGCTCTCACCTGCTTCATCGAGCTCTTCACGCAGAAACATTACACCGAGAGCATCGAGACGGAACAGGACTTGTCGCCAGTCTGGAAGGACGTCTTCATGTATCACTGGAGAGAGGAATGCCAGCACGCCATCCTCGATGAGCTCGAGTGGCAGCGCGAAGACACCAAGCTGTCGGCCGCCGAGCGCGATCGCGCCGTGAGCGACCTGATCGAGCTGGTCGCTGCGGTGGACGGCATCCTGCAAGGGCAGGCTGCGGCCGACGTCGAATACTTCGCCAGAATCGCCGGGCGCGAGTTCAATGCCGAAGAGCACGGCGCGCTCGATGCCGGCGTGCTCAGGGCCTATCGCTGGCAGTACATCGGCTCGGGCGTGCAGCACCCGCACTTCATGCGCCTGCTCACGAGCCTGACGACGCCAGCACAAATGACGCGCATCGGCGCGGCGCTCGCACCCATTGTCAACTCTTAACGCATCACACTTCAAAAAGGAGCAACCATGTTCATCTTTCAACGTCCGATCGCCGCAGTGCTGGCCTCGCTCGCGACTTCAGCGTTGTTCGTGATCCTCGACGCGTTGTTCGGCATCGTCGGCATGGGCTGAGGGGCGATCCCAGACCGCGCAGGCGGCCGCATGACCGGTCCGCGAGACACTCTCGAAACGAATCGAGTGCCACGCAGTGCGCTGAGCCAGCCAATCAACGAAGGCATGGTTTCCAATGGCAGAGACGAGAGATGAGCAGGATGTCGCACTCGACTACGACAGGTTCATGGGGCGCTGGAGCGCGCTCATGGCTCAGATGTTCGTCGACTGGCTTGCGTTACCCGCCGGATACCGCTGGCTGGACGTTGGTTGTGGTACCGGGGCACTCACTGCTGCAATTCTGGACCGCGCGGCACCACAGGAGGTCTGGGGAATCGATCCGGAGAAAGCCTATGTGAGGCGTGCTGCCGAGCGATTGGGCGGCGATCGCCGGCATTTCATAGTCGGTGACGCGCAAACGCTCCCCGGCGAACTGGGAGGATTGGATGTGGCGGTTTCAGGCCTGGTGCTCAATCTCCTGCCGGATCCGGCCGCAGGCCTCCGCGAGAAGGTGCGCGTGACGCGTCCCGGCGGTGTGGTGGCTGCTTATGTCTGGGACTTCGCCGGCGGCATGCGACTTCTGCGTCATCTCTGGGATGCGGCAAGAACGTTCGATCCAGTGGCGGATGCGCTCGATCAGGGGAACCGCTACCCGCTCTGCCGGCCGGAACCGCTGCGAGCACTGTTCGAATCAGCCGGGCTGAGAGCGATCGGCGTGGAGGGATTGCAGATCGCGACGCCTTTCCAGGACTTCAATGACTACTGGGAGAGTCTCGCAAGTGGACATGGGAATGCGCCCGCGTACGTCCGCTCGCTAGCTCCCCATCAGCGTCAGCGCCTGCGCGAGACGATTCGAAAGTATCTGCCCAAGGCGCCCGATGGCTCAATTCCACTCACGGCGGGCGCCTGGGCGATTCGTGGAACGCGGGCCTGAGGCGACGAGCCAGGAAGCCCGCGCCGGCAACTTGCCCCCGAACCCTTCCGATGGCGGGCGCCTGCTATTCTTTGACAGGTAACCTTTTATACGGACCTTGAGCATGCGCCAAGCCGGGGCGAGTAGGCTGCGCTGCGAAGGGGATCAGACCATGAAAGAACTACGAGGCACGGTTGCCTTCGTCACGGGCGGCGGCAGCGGTATCGGCCTGGGCATCGCCGGCGCTTTCGTGAATGCCGGCATGAAGGTGGTGCTCGCGGACCTGCGGCAGGATCACCTCGACACCGCGTTGGCGGAATTTCACCAGCGTGGCCAGTCGCAGAGCGTTCATGCGATTCGTCTCGATGTCACGGACCGTGTAGCGATGGCGGCGGCGGCCGACGAAACCGAGCGCGTCTTCGGGAAACTGCACGTCCTGGTCAACAACGCCGGGGTCGGCATCCAGGGCCCGTTCAAGGGCATCACCTATGCGGACTGGGATTTCGGGCTTGGCGTGAACCTCGGCGGCGTGGTCAACGGATTGCAGACTTTCCTGCCGCGCATCCGTGCACACGGCGAAGGAGGACATATCGTCAACACCGCCTCACTCGCCGCCCTCGTACCGATGCCGGCCCCCTTCGTCACCTACGTCGCGGCCAAGGCAGCGGTCGTCGCAATCTCCGAAACCATTCGCGGCGAGCTCATGCAAGAGAACATCGGCGTCTCCGTCCTGTGCCCGGGTCCCATCAGAACCAACATTCACGAGCTCGCGAAAAACCGCCCCGCAAAGTTCGGCGTGGGTGACGCGTTCCGCGCGGCCGATGAGGCTGGAGCGACCAGGGTGCCGTTTCCGAGCATGATGGAGCCTTCTGAGGTGGGCGCTCTGGTGTTGAAGGCTGTCCTTAATGATGAGCTCTACATCATTACGCATGGCGAATGGCGGCCCATGGCAGAGACCCGCCACGCGGCGATCATCACGGCGATGCCCGTGAAACTCGACCCGGCGCTCGTTGCAATGCTCGCTGGGCGCCCGCAAGGTGCCGCACAAAAGAGCTGAGGCCCGCAACCGGGTGCCGCCAGCGAACTCACACAGAGGGACCCTTCATGCTGAAGCTTTATCACGCCGAGCCCGCCGCCAACTCCCTGAAAGCGCTGCTCTCGCTCAAGGAGAAGGGTCTCGAATTCGAGAGCGTGTATGTCGATCTGCACAAGTTCGAGCAGCACGAACCCTGGTTCGTCGCGATCAATCCCGAGGGCCAGGTGCCGGTGCTCGATCACGACGGCGTCATCATCACGCACACCACTGTGATCGGCGAATACCTCGAAGACGCTTTCCCCGAGGCGCCCCCGTTGCGACCGGCCGATCCCGTGGGCAGGGCGCGCATGCGCTACTGGAACAAGTTCGTCGACGAGCACGTCATGAACTACGTCTCGATACACGGCTGGCATCGCATGGTCGGAGTGATCGCCCGCTCGATCGAGGGGGGTGAGTTCGAGAAACTGGTGGCGCGTATTCCGCTGTACGAGCAGCGCGAGAAGTGGCGCACGGCCCGTTCGGGCTTCAGCGAAGCTGACCTGGCCAACGCAACGCGCAAGATCGAAGTGGCGGTCGACAAGGTTGAAAAGCAGCTCGCGCAGACGCCCTGGATTGCGGGCAGCATGTATACGCTCGCGGACATCAATTTCTACTCCATGTGCGGGATGGCCGTGCAGCGGATGTTTCCGGAGATGAATGTGGAGAAGCGCGCACCGCGGCTGGTGGATTGGGTCGCGCGCATGAATGCACGGCCGGGCGTAAAGGCGGCTCTGGCGATGCCGAACAAGACGAACCCGGCGCTGCGCACTTTCACAGGTGAAGCGCACTGAACCGGAGTGCGCTCTGGCGAGCGCAAGCCGCAAGTAGCATCGGAGCGTGAGATGAAGATCTTTTCCGGCCGTGTCGCACTCGTGACCGGAGGCGCGAGCGGCATTGGTTACGGTCTGGTTCAGAACTTCCTGAAGCTCGGGATGAAGGTCGTGATCGTCGATTTCAACCGAGACTATCTTCAGGAAGTGCAGCAAGCGCTCGCCGGACGCAACGACGTGCACTTCGTGCAGGCGGACGTCGGCGACCGTGACCAGGTGCGAGCCGCGGCGGATCAGGCGATCCGCAAGTTCGGCAAGATCCACGTGCTCTGTAACAACGCCGGCGTGGGCGGTGGAGGCGATACGCACGACCCCGATTTCGATGCCTGGGATCGCGCGTTGCGCGTGAACGTGGGCGGCGTCGTCAATGGCACCAAGATCATCGTGCCCCTGATCCTGAGCCACGGAGAGGGTGGACACATTGTCAACACGTCATCGATGGCGGGCGTCGTGCCGCTACCACTGCCAGGCCTCGGCGCGTACCAGACCGCCAAGTTCGCAATCCGCGGCTTCACAGAATCGCTGCGCATGTCCCTCGCACCCCACGGAATCGGCGTGTCGTGCCTGTTTCCCGGCGGCGCACGCACGCGCATCGTCGAGGCCAGCGCGCGCGACGAGGCCGGGCGCGCGGCGGCGAGAGAGACTACGGCATCCTGGATGGATCCCGTCGAGCTCGGCGCCTACGTTGTCGAGGGCATTCGGAATAATGCGGGCTACATCCTCACTCACTCGGAGTTCCGCGACGAAGTGCGCGAGTTGTACGAAATGCTCGATGCGGCCTTTCCCCGCAACCAGCAGGTTCCGGCGGGGCGCAAGGCTTTCGAAGATCAGCGCCGCGGCATGATCCGAGAGTTGCGCGCGCTGCCCGTAAAGGACTGACATAGTCAGTTCTTTACGGGCAACCGCTAACCGTTAGCAGCGGTGGGTCACAGTGGATCGCAGTACTTGCGACAGCGGCTCACGTGTCTTCGCGCCGGCGTCAGAACTGGTAGCCGACGGTGAGCCCGTAGGTCCGCGGCGGCATGTACGTCACGCCGATGACGCGGGCCGTGGCGAGCTGGAACGTGCTCGATGCGACTTCCTCGTCGCTCAGGTTCTTGCCCCACAGCTCGGCGCTCCAACGGCCGTCGCCGGAAACGTAGCGAAGCTGCGCGTCGAAGATCGTGTAGGCCTCCTGGCCCTCCAGCAGGCGCGCGAACTCGGTGAAGTACACGTCGTCCTTGTACGAGACATCACCCATCAGCGTCAGCGTACCCTGCCCCGTCAGGCCGAAATCGTATTCGCCGTGGACGTTTCCCGCCCAGTCGGGCGAGTTGCGCGTCGGATTGCCGGCGAGCTGGACGTCCGGCACACCGTTCGGCGCCACGAAGTCCGTCGCCGGATTACCGGCCGGCGCGCCGCCGGACACGTTGCGTGGATCGAGAGGATCCTTGGTCAGGAAGTCGTCGTAGCGTGAGTGCAGGTAGGAGATGGCGGCGCTGAACCGGAAGTTGTCCGTGGGCGCGGCAAAGAGCTCGAGCTCCGCACCCTCGGCGGAAGCCTCCGCGGCGTTCTCGAAGATGGTGCTGAAACCCGCCGCACCGCCGCTCAGCGTCTTGTTGATCTGCTGACCCGTGAGGTCGTACGTGTATGCGGCGACGTTGACGGCGAGCCGGTTGTCGAGCCACACGCTCTTCAGGCCGATCTCGTGGTTCGTGATCTCCTCCGGTTCGACGATGATCGAGACGAAATTCGTGGCCGCGCCGGGCGCCGCATTCTCGCCCGAACCGGCCTTGAAGCCCTCGGAGTAGTTGTAATAGAGCATCAACTCTTCGTTGGGGCGCCATGACAGGCCCGCTTCCGGCGTGAAGTTGTAAAACGTCCTGCTGTTGAACGTGCCGTCCGAGGTCGTGAGTAGCACCGGTCCGAGGCCGTTGCGCGCAACGATGATCGACGGATTCGAGGCTGTGCGCTCCTCTTCGCTGTATCGCCCCCCCAGCTTGAGGATCCAGTCCTCGCCGAGCGTCACGTTCACCTGGCCGAATAGCGCATACACCTCGGTGCCGAGGTCTGAATGGATGCAAACGCGCTTCGGCTCAGGAGGATTCGCCGGATCGACGTCGACGTAATGGGCGGTATTGCAGAGCTCAGCGGCATAGAGCGGATCGATGGGCACCGCGGGAACGTTGACGCCGTCGATCTGCAGGCCGGTCGCGCTGATCGGCGGAAACGCGCCGAGCGCCGGGTTGGCCAGAAGCGCGAGCATGCCTGGCTGGCCGTAATAGGCATTCAGGTCCACCGTGTCCACCGGGCGCTGGGTCTCGTCGAGGTAGAACAGGCCGAGAACGCCGTTCACGCGGTCGCTTTCGAACTTGAGCTGCAGCTCGCTGCTCGTCTGCTCGCTGTCCACGTCGCGCCGCTGGTAGGTCGTGTTGAAGCCGGTAGTCGCCCGGCTGTTGGCGGTGGCAGCGAGGTCCAGGTCCTGGCCGATGACTGTCTCCAGGTCCCGGTAATTGGTGATGTTTACCAGCGTGAAAGTGTCGCTCAACTTCCAGGTCAATGTGCCCGTGACCGCCCAGGTCTCGGTATCGGTGAACGGCTCAAGCTCCGAGGCGATGTCGCGCGGATCGCTGGCGTATTGGCAGGGACTGGGCACCCCCCCTACCACGGGCTGACAGCCACCCGAGGTCAGCCGGAGGACACCAGGAAATGCGTCGCGGCGGTATTTCAGGGCACGCGATGCATCTTCCTGATCGTAGTACTCGCCGCTCAGCAGGATGTCGAAGTCGTCGGTGAAGTTGAACTGCAGGTGCACCCGGGCCATCTTGCGCTCGAGGTCGTCGACGTCTTCGCCGCTCACGGGGTTCTCGCCGTAACCGTCGCGTTCCTCCGCCTTGATGGCGACCCGGCCCAGCAGAAAGTCCGACCCGAGCGGGCCGCCGAGCGCGCCCTCGAAGTTCATGTAGTTGTAATCGCCGTAGGAAAGACGGGCGTAGCCATCCAGTTGCTCGGTGGGCTTGGCCGTGATCAGGTTGATCGAACCGCCGACGGCATTGCGGCCGTACAGGGAGCCTTGCGGGCCGCGGAGCACCTCGACGCGCTCCAGATCGAACAGCGAGGTGAGCTGCGCCTCAGCGCGCGAGACCACCGCCCCATCCACGTGCAGCGCGACACCGGTCTCGCTCCCCGTTGTGGAGGTGTTGGCGCCCACGCCGCGGATCGTGACCTTCGCCATGTTGAAGTCGTTACCGAAATAGACGCTCGGCACGATCCACTGCAGATCCTCGATATTGTTGATCTGCGCGGTTTCCAGGCGGTCGGAGCTGAGGGCCGTGACGGCGGCGCTGACATCCTGCAGCGACTGCTCGCGCTTCTGGGCGGTGACGACGATTTCCCCGAGCTCGGCCGCGTCGGCCATCGGAACGAGCCCGGCGGCGACGCACACCAGCGGACCAACACGGAGTAACAGCGCGACTAGTGGCCTCATGGCATCCCCCTCTGCAGTGGTCTGCAGTTGTCCTTCGATCGATGACTAATCCCGCGACTTGGCCGAAGTATAGGACTCCAGCCGGCAATGGCAAACGCCGAAGGCGAAAATCTTTTCGCTACGCGAAATAGCAAGACTGCTTGAGGATTCGGCTGCGATCGGCCCCGGGGGCGGGGCAGAAGGCGTTCGCGCTGCAGATCGTAGCGTCGACGCCGGAAAGCGAGAGACGATCGAGTGGCACGAGCGTCGGGGTTCGCGCTGCACGTTCAGAGAATACCGACGCACTCTTGATCCGATGGATCATCCTGAATCACAGTAGATCATGCTGGTTTGGCACCGAAGTGGGCACCGTCACCGCAACTGCCCAACCAAGCACGCCAACTTTCTAATGAGCGGCGAACGTCGTCCCTATAAGGAAGGTCCGCTGGGTATGATCAAGCCGGGCGCGTACGCGGACATTCTGCTCGTCGACGACAATCCACTGGAGGATCTAAAACTGCTGGGCAGCAACGGCAAATACTTGGCGCTGATCATGAAGGACCGTGTGATCTACAAGAACACGCTTAACTAGTCATCTGACAGCATCCGACATGAGCGAAGCCTGTGACGTCGTAGTGGTTGGAGCTGGACCGGTCGGCTTGCTCACTGCACTCGGCTTAGCGCAGGCGGGCCGGTCAGTCACGGTGATCGAAGCCGAACCAGGCATCAACGATTCGCCGCGCGCCGCGGTGTACTTTCCAACGACACTCAAGATCCTCGATCGGCTCGGGCTGCTGGAGGATACGCTCGCGATTTCATATCTGAGCAAGAGCTTTTCCTTCCGCCTCCTCGCGAGTGGAGAGGCGGTTCATGTCGCTGATACGTTTCCACCAGATTCCCCTTACCCGTACACGGCTCATTTCGGCCAGCACTTGCTTGCGCAACTGGTGTTGAAGCATTTCAGCGTATTGCCCGGGACTAAGATGCGTTGGAACACGCGACTGGTCGGACTCACTCAGGACGGATCCGGGGCCACGTTGACTGTGGAAACCTCGCGCGGACGCGAGGACCTTCGTACAAGATTGGTGGTGGGTGCAGACGGCGCACGCAGCACCGTCCGCAATCTCTTGTCCCTGCCATTCGAAGGGCACACCTGGCCCGAGCGATTCGTTGCGACCAACGTCAGTTACGATTTCGAGCGCTATGGATTCGAACCGGCGAACATGGTGGCCGACCCCATCAACTGGGCGGTGGTGGCGCGCCTCGGTAGGGAGAATCTCTGGCGCGTTACGTTTGCAGAGGACGCAAGCCTGCCGGAAAGCGATATCCCGCGACGCATCGCCGAGCGGTACTTCACTCTCTTTCCGGATCCGTCAGCGCCCTATCGGATCGTCGCTTATTCGCCCTACCGCGTGCACGAACGTTGCGCGCCTACGTTCCGGGTGGGCCGCACGCTGCTCGTCGGCGATGCGGCCCATGCCTGCAATCCCTGCGGCGGGATGGGTCTGACTGGCGGGGTCATCGATGCGGCCGCGCTCATCGATGTCCTGACGGCAGTGCTCGCCGGCCGCGCAGCGGAAAGCGTACTCGACTTCTATTCGACCGAGCGGCGTCGCGTATTTCTCGAAGTAAGTTCCCCGATCGCTTCTGACTTCAAGCGCCGCATGTCGGAGAAGGATCTAACGCGTCAACGAGCGGATTTCGAGGAGTTTCGACGCCAGGCTGAGGATCCGGCGCGTCTTTCGCTGTCGACGGCGCTCAGCAAGCTGGTCGAAGGCCAGCCGATGCCCGTATAGCGCGGGAGGCTCACCGAGTGACGGCCTACAGTACAGCCGGCTTCGAACGACTCGAGTTGACCATCGCCGGCGTCCGTGCGGTGGCGTACGCGGCCGGATCCGGGCCCGACCTCGTGTATCTCCACGGTGGCGGCACCTTCCACGGCTTTGAGTTCGCCCGGGAGTGGATCCCGCACTTTCGTGTGCTGCTGCCCTACCATCCTGGCTTCGGCGAATCGGCGGATGCTCCATCGATCGACTCGCTCGAAGGCCGTGTAAGGCATTGCCTGGCGCTGTTCGATGCGCTGCGCCTGACGTCGTTTCACCTAGTTGGCGCATCCTTTGGCGGGCGGCTGGCAGCGGAATTCGCCATTTCGCATCCGGATCGCGTGCGTCGGCTCGTGCTCGTGGCACCTGGCGGCATTGCGACGCCCGCATTCCCGCAGCCTGACTTCTCAAGAATCGCGTACCACGATTGGCCGGCTTACTTTACGCATGATCCGGACATCATTCGGCCGTACTGGCCGAAAGAGCCGGACGAGGAGTTTCTGGCCGCACGCGCTCGCGAGGCTCAAGCGGTGCGGCGCGTTGCGCTCAGCGAGGGACTCGATGCACGCAGGCTGACACGTATCCGCGCGCCGACGCTGCTGATCTGGGGAAAGGAAGATCGAATGGTGCCCGCCGGCAATGCGCAGGAGTGGCGGGTGCGCATTCCAAGCTCCACAGTCAGGGTCATCGATCACGCGGGGCATCTGTTGCTGGATGAATCTCCGGCGGCACGCGCCGCGATAGCTGAGTTTTTGAATGAACAAGAATAGCGACGAGATACAGGGGGGCGAAGATGAGATTTCCACCGGGCGTCAGCAGCACTGACTTCACGGCTGCTCTCAAGGACTTCGAGGCGGCAGTCGGCAAGGCGTGGGTATTCACGAGCGATGAGGATGTCGCGCTTTATCGCGACGCCTACTCACAGGTGTGGGGGGAACCCGAGGAACGTATCGCCTCGGCAGCGATTGCGCCATCCAGCGTTGAGGAGGTGCAGGCCGTCGTCAGGGCCGCGAACCGATACCGGATACCGATCTACACCATCTCGACCGGCCGCAATCTCGGCTATGGCGGCTCCGCACCCGCGCTGTCAGGCAGCGTCATCCTGGACTTGAAGCGGCTCGACCGGATCATCGAGGTCAGCGAGCGCCACGCTTACGCATTGGTCGAGCCGGGTGTGTCGTATTTCGATCTATATCGCCACATCTCCGAGCGCAGGCTGAAAGTCTGGCTGGATTGCCCCGATCCCGGCTGGGGCTCGCTGGTTGGAAACGCGCTCGATCGCGGCGGCGGTGTAACGACTGCGGCCTATCGCAACCACTTCGAGGCGCACTGCGGGATGGAAGTAGTCCTGCCCAGTGGAGAGGTCATGCGCACCGGCATGGGGGCACTACCCAACGCGAAGACCTGGCAGCAGTTCAAAACCGGCTTTGGTCCGGCGATCGATGGCATTTTCTCGCAATCGAACCTCGGCATCGTGACCAAGATGGGATTCTGGTTGATGCCTGAGCCGGAGGCCTATCTCAACGGCTTCGTTCACGTCTACAAGTACGACGATCTCATCCCGCTCGTGGATATCGTTACGCATCTCGAGAATTGCCAGATCGTCACGGGCATGCCCTATTTCGGCAGCCCCATCTACTCCGGCTTGCGCCCGCCTGACCAAGTGGCCGCACGCCCGGACAAAGAGCTCCTCGATCTGCTCGCCACACCGGGAGGCCCGTCGAAGAGTGCGCTGGAAGTCCACGCGCAAAAAGTCGGCCAGGGACTTTGGGGCGCAATGCTGCAGTTCTACGGGCCGACCAAGATCATTCACGCCCAATGGGACTACGCGAAGGAGAAATTCGCTGCAATCACGGGCGCGAAGTTCCTCGAAGGCGAGTATTACCGCATTCCTCTGACGCCGGAGCAGCTCGAGAAAGTATCGAAGAACGCGTTCGGTATTCCGAGCCTCTCGATCTTCTCGCTCCTGGCACGCAGCGAAGCCGGGCCTGGACTCGACGGGCATGTCGGCTTCTCGCCGATCATTCCCCGCACGGGCGAGGCGATCTTTGAAGCGCAGCAAGTGTTCAGCGAGATTGCACGCGAATATGATCTGCCGATGAATCCACTGGTGATGCCATTCACGTATTGGCAGCGCTGCTTCGTGTTTCTTTTCCTCTTCCCGGTCACGCGCGATGTCGAATTCAACAAGCGCAACCGCGAGGCGTTTCGCAAGCTGGTGAAAGTGAGTGCCGAGCACGGATGGGGTGAGTACCGGACGCCGGTGATCTACCAGGACGACGTGATGAACGTTTATTCCTTCAATGATCACGCGCTGCGGCGCTTCCATGAAACGGTCAAGGACGCGGTGGATCCGAACGGCATCCTTGCGGCTGGTCGCTACGGCATCTGGCCCAGACACCTGAGGAAGGGCTAGGGCATCCGCGCTCAGAACGTCCGGATCAGCGTCAGGGCCCACTCGCGCGGCCGCCCCGCATGAGCATCGGGCGCAGGAAGGAGAAATTCCGGCGCGTGGTCAACGCAGCACCGCCGCGTCGTGCCGGTTACACCCGGCGCGCCCGCGCGACCAGCGTGTGCAGCAGAGTGTGCGCCCCCGCCGCGAGATCCGCCGGCGTGGCGCTCTCGGCCTCGTTGTGGCTGAGCCCGTCCTTGCACGGGACGAAGATCATGCCGGTCGGGGCGACACGCGCAACGTTCATCGCGTCGTGCCCGGCGCCGCTCAGCAAGTCCATGCTGGCGTAACCGCAACGCCGCGCGGCGTCGCGGACCGTGTCGACAAGTTCGCCGGCGAAGTGCACCGGCGGCTTTTCGATCACGCGCTGGATGTCGATCTCGAGGCCGCCGCGCGCGGCGATCACCCGCATCGCCGCCTGCATGCGGCCATCGAGCGCCTCAAGCGTCGCCGCGTCCGGATGCCGCAGGTCGCAGATGAACACGACCTTGCCGGGAATCGTCGCGCCCGAATTGGGCTCGATCTCGAGGCGCCCGTTCGTGAGCCGCGCCCACTCGTCCTGTTCGCGGGCGATCCGGTTCAACGTCGTCACCATCTCTGCCGCACCGAGCAGCGCGTCACGGCGCCGGTTCATCGGGGTTGTCCCGGCATGCGAGTCCATCCCGGTCACCGTGACTTTCAGCCAGCGTATGCCCTGGATCTGGGTGACGATGCCGATGGTCTTGCCCGCGGCCTCGAGAATCGGACCCTGCTCGATGTGCGCCTCGACGAAGCAGTCGAGCTTGCGCTCACCTGGACGCTCCTTGCCGAGATAGCCCGTGGACTCGAGGTCCTGGCGCACGGTCGTGCCGTCGAGCGTGATGGCGGCGTGGATCTTCGCGACCTCCGCAACCCCGGCGAACGCCGAGGATCCGGCGAGCGGTGGGCTGAAGCGCACGCCCTCCTCGTTGGTCCAGACGATGACGTCGATCGGCGCTTCGGTTTCGACATGCGCTTCGTTCAGCGCGCGCACGACTTCGAGACCCGCGAGCACGCCGTAGATGCCGTCGAACTTGCCGCCGTGCGGCTGCGTGTCCAGGTGGCTGCCGGTCGCAACCGCAGGTCGCTCGGCGTTGCGGCCGGGTCGCCGGGCGTAGATGTTTCCGACCTGGTCGACGGCGATCCTGCAGCCGGCCTCGCGACACCAGCGCACGAACAGGTCGCGGCCGGCCTTGTCCTCGGCGCTCAACGCGGCGCGGCAACAGCCGCCGTGCGGCAGCGCACCGACCTCGCCCATGTCCATCAAGCTCCGCCAGAGCCGGGCCTCGTCCACCGGGATGTCCGCGCTCATGCCTTCGCCTTGCCGTTGCGTTTCGCGCTTGCGCCGATCAGGCGTCGCCCGGCTGGCCGCAGCCGCGCGAGCGGCGGGTCGTCGAGGAAGATGGCCCGGTACCACATCACGGCCAGGACATCGGCGATATCTTCCGGCCGCCCGGCGAACTCGACCAGGTCCTCGGTCCGCCGGATCAATGCCTGGTAGACGACCCCCTCGGTCATGGCACCCAGCATGAACCCCATGCGGCGGGCATGGGCGGCGTCGCAGCGAATCTCGCGCCGCAGGTACTTCGCGACGCGCAGGTTCCACTTGTGGGCGTTCTCCTTCCAGATCTGGTCGAACTCGGTGTAGTCGCCCGCCAGGCCGAACAGGCAGGCGACGATCCCAGGGTTCTGCGCGAAACGCCGCACGACGTTGCTGAGGTTGTCGAAGATCCAGTCGTAGCGGTGCTCGCTGGCCTCGCCGGGATCGACGTCCGCAAGCAGTTCCGCGAAGAAGTCCCGCGAGATCTCCGCGACGATCTCCCGCAGATCGTGGAAGTACCGGTAAAAGAGTCCGGTCGCGACGCCCGCGCGCTCAGTGACGTCCTGTACGCGCAGGCCGCGGAAACCCTGCTCGTTCAGCAGTTCGCGCGCGGCGCGCTTCAACCGCTCGCGGCTTTTCAACCCACGCGGGTTGAGCGCCGCCAGCGGCTGGACCGATGCGCGGCGCTCGGTCGGCGCCAGGCGCGGATTCTGCTTCGCCATCGGCCTCAGAATCGGTACTCGAACTCGACGCCCCAGGTCGTCGGCACGCCCATGACGATCTCCGAGAAACCGAGCGACAGGGCGAGATCCTGGGCGGCCGTGCGGTACTCCTCGTCGCTCAGGTTCTTGACCCAGGCCGACACCTGCCACGGGCCGCCCTGCGACAACAGCGACAGGCGCGCGTTGGCGAGGAAGTAGCCGTCCTCCGAGAGGTATTCCCGGTTGTTCGGCTCCAGGAAGTGCTCGTCGACGTAGTTGAAGTCGGTCTGGATCGCGGCGGCGAGCGTGCCGCCCACCGGCCACTCGTAGCGAATGCGGCCGTTGAAAGTAACATTGGGCGCATTCGGGATCTCGTTGCCCTCGATGGTGGACTCAAGCCCGCCGTCGAGCGGCGGCAGCACCACGTCGGTCTCGACAATCTCCGTGTCGAGCAGAGCCACGCCTGCGCCGAGTGTCAGGTTCGTCACCGGTACCCAGTCGAGCGAGGCCTCGAGCCCGATGATCTCGACATCGCCGGCATTCTGCAGCCGTGCACTCGCCTCCGTTGCACGCACGAACGTCGCCTGGAAATCCTCGTAGTCGTAGAAGAAGGCGCTGGCGTTGAAGCGCACGCGATTCTCCGCCAGCGAGAGCTTCATCCCGATCTCATACGAGCGCAGCGTCTCCGGGGCGTAGGGTTCGAGCGCCGCCTGGGAGAAGATCACCGCCGAGGAGTAACCGCCGCTGCGAAACGCCTCGCTGATGCTGGCGTAATACATCGCATCTTCGCTCGGCCGGTATCGGAGCACGGCCGAGAAGTCGACCTTGTCCTCCTCGAGGCTGGTCGGGAAGTCGAGCGGACCGCCCTGCCCGGGGTCACCGTCCGGCAGCGGCAGCTGCGACAACCGTGGTGCGCCGCTCGCTAGCGCCTCGTCGAGGCTGCCGAACGTGCCGACGAAGGTGGCGCCCGTCCAATCGCGGGTCTCGTTCGTAAAGCGCAGGCCGCCGACGAAATCGAAGGTCTCCGACAGCGGGATCGTCAGTTGCCCGAACAGCGCCCACGCCTCGGTACTCTGCACCGCGCCGTTGCTGGTCGGAATCGCCAGCTGGCTCAGGTCGATCGTCTGGAACCAGTCGATGTCCGTCTTGCCGTAATTGGCGCCGACGATCCACGGCCAGCGGAACGAATCGTCCGAGGTCAGCCGGATCTCCTGCGAGAAGTTCTCCACGTCGTTGAACGTGAAGTTGTCCGCAACCACGTTCGGCGAGGCGTCGATGTCCTGGCTCTGGCGCTTGGAGAAATCCGCGTAACCGCTGATCGAGGTGAGCGTCACATTCCCAATGTTCCAATCCATCGTCAGGGTCACGTCATCCGATCTCAGGTCGAGTTCCGGATCGACATTCGCCGCGCCGTCATAGACATCGCCGTCGTCATCGAAGTAACCGAGGAAGTCGACACAGGCCCCCTCGTCGACCCGTCCGGCGATGACCGGTGCGCAGACGTTGGCGAGGTTGGCCGGGTCCCGCGTGCCAACGTGTTGCAGCAGGGCCTGTTCCGACTTGGAATCGCCGTAGTTGTACATGACGCGCAGGGTGAAATCCTCGCTCGGCTGCCACTGGAGCTGGCCGCGTGCCGCGAGCGACTCGTTCTTGCCCAGATCGTTGTTCGTGAAGCGGTTGAACGAGTAGCCGTCGCTGCTCGAGGCGTTGATCGCACTCATCGACAACCGGCCGAGCAGTGTCTCGGACAGCGGGCCGCTCAAGGCGCCGGACAGCGTGAACGTGTCGAAGCTGCCGTACCCGGCGCGGGCGTAGCCCTCGAATTCCGAGGTCGGCCGGGCCGTAATGAAGTTGATCGCGCCGCCGGTGCTGTTGCGCCCGTAGAGCGTGCCCTGCGGGCCGCGCAGGACCTCCACCCGCTCGATGTCGTAGACGGCGAAGTTGAGCATGTCCGGCGTGGGTTGGAACACCTCGTCGACATACACGCCAACCGAGGGGTCGACCGTGCCGGTGAAGTCGTTGATGCCGACGCCGCGCATGTAGAAGCCGACCGTCGCCAGGCCGTTGGGCCCATACTTCGCGAGCAGCCCCGGCGTCTGCTCGGCGAGGTCTTGGGGCTCGAGTACCCGCAGCGCCTGCAGGTCCTCGCCGGAGAAGACCGTCGCGGAACTCGCGACGTCCTGCAGCCGCTCCTCACGCCGCGTGGCGGTCACGACGATTTCCTCGAGAGTCGCCTGCTGGGCGATGACTCGGGCAGGTGCGCTCGTCAGCACGACCAGAATCAGGCCCGTTACGATCATCGATTTCATGACATGCTCTCCCGTCACTTCAATTTGAACGATAGGACGAACTCAGCCGTCGCGCCGCACGGGCGGAAGCCTGAGGATGATGGATCCGGAATCGTCGACCTCGGCCGTGCAATAGGGCGGCACGACCGTCGTCGAATCGACCTGCAGCACGATCGCTGGGCCCGGGATCGGCTGGGCCAGCGGGAGCTTGCCGCGGTCGTAGAACGTCGTCTCGAAGGACTTGAGTTCCACGCCGACGCGAAACACCGCGTTGTCGATGCGCATGCGCGCCGCATTGAGCGAACCGCCCGCAGGCTTCGGCGGCACGCGGATCTTCGGCACCTGCGCGACCGCGGTCACCCGCAGGTTGACAAGCTCGATGGGCGACTGCGCGAAATGATGCCCGTACTCGCGTTCGTGCAGCGCGTG